>Ga0209006_10000213_pt1 | contig 60263 bp, 49 predicted proteins | sample JacPin_JW_Ref_O2_FD_188567 | JGI IMG/M metagenome (GOLD analysis project Ga0209006, IMG submission 188567) | Forest soil microbial communities from Algoma, Ontario, Canada - Jack Pine, Ontario site 1_JW_Ref_O2 (SPAdes) (version 2) | ecosystem: Environmental > Terrestrial > Soil > Boreal...
GGTCTCAGCGGTGAAACACGCTCCGCCATGCGAAACGATGGATCACACTCGACCGTTTCAGTGTCGTTGGTCTCGCGCCGGCGCGGCCCGCGCCTTCTTGCAGAGAACCGGCCCGAACGAATGCTGTTGAAACTTTTGTCTCCTATCCTGCACATCAACGAATTAGTGAACCTGCACAATTGCGAGTGAGCGCAGCGACGAAGCAATCCAGACTGGGCCGCGTCACGATCGGTACGGACTGCTTCGCAGACGCCTTGGCGACCGATCGAGACGACGGTTCTCTGAAACTGAGCCTGGATTGCTTCGTCGCTGCGCTCCCTCGCAATCGACGGTTCTATGTCTCCGGCAGCCAGACCGCCATGCGATTGGGTCCGCGATTGTTCCAGATATAATAGGGGACAGCGGTCAGTCGGGCGCCTTGGCGCGGGAAGGGCTGCGTCTGGTAGAGAGCGCCGTCCTCGTCGGCCTTCGCGACCTCGGCGTCGGCAACGATGGTGACGATTCCGTCGAACAGATCCTTCCGGAATTCGGCGCGCGCCTGCGCCGCCTTGGGCAGCCGTAGCAGAGGCGTTGGCGTCGAGGGATTGTCGATTTCCTCGACGCAATAGATCAACGGGCCGCGCCGCAGGGCGACCCGTCCGATATCGCCGCGGACGTTGGGATTGGCGTAGAGCCTCTCGACGGGCGTGGGCAGGTCGAGTTCGACGACATCGCCTTTGCGCCATTCGCGGCGGATCAGCGCATAGCCGCGGCTCGCCGCGACATTCGCCAGCGGGGCGCCGTTGAGAGCGATGCTGAAGGAGCGCGCCCAGCCGGGGATGCGCAGTTTCAGGGTGAATTCGGCGGGCTCGTTCGGCTCTATCTCAATTGTCGCCTTGCCGGACCAGGGATAGTCGGCCTGCTGGCTGATCCCGACGCGGCGCCCGTCGAGCGACATTGTCGCCTTGTTGGTTCCGTACAGGTGCACGGCGAGCGCGCCTTCGCCGGTCGAGTAGAAATAGCCGCCGACCGAGGCGACGAGGCGCGCGACATTCATGGTGCAGCAAGGGCAGGGATGCCATTCCCACCGCTTGTGGCTGCCGTCGCTCTCCAGCGGGTTTTGATAGAAATAGCGCGTGCCTTCGCGCGACAGGCCCGATAGAGCGCCATTGTACAGCGCCAGCTCGAGAACGTCGGCATAGGCGCCGTCGCAGTCGATGTTGAGCATGCGCTGCGCCCAGAAAATCAGCGCGACCGACGCGCAGGTCTCGGCATAGGCGGTGTCGTTGGGCAGGTCGTAGTCTTTGGTGAAGCCTTCGTTCGAGGCCGAGGGGCCAACGCCGGCGGTGACATACATGCGCTTGGTCGTCACATCGCGCCAGACGGCCTCGCAGGCTTTCTTGAGCGATGGGTCGCCAATGTCGGACGCCAGATCCGCCATCGCGGCGTAGAGATAGAGGGCGCGCACGGCGTGGCCGACCGCCTTGTCCTGTTCGCGCACCGGTTTGTGCGACTGGCTGTATTCATGCGTGCTGAACCAGTATTTTCCGGGATCGTCGCCGCGAGCGACCGCCTCGACATCGAAATAATGCGGGCTCTGATTGCCGCGCTCGTCGACGAAATAGGCGGCGAGGTCGAGATGGGCTGGATTGCCTGTCACATGGTGCAGCTTGATGAGCGCGAGCTCGATTTCGGGATGCCCGCAATAGCCGCGTTTCTGGCCGGGACCGGGGCCGAAGGTCGCGGCGATGTGGTCGACATAACGGCAGAAAATGTCGAGCAGCCGGCGCCGGCCAGTCGCCTGGAAATAGGCGACGGCGCCCTCGATCATGTGGCCGGCGCAATAGAGCTCGTGCCGGTCGCGCAGATTGGTCCAGCGCTTGTCGATCTCCCGCCCGATATACCAGCAATTGAGATAGCCGTCGGCGAGCTGGGTCTGGGCGAGCCAGTCGGTGATCTCCTCGATCCGCGCCTCGATGATCGCATCGCGCCGGTGCGAAAGCGCGTAGCTCGCCGCTTCGATCCATTTGCCGACGTCCGAATCCCAGAAGACCTGCGTCGACATGCCGTGATTGCTAACCGGGATGCGCAGCGGCGGCGCCGGTTTCGGCGCTCTCATCGATTCCAGAATGCCGTGGCGCTGAAGCTGCTCATATTGGCTGGGGATCGTCCGTGTCAGCACGGTCTCAAGTCGCTCGTGCCAGAAGCCTTCGCCGAAATCGACGGCGGCAAATGGCGCCGGCGTATATTTTCGCATGATCGCTTTCCCCTCAATAAGTTCGAGATTCAATTCGGCGCGTTCGCGCCGCAGGATTGGCGCACGATCAGGCTGCATGGCAGTCGCCGCACGCCCTTCAGGCGGGCGCCGGCGATCATTTCCATCAACCGTCGTCCGGCTTCGCGGCCAAGTTCTTTCAGATTCATGTCGATGGTGGTCAGCGCCGGCCGCGTCGCCTCGGCGAGAATCTGCCAATTGTCGAAGCCAACGATCGACACCGATTCGGGAACGCCGATGCCGCGCTCGCGCAGGCCGTCGGCGATGCCGCGCGCGATCTGGTCGTTGCCGCATACAATGCCGTCGGGCGCCGCTGCGCCGCTGTCGAATAGCGAGGCCAGCGCACGGCGGCCCCAGTCCTCCGACCATGCGCCCGTCAGGCAATAGTCATCCGGCGCCGACAGCCCGCAGGCGCGCAGCGCGGCGCGATAGCCCTGACGGCGCAGGCGCACCGCCTCGAAATGTTCCGGCCCGGTGACATGGGCGAGGCGTCGTCGTCCGAGTTTCATGAGATGTTCGGTCGCCATGAAGGCGCCGCCCTCGTCGTCAGGCAGCAGGCATAGAGCGTCGGGGTCTTCGGTCTGCGAGAACACATAGAGCACCGGCGGGCCGGCGGCGGCGACGCCGAGAGGCGGGCGCCGGTCGGCGCGGCGCGCCGTGACGACAATGCCATCGACCCGTTTGCCGAGCAGCGATCGCACGTGATGGGCTTCGCGCTCGGGATCGTCGGTCGCGTTGCACATGAAGACGGCGATGCTCTGGTCGGCCATGCATTCTTCCAACCCCTCCATGATCGGCATGGCGAAACGGCCGAAATTGTCTTTCGAGATCAGCCCGACGGTGAGGCTGTGGCCGCGGTGGAGGCTCTGGGCGAGGTCGTTGGGCCGAAAGGCGAGCTGTTTGGCCGCGGCGATCACGCGCTCGCGCGTCTCGGGTTTCAGACGGCCGCCGCGGTTGAGCGCCTTCGACACCGTGCCGATGCTGACTTTGGCGAGGCGCGCGACATCGTGGATGGTGGTCTGCGGATTGGCGCCGCGTCGGCGCGTCTCTCGCCCGTCGCTCTCATTGGTCATTTGATGGCGCCGTTGAGGAAGCCTGACACGTAATATTTCTGCAGCAGCAGATAGATCAGCAGGCAGGGCAGGATCGAGATGATGACGCCGGCCTGCACCGCGCCCCAATCGACCGCGCCGAAATGGCCTTGCCGCACGCCGACCAGCATGACCGGCATGGTGAAGCCGGTCTCCCTGTTCATGAAGATCAGCGCGGCGATGAATTCGTTCCACGATGCGATGAAGGCGAACAAAGTCAGCGTGACGATCGAGGGCAGCGAGGCTGGCAGGAATATCCACCACAGGGCCTGAAAGCTCTTGGCGCCGTCCATCACCGCCGCTTCCGCCAATTCCTTCGGCACCGCCTCGAAACTGTTGCGCATGAGATAGACGCTGAAGGGCAGTTGCAGCACGGTATGGACGATCGCCAGGCCGAGATAGGTATTGGCGAGGCCGAGCGTCGTGAACAGGCGGTGCAGCGGCGTCAACAGCGCCTGATAGGGCGCCATCAGGCTGAGCAGCAGAACGAGAAAGATCGCTTCCTTGGCGGGGACCGGAAAACAGGCAAGGCCATAGCCGGCGGGAACCGCGAGCAACAGGCAGAGCGCGATAGTCAGGAAGGCGACCGCGAGAGAGTTGAAGAGATAGGTCGGCAGGCCGGCCTGATAGTGGAACACCCGCACATAATTTTCGAAGCTGAGCGCCGAGGGAAAATAATGTGGGGGCACGGCGGAAGCTTCCGCGCTGGTCTTCAGCGAGGCGAGCAGCGACATCACAATCGGAAACAGCATCACCGCCATGATCGCGACGCAGAGCGCGGCGAAGAGATAGAGACGCGGCGTCGCGGCGGTCCGGCGAAAGGCGGCGCGCTGCGATCTGGCTTCGCGCACGGCGGGCGCGGAGCTAGCCAGGCCGGCGCCGGGCGAGGATTGCGGCGCCGTGTTCATGTCGGCGCGCCCCGCCGCATCAGCAGGAGCTGCGCAGTCGAGGCGATGAAGATGATCGCCATCAGCAGCAGCGAAAGCGTCGCGCCATAGCCCTGTTTGAAATAGATGAAGGAATTTTGGTAGATCCAGTAGACGGAGGTGAAGGTCTCGCTCTTCGGGCCGCCCGCCGTCATGATGTAGAACTGGTCGAAGGCGAGCATCGATCCGATCGCGCTGACCAAAGTCGTCAGTGCGATCGTGCGCAAGGTCAGCGGCAAGGTGATGCGCACGACCCGCTGCCAATAGCCCGCGCCGTCGAGCATCGCCGCCTCATAAATGTCGGCGCCGACCGATTGGATGCCGGCGACCAGCAGGATCATGCCGTAGCCGACGACCTTCCAGACGATCGAGGCGATGACGGCCCATAGGCCCAGCGTCGCATCGGCGAACCAGACCATCGGCTGGGCGATCAATCCGAGATCCTGGAGCAATTTGTTGATCAGGCCGACCTGCTCGTCGAACAGCCAGACCCAGAGCAGGCTCGAACTGCCAAGGCCGATGATGACGGGCATGAAGACGATGGTGCGCGTCAGCCTGGCGATGCGCGGCGGCGCCACCGCGAGCAGCGCAAGCAGAAACCCGGCCCCGATCAGGATTGGGGTGATGAACAGCGTATAGCGCGCAGTGAACGCCAGGGAACCCCAGAAGGTGGCGTCGCCGGCGGCTTTGACATAATTCTTCAGCCCGATGAATTCGCCGCCGCCGAGCAGCGAGGCGTTCGTCAACGACATGCGGATCAGGTCCAGCATCGGATAGATGACGAACACGGCGACAAATACGAGGGCAGGCGCCGCATAGAGAAGGCCGACGGCGCCGCGGCGCATCGCGATCATCGCCTGTCCCGCAAATCTGTCGCGTTGGATGCCTGCGCTTCGCTCATTCGTTGGCGATTTCCTTCATCTTGGCCTTGGCGGTCGCGATCGCCTCGTCCACCTTGCCGTCGAAGACGGCGGTCTGGATCATCTGGATCCAGGGCGAGGAATCGCTGTTGACCATGTCGTTGAAGTGGAACACCCAGGGGACATAGCCGATGCCGACCGCCTTGGCGGTGGTGACGACGCGAGGTTCGGCCTGGAAATATTTGTTGGTCGCCAGATCGGTGCGCGATGGCAGGATATTGTTCTTGGCGAGGCCCTCCAATTGCGCGTCGTCGGTCAATTCCCATTTGATGAACGACAAAGCGATGTCGCTATGCTTGCTGCCTTTGGGGATGGCGACGACGTCGCCGCCGACGAAGGCCGAGGCCTGGCCCTCCTTGGCGCCGGGTAGGAAGGCGACGCCGAAATCCAGATTGGGCGCGTCCTTCTTCAGATCGGAAATCAGGAAGCCGCCAGCGCCCTGGATGCCAATCTTACCGGTCTTGAAATTGGCGACGAAATTGGCGCCATTGTCCGGCTGCGCGCTTTTGGGGATCAGGCCTTCGCTCCACATGTCGCGGAACAGCTGCAGCACTTCCTTGACGCCGGTCCCGGCCAGCGGCTCCTCGTCGCCATTGGCGGGCAGGATTTTCGCGCCGGAGGCGACCATCATCGGCGAGGTTGTGAAAATATTGCAGCCAGGGCAGGACCCGGAGAAATAGAAGCCGTAAACATCCGGCCCCAGCGCGCGAATCTTCTTGGCGTCATCATGGATGTCTTGCAGCGACGCGGGCGCCTTGTCGGGGTCGAGGCCCGCCTTGCGAAACAGATCCTTGTTATAGATCAGGATCGAGACATCGGGCGTGAAGCCGGTGCCGTAAAGGCGGTCCTTATAAGTCGCCAGATGGGTGAAGGCGGGGGCGACCTTGGCGAAATTGGCGTCGCCCTTCATCGCATCGGTGATGTCGGTGAGCAGGCCGGCGCGCATGAAATCGGGCATATAAATCAGATCGAAGGAGATGACGTCGGGCACGTCGCCGGACTGCACGCCGATCGCAAGTTTCGAGACCACCTGATTGTCGGGGATCACGGTCAGTCCGATCTTGTCGGCATGGCCCGTATTCCAGAGATCGACGAGATGCTGGGCGGCGTTGGCGCCGCTGGCGCGCACCCACATGGTGAGATTTTCCGCCGCCTGGGACGGCGAATTCGCCGCCAGGGCCAAAGTCGCGCCAAGGATCGCGCGCCGCAATGCTGTCGAAACGCCCATCTCATCCTCCCCTGTTCGAGCCGGTTCTGACCGGTCTCGCGAGGCGCCGCCGCTGGTGTCGTGAGGGGCGCGTCTGATTGCTATTTTATCTGGGAAAAGCTTTTCCCACAAGATCGCGGCTTCTGAATTCTGATGGGTCGCGCGAGCCGCTCACTCGCCGTCCGGGCTGTTCTTTCGAAGCGCCTTGACCACGCCGCGCCGCCCCTTGGCCTCTAGCCGCCGCGTTTTCGAGGCGAGCGTCGGGCGCGTCGCGCGCCGCGGCTTAGGGCGTTCCTGCGCCTTGAGGACCAGCGCCGCCAGCCGCTCGCGGGCGTCCTCGCGGTTGCGGGTCTGGCTGGAGAAGCGCTGTGCGAAAATCACGATGACGCCTTCCTGGGTCATGCGCGAGCCCGCCAGGCGGGCAAGACGCTCGGCGACGTCTTCGGGCATCGCGGTGCGCCGCGCGTCGAAACGCAATTCGACCGCCGTCGACACTTTATTGACGTTCTGGCCGCCGGGCCCCGAGGCGCGAACGAAATTCTCGGCGATGGCGCTTTCGTCGATGAACAGCGCCCCGATCTTCATGCGTTCCTCCCGCCGAGGAGCCGGCGGCTCAGCGCCACTCCCGGATGTCGACGAACCTGCCGGCGATCGCCGCCGCCGCCGCCATCGCGGGCGACACCAGATGGGTGCGGCCCTTGTAGCCCTGACGGCCCTCGAAATTGCGGTTCGAGGTCGAGGCGCAGCGCTCGCCCGGCGCCAGCTTGTCGGGGTTCATCGCGAGGCACATCGAACAGCCCGGCTCACGCCAGTCGAAGCCCGCCGCCTTGAAGATGGCGTCGAGCCCCTCCTGCTCGGCCTGCGCCTTGACGAGGCCCGAGCCCGGCACGACCATCGCCTTGACGCTGCCCGCCACATGGCGCCCCTCGATGATCTTGGCGGCGGCGCGCAAATCCTCGATCCGGCCATTGGTGCACGAGCCGAGAAACACGCGGTCGATCGCGATGTCGGTGATCTTCTCGCCGCCATTGAGGCCCATATAGTCGAGCGCGCGCTTGATCGAGGCGCGCTTGTGCTCGGTCTTGCCGTCTTCGACATGCGGCACCTGGCCGCTGATCGAAACGACGTCCTGCGGGCTGGTGCCCCAGGAGACGATCGGCGGCAGGCGCGCGGCGTCGAGGCGCACTTCATGGTCGAAATGCGCGCCTTCGTCGGTGTGCAATGTCGACCAATAGGCGACCGCCCGGTCCCAGAGTTCGCCCTTGGGCGATTTGGGGCGGCCCCTCAGATAGGCGAAGGTCTTCTCGTCGGGCGCGATCATGCCTGCCCGGGCGCCGCCTTCGATCGACATGTTGCAGACGGTCATCCGCCCTTCCATCGACAGAGCGCGGATCGCCTCGCCGGCATATTCGATGACATGGCCGGTGCCGCCCGCCGTGCCGATCTCGCCGATGATCGCCAGGATGATGTCCTTGGAGGTGACGCCGGCGCCCAGAGCGCCATCGACCGTCACCCGCATGTTCTTGGCCTTGGACTGGATCAGCGTCTGGGTGGCGAGCACGTGCTCGACCTCCGAGGTGCCGATGCCGTGAGCGAGAGCGCCGAACGCGCCATGAGTGGAAGTGTGGCTGTCGCCGCAGACGATCGTCGTGCCCGGCAGCGTGAAGCCCTGTTCCGGTCCGATGATATGGACGACGCCCTGGCGGGCGTCGAATTCGTTGTAATATTCGATGCCGAATTCCCGCGCGTTTTCGGCCATCTGCTCGACCTGCAGGCGGCTTTCGGGATCCGCGATGCCGCCCGAACGGTCGGTGGTCTGGATGTTGTGGTCGACGACGGCGAGCGTCTTCTCGGGCGCGCGCACCTTGCGTCCGGCCATGCGCAGTCCTTCAAAAGCCTGCGGGCTGGTCACCTCATGGACAAGATGGCGGTCGATATAAAGGAGGGTCGAGCCTTCCGATTGTGTCTCGATGACGTGGTCGTCCCAGATCTTGTCGTAGAGCGTACGGGCCTTGGGCATCAATGGCTCCCGCGCCGCGGCGGCGCATGAGGGTGGGTTGCGTTGGGCGCTATGTAAGCCTAAGCGGCCAAAGAGGAAAGAGGGGCGTTCGGGGTCCAAGTTTCCGATGGGCCACGCCGACGAGCCGCCGTCAAGCGGCTGCGCCGCTCTTTCGCTTCGCTACAGTCCCTTCGGGATGGCTGCGTCTCGTCGACGTGACGGTTGGCATCCATGCCAAGCCAAAAGCCAGCGCCGCGCGCAGCGGTCAGGGCTCGCGAAGCGATGGCGCAGCGGCTTGGCTCGGACGATGCTTTGCATTCGCCTTGACTTGACGGCGAGCACGGCGATGGCAGCGCGACGGTTCTCTGTAGCAGCAACTTCCGCTGCGGCCCCGTGACGCCGCCCCGCTCGCATCCTATTGTAGGTCGGCTTATCCCCTCCCCAGAGCCCGCCATGCGCTCCAGCAAGACCATCCACGTCATCTCCTGCCATGCCGAGGGCGAGGTCGGCGATGTCATTGTCGGCGGCGTCGCGCCGCCGCCGGGCGCGACGCTGTGGGAGCAATCGCGCTTCATCGCACGCGACGGGACGTTGCGGGATTTCATGCTGAACGAGCCGCGCGGCGGCGTGTTCCGCCATGTCAATCTGCTCGTGCCGCCCAAAGATCCCCGGGCGCAGATGGGCTTCATCATCATGGAGCCCGAGGACACCCCGCCAATGTCCGGCTCCAATTCGATCTGTGTCGCCACCGTGCTGCTCGACGGCGGCATTCTGCCCATGCAGGAGCCGGAGACGCGTTTGATCCTTGAGGCGCCAGGCGGGCTGATCGAAGTCGTCGCCGAGTGCCGGAACGGCAAGGCCGAGCGGATCAGCGTGCAGAACGTGCCCTCGTTTGCTGACAAGCTCGACGTGGCGCTGGAAGTGGAGGGGTTTGGCGCGCTCAAGGTCGACATCGCCTATGGCGGCGACAGTTTCGTCATCGTCGACGCGGCGGCGCTGGGCTTTTCGATCCAGCCCGACGAGGCGCGCGATCTTGCCGAGGCTGGCATGAAAATCACCGCGGCGGCGAATGCCCAATTGGGCTTCAGGCATCCGGAAAACGCCGAATGGGACCATATCTCGTTCTGCCAGTTCGCCGGGCCGCTGACGCTGGTGGAGGGCGTGCTGACTGGCTCCAATGCGGTAGTCGTGCGGCCCGGCAAGATCGACCGATCGCCGACCGGCACCGGCTGTTCGGCGCGCATGGCGGCGCTGCATGCGCGCGGCCGCATGAAGGTCGGCGATGGCTATCGCGCGCGCTCGATCATCGGCTCCACATTCGATTGCCGGATCGCCGGCGAAGTGAGCGTTGCCGGCCGTCCGGCGATCCTGCCCGTCATCTCAGGCCGCTCATGGATCACCGGATCTCACCAGCACATGCTCGACCCCGCCGACCCCTGGCCGGCCGGCTACCGGCTCGCCGATACCTGGCCGCGGCTGGGATAGGCGGATCAATGCTGTCGCCGATCGCGCCTCCTAGTAGGACAGTCCGACGTAGTTCTCGGCGAGCGCCTGCGAAGCCGCCTTTGAGCCGAAGAGATAACTGAGTTCCGCGCCCTGGACGCGCGCGTCGAAGCTCTCGTTGTCGCCGAATTTGTGCATGAGCTGGGTCATCCACCAGGAAAAGCGCACCGCTTTCCATACTCGCGCCAGGCAGTCCTGCGAATAAAGGTCGATGCCGGCGCTGTCGCGGTCCTGGTAGAAGGCGACGAAGGCGCGGCTCAGGATGCGAACATCGGAAACGGCGAGATTGAGTCCCTTGGCGCCGGTCGGCGGCACGATATGGGCGGCGTCGCCGGCCAGAAACAGGCGCCCCCAGCGCATCGGCTCGGCGACGAAGCTGCGCAGCGGCGCGATGCTCTTTTCGATCGAAGGGCCAATCGTCATCGCGGCCGTCGCCTCGGGGCCGAGGCGGGTTTTCAGCTCGTCCCAGATGCGCTCGTCCGGCCAATTCTCGAGCCTCTCGTCGACCGGGCACTGGATGTAATAGCGGCTGCGAGTCGGCGAGCGCATGCTGGCGAGCGCGAAACCGCGGGCATGACGCGCATAGATCAATTCATGCGAGCAGGGGGGCACTTCGGCGAGAATGCCGAGCCAGCCAAAGGGATAGACGCGCTCGAATGTCTTGACCTCGGCGGCCGGCATCGAACGGCGGCCGATTCCATGCGAACCGTCGCAGGCGGCGATAAAATCGCAGGGGATCTCGTGGCTCCCGCCGCCGGCGCGATAGGTCAGGTTCGGCCGGTCGCTGTCGGAGTCATGGATGGCGACGTCGGCCGCCTCATAGACGGTCGGCGCCCCGGCTTCCGCGCGGGCGTCGCCGAGGTCGCGGGTCAGCTCGGTCTGGCCATAGACCATCACCCTTTTGCCGCCGGTCAGTTCGGCCAGATCGATACGGTGGCGGACGCCGTCATAGGCAAGATCGAAGCCGCCATGCGGCAGGCCCTCGCGGCGCATGCGCGCGCCGACTTGCGCCTCGTCGAGGAGGTCGACTGTGCCCTGTTCGAGCACGCCCGCCCGGATGCGCGCCTCGACATAGGGGCGGCTCTGACGCTCGAGGATGATCGTTTCGACGCCGGCCCGATGCAGCAAATGGCCAAGAAGCAGCCCGGCCGGCCCGGCGCCGACAATGGCGACTTGGGTGCGCTGCGCCGCCATCGACCTTTTGGCCCCACTCGCGCGCGTTGGGCGCGCCTTCGTTTGATTCTATCCAATAGTTATATGATATAAGATTCTAGGCGTCAACAGGCGGAGCGGTCCCTTGTCTTGCCGAAGGCGGGGACGAGAAATGGAGCGTCGCGCCGCCGGCCGCCGAATCCATTTCAGCCAAATTCCACGCTTTTCCCTCTTCCCAGCGCCGTTATCCGGCCTAAATAACGGGAATGCCGCTTCATGCGGCAAATCCATCATCGTTGGACTGGTCGGCGTCGCTTCGGGGCCCGGCCGGGGCTGAGGAGAAACGAAATGAATTTGGAAAAATACACCGAACGTGCGCGCGGCTTCATCCAGAGCGCGCAATCCCTGGCGCTTCGCGAAGGCCACCAGCAGTTCACCCCCGAGCACCTCCTGAAAGTGCTGCTCGACGACGACCAGGGCCTGTCGGCCGGGCTGATCGACAAGGCGGGCGGCCGTTCGCGCGACGCGCTCGCCCAGGTCGAACTGGCGCTCGCAAAATTGCCTAAAGTGCAAGGCTCGGGCGCCGGCCAGCTGTATCTCGCGCCGACCACCGCGCGGCTGTTCGACAATGCCGAGAAGATCGCCCAGAAGGCGGGCGATTCCTTCGTCACCGTCGAGCGCCTGCTGCTCGCCATTGCGATGGAGAAGGGCGCGGAAGCGGGCAAGATTCTGAGCGCCGCCGGCGTCTCCGCCCAGACCCTGAATCTGGCGATCGAGGATCTGCGCAAGGGCCGCTCCGCCGATTCGGCGAGCGCTGAAAACGCGTATGACGCGCTGAAGAAATATGCGCGCAACCTCACTGACGCCGCCCGCGCCGGCAAGCTTGATCCGGTGATCGGCCGCGACGAGGAAATCCGCCGCACCATCCAGGTGCTGTCGCGGCGCACCAAGAACAATCCGGTGCTGATCGGCGAGCCCGGCGTCGGCAAGACGGCGATCGTCGAAGGCCTCGCTTTGCGCATCGTCAATGGCGACGTGCCGGAATCGCTGAAGGATAAGAAACTGCTCGCCCTGGACATGGGCGCGCTGATCGCCGGCGCGAAATATCGCGGCGAATTCGAGGAGCGCCTGAAGGCCGTGCTCAACGAAGTCACCGCGGCCGAGGGCGGCATCATCCTGTTCATCGACGAAATGCACACTTTGGTCGGCGCCGGCAAGGCTGATGGCGCGATGGACGCCTCCAACCTGTTGAAGCCGGCGCTGGCGCGCGGCGAATTGCATTGCATCGGCGCGACCACGCTCGACGAATATCGCAAACATGTCGAGAAGGACGCCGCGCTCGCGCGCCGCTTCCAGCCGGTGTTCGTCTCCGAGCCGACCGTCGAGGACACGATCTCGATCCTGCGCGGCCTCAAGGACAAATACGAACTCCACCATGGCGTGCATATCACCGACGCGGCGATCGTCGCGGCGGCGACCTTGTCGAACCGCTATATCGCCGATCGCTTCCTGCCCGATAAGGCGATCGACCTCGTCGATGAGGCCTCATCGCGCCTGCGCATGCAGGTCGATTCCAAACCCGAGGAGCTCGACGAACTCGACCGGCGCTTCATCCAGCTCAAGATTGAGCAGGAGGCGCTGAAGAAGGAGACCGACGCTGCTTCCAAGGATCGCCTGAAGAAGCTGACCGGCGAGCTTGCCGATCTCGAAGAGAAGTCGGCCGCGCTTACGGCGCGCTGGCGCGCGGAGAAGGACAAGCTTGGCGCGGCGCAGAAGGTCAAGGAACAGCTTGAGGCGGCGCGCAACGAACTCGCCGAAGTGCACCGTAAAGGCAATTATCAGCGCGCGGGTGAATTGACGTATGGCGTCATCCCCGATCTCGAAAAGAAGCTCGCCTTGAGCGAAGAGTCGAGCGCCGACAATCTCGTCGACGAGGCGGTGACGCCCGACATGATTGCGCAGGTCGTCTCGCGCTGGACCGGCGTGCCGGTCGACAAAATGCTGTCGGGCGAGCGCGACAAGCTTCTCAAGATGGAGGACGAACTGGCCAGGCGCGTCGTCGGCCAGACCGAGGCGGTGACGGCGGTCGCCACCGCGGTGCGGCGCGCGCGCGCGGGCCTGCAGGATCCCCATCGCCCGATCGGCTCGTTCATGTTCCTGGGGCCGACCGGCGTCGGCAAGACCGAGCTGACCAAGGCTCTGGCGTCGTTCCTGTTCGACGACGACACTGCGATGGTGCGCATCGACATGTCCGAATATATGGAGAAACATTCGGTGTCGCGCCTGATCGGCGCCCCGCCCGGCTATGTCGGCTATGACGAGGGCGGCGCGCTCACCGAAGCGGTTCGGCGGCGCCCCTATCAGGTCGTGCTGTTCGACGAGATCGAGAAGGCGCATCCCGATGTCTTCAACGTGCTGCTGCAGGTGCTCGACGACGGCCGCCTCACCGACGGCCAGGGCCGCACCGTCGATTTCCGCAACGTGCTGATCGTGATGACCTCCAACCTTGGCTCCGAATATCTCGTCGGGCAGAAGGAAGGCGAGGATTCGAAGGCGGTCGAGGGCGAGGTGATGGCGGTGGTGCGCGGCCATTTCCGGCCCGAATTCCTCAACCGCGTCGACGAGATCATCCTGTTCCATCGCCTGCGCCGCGAGGATATGGCGGCCATCGTCGACATCCAGTTCCACCGCCTCGCCAAGCTTTTGGAAGATCGCAAGATCGTCCTGGAGCTCGACGCCAAAGGCCGCCAATGGCTCGCCGACAAAGGCTATGACCCGAGCTATGGCGCCAGGCCGTTGAAACGCGTGATCCAGAAAGCAGTGCAGGATCCGCTCGCGCAAATGCTGCTCGGCGGCGAACTCGCCGATGGCGCGACGATCAAGATCGGCGCGTCGCAGGGCGCGCTGACGATCAACGGCAAGCCGGTCGGCGCCTTGGCGGACGCTGAGGCGTCGAAAGGGAACAAGCCGGCGACAGTGGTGAACTTCCCGAAAGGGGCGTGAGGCGCTTCACGCGCGAGGCAGGCAACAGGCGAGATTGCCCGGCGGCAATCTCGCCCCCATCGGGCATCCTCACCCAGAGCATTCAGCATTGCGGCTTCACGCCCATTCGCCCTTGCGGAACACCGGCGCGCGGCTGCCGTCGGCGCGAACGCCGTCGATATCGATTCTGTCAGAGCCGATCATCCAATCGATATGGATGAAACTCTTGTTGCCGCCCCGCGCGGCAATCTCGTCAGGGCCGAGCTTGGCGCCATCGACGAAGCATTTCGAATAGCACTGGCCCAGCGCGATGTGGCAGGCGGCGTTTTCGTCGAATAGCGTGTTGAAGAACAGCAGCCCGCTTTTCGAGATCGGCGAGGAATGTGGCACCAGCGCCACTTCGCCGAGACGACGCGCGCCTTCGTCGGTGTCCAGCACCTTGTTCAGCACCGCCTCGCCGCGCGAAGCCTTTGCCTCGACGATGCGTCCCTCCTCGAACCGCACCGCGATATCGTCGATAAGCGTGCCCTGATAGGACAGCGGCTTGGTGCTGGCGACACGACCCTCCACGCGCCGCGCGTGCGGCGTGGTGAAGACCTCCTCGGTCGGGATGTTCGGGTTGCAGGTGATGCCGTTCTTGGCGGTCGCGGCTCCGCCCTGCCATTCGTGGCCGTCGGCGAGCCCGATCGTCAGATCCGTTCCCGGCCCGGAATAATGCAGCGCCGCGAATCTTTGGCCATTCAGCCATGCCGTTCGTGTGGCGAGGCCGGCGTTGTGCGCCGCCCATGCCGCGATCGGATCGTCATTGTCGACGCGCGAGGCGGCGAAAATCGCCTCGGCGAGTTTGGCCACCGCGACATGTTCCTCCTCGCTTGGAAACACTTGCCCAGCCCATGACGCGCCGGGATAGGCGATGATGTTCCAGTTGATGTCGAAGCCGGCGATTTTTTCGAGCGCCGGCTGGTAGGCGACAGAATTGGCCTTGTTGGCGCGCGCGACCTTGGACGGGTCCTCGCTGGAAAGCAGCATCGGATTGTCGCCGACAATGGCGAGGCGCGCGGTGTCTTCGGAAAAGGCCTTGGCGATGCCGTCATAGAGCCAGCCGGCGGCGCGACCGAAACTCTCCTCCCGCGCGAAGCGATAACGCGCGAGCGTGACTTCCTCGTCCGAGAGGATCGGCGTGACGAGACCGGCGCCGGCCCGATAGGCATGTTCGGCGATCCGCCGAACCAGCGGCAGCGCGCTCACCGGCGCGGTGAGCAGCAAATCCTGCCCCGCCTTAAGCCGCAGCCCGACCTTGACGGCGGTCTCGGCCAGCCTGTCGAGTTTTACAGGATCGATCGATGCGACGACATTGCGATTGTGGGTGGTCATGCGAATCCGGTCTGAAGGAGGGGTGGTCAGCGACGCTAGCGCGCCATCGCGATTATAATTATGGCCACGCGGTTTGGCCATTGCGCGCTATCGGGCCTCGGAGGCCAGATTTTCTAGATTTGGCGCAGCGCCTCGCCCAGCGCGCCGATCCGCATATCGATTTCGACGGCGACCGTCAGTATCTGGCTGAGCGTCGCTTCGTCCGTTTCGGTCGCCTGGCCCCGGCCGCGACGCGCGAGAGCGCGACCGCGCTCGGCGATCGTAGACGCGTAAGGGAGCGGCTCGCCCGCCATGCGGAGAAGCAGAGCCTCCGCCTGTTTTTCCGCCTCGCTCCAATTTCCGGCGAGCAGTGCGCGCTCGATCGTAAATCGGCGAAACCAAAAATGATTATGACCGACCGAACCTCTCGCCAGCAGCGCCTCGCCGGCGGCGAGTGCGGCCTCCTGTGCGTCCGGACTTTCCTCGAGCACCGCGAGCAGGCCGTGAATGATCGGTCCGACGAAGCCGGGGCCCGTCTCCTCCGAAATGTCGCGCGCGTTCCGGGCCAATGCGAGTGCGCCGGGCCGCTCGCCTTTCGACAAGGCGACCTCCGCGCATTGGGCGAGGATCACCGCCTCGTAGCGCCGCGCCTTCAGGGCGCGCGCCTGCTCCAACGCCTTGGCCTGAAACTCTTCGGCCTCCGCGTAGCGGCCCGCCGCGGTCAGGCAGAGTCCCAGCGATTGCACAGCGAACATTTCCGCGTGTCGATTGCCGATCCGCACCGCCGTCTCACAGGCGTTGCGCATGTCCTCCAGCCCGAGGTCGAACGCGCAGGTATAGATCTGGCAATGCCCCATCATCACGCGATTCGGCACGGCGATTCGCGTCAGGCCATCCGCGTCGCAGAGGTCGACGCAATCGGCGAAATGACGAAGGGCCGTCGCCATGCGGCAATCCATATATTGGGCGTCGGCCAGTCCACTCAGCGCCCGAGCCTGCCATTCCGGCGAAGCCAGCCTCCGCGCCGATACGAGCGCCTGTTCGTGCTCGCCGCGGCAGGCGGTGAGGTTGCCGCGGGCGAAATAGAGATTGCCACGCAGATAATGGATTTCCGCGAGGGCGCGATCGTCGGCGCTCGCCGCCGCCGGCGGCTCGGCCTCGGCCAGGGCCGAAAAAGCGTCGTCAAGGCGGGCGATCAGGCGATTGGCCGCGGCGCAGCCCAGCAGAGCGCGCCGCCGATCCGGCTCCTCCTGGCTGGCCGCCAACGCGCGGCGGTAAGCGTCCAGCGATTCCGTCCCGCGACCGGCTTCCTGGTGCAGGTCGCCCAGAAGCAATGCGAGGTCTGTCGCGTCGCGCGCGGCCGCCGCGATCGCGAGGCCGCGCGCGGCGAGCGCGACCGCTTGATCGTAGCGAAAGAGCGCCGCCTGTTCCTTGGACGCCGCCAGATAGGCGCGCGGCGCTTCGGAATCGCTGGCGCGATCCAGATGTTCGGCGCGAAGCACCGGATCGTCGGCGAAAATCGCGGCGGCGGATTTGTGGAGCTCGCGCCGCCGCGCATGAGTCAGCGAGCCATAGACGCCATCGCGGACCAGGGCGTGGGCGAACTGGAGATCCTCGCCCCGCGGCCGCAGGAGCACGTTTCGCAGCAACATTTCGCAGGAATAGCCCGGTTCTCTCAGCAGCGCCCGGAGATGGGCGAGACTGAAGCGCTGCCCGAGCGCCGACGCCGCCTGAATCGCCCGCCGGTCCTGCGCGGAGAGTAGATCGGTGCGCGCCAGCACCACGCTTTGTATTGAGCTCGGCAATTGACCGTCGGTGAGGTCTCCCGCGGTGCGTAGCAATTGTTCGAGGAACAACGGATTGCCGCCCGCGCGTTCGACGCATTGGGCGGCGAACGCGTCGCCGTCGATGAAGCGCCGCGCGATCGCCAGCGAGTCGGCCTGGGCAAGCGGCGACAGGTCGACGGTGATCAAGGTCGCGCCGGGAACCATGCCGCGCCAACGCGCATCGAGCGGATCGCCCTCGATGCGCGTTGTCATGATCAGCGTCGTCCGGCTTGTCGCGGTGGCGCTGGCGATTGCTGCGAGCAGGTTGAGCGTCTCCCCGTCGGCCCAATGAATATCTTCAATCGTAACCAGAAGGGCCTGTCGGGCCGCAGCGGCCTTCACCAGCGCCGCGACCACTAGCTCCTTGCCATGCGTGCGCGCCGCCGCGTCCATCGCTTCATAAAGCGATCGCCCCGTTTCCGGCTGCGGCGTCTCGAGCAGGTCGCGCAGATAGAGCGCATCGTCGGGTTGCAATTGCGCATCGCGTTGCGCGCAATCGAGCGCGCGTTCAATCGCCGCAGGCGAGGCGTCGGGCTCCAGCGCGAGCAGTCCGGCTACGATGGTGCGGACCGCGCCATGGCCGCGCTCGGTTCCGAAATCGAGAATGAGGCCGGCGTGGCGCCGCATTCCCGCCGCCGCTGCGATCGATTGCAACTCCTCCATCAGCCGCGTCTTACCGATGCCTGCTTCGCCCCGGATCAGGATGGCGGCGCCTGAGGTCCCGGCAACGCAGGCTTCGAGCGCGGCGCGGCATTGGCCGAGCTCCGACCGGCGGCCGACGAGCGCCTGGGTTTCCGCGGCCGCGCTCTTCGCCCCGACCAGCCGCCAGGCCGGAATAGGGTGATCGAGCCCCTTCAGCGCGACGGCGCCGAGCGACTCGTAGGTCGAAGAATGGCTGGTCGCTTGGTAGACGGCGTCCGAGACGATCGTCTCGCCGGCGGCCGCCAATGCGAGAAGCCGCGCCGCCACATTGGCGGCCTCTCCGGTGACGGTATAGCCGCGGTGCCGCTGGCTGCCGACCGAACTTGCGACAACTTCGCCCATCGCGACGCCGACATGCACCGCCAAGGGAATCGTCAGCTCGCGCCCGAGATTTGGAACCGAGGCCTGGATTTCGAGCGCGGCGTGGATAGCGCGCTGAGAATCGTCGCCATGCGCGCGGGGCGCGCCGAACAGCGCCATGGCGGCGTCGCCGATATGTTTGTCGATCGCGCCGCCGAAACGCTCGACGATGGCGTCGACGAGCGTGAAAAACCGCTCAAGCAGAGCATGGATTTCTTCCGGGTCCAGCCTCGCGGAAAGACTGGTGTAGCCGACGAGATCGCAAAACAGGATCGTGACCGGGCGACGATCGCCCTCAGGGCCTTCGGCGACGACTGGCTTGACCGCCTCGTCCCGACTGTCCGTCAGGGGCCGGCCGCAGCCGCCACAAAACCGGTCCGAATCGTCGTTGACGTAACCGCAGCTTCGACAGGGCGACGGCAGCGCGGCGCCGCAAGAAGCGCAGAATTTGCGCCCGTCGCGATTCTCGAATGTGCAGCCGCCGCAGCGCAAAATGTCGCCCTCCGTCCGTCGCGACCTCGAGTCGTTTCAAATTTAAGGTGTCTCCGATTGAACTTTGACCACAAAGGAAAACAGCGCGGCCGCGTATAGGCGCCTGACGGCCGCCTTCCAGTTTAGAGGATCCCTCAAGAAGGCGAAAGCCGATCGGCGAGCGTGCGGTCCAGGCGGGGTCTGCCCTGCCCGTTTGCGCGTCAGGCGCGTCTAGCGCCGCAATCCGCCGAGCCCTTCACGCAACACGCTGAGCGCCGTCACGGCGATGATCAGGGCGCCCCAGATCGCGACAGTCAGGAACGGGCTGAAGTTCAGAAGGTTGAAGGCCGAAGAAATGACCTGCAGCAGGATCAGCGCCATCATCAGCCCGCCGACCTTTCCAAAACCGCCGAACGGATCGACGCCGCCGAGCACCGCGGCGAGGATCGTCACCAGGAGATAGCTCTCGCCATAGGAGGCGTTGGCGGAATTGAAGCGCGCCATCATGACGAGCGCCGCCGCTACGGCGAGCAGGCTCGACAGCACGTAGATTTTGAGGATCACGCGTCTGGTGTCGACGCCCGAGAAGCGCGTCGCCCTTTCGTTCGAACCGATCATATAGATCTTATGGCCGAACGGACTCTTGTTGAGCATCAAAGCCACCGGCGCGCAAAGCACGAGGAAGATGATCATCGCCACCGGCACGCCGCCGATGGTGCCATTGCCCAGGAATACGATCGGGTCGGGGAAGCCGGAAATGACATTGCCGCGAGTCAAGCCGATCGACAGGCCCTTGCACATGGTCATCGTGCCGAGCGTCGCCAGGATCGGCGAAACGCCGAGATAGGCGATGACGGCGCCGTTGATAAGGCCGATCGCCGCCGCGACGACGATTCCGGCGAGCACGGCGATGACCTGCCAGCCGGCCCACATAAAGCCTTCCGCTCCCGGAACCTGATGGGTCAGCACCCAGGCCATCGTCAGCGCACAGAGATTGGCGGTGGCGATGATCGAAAGATTGAGGCCGCCCGAAAGCAGCGCGACCATCATCGCCAGCGACAGAATGCCGAGTTCCGGCAATTGGAAAGCCATGGATTGCAGGGCGCCGACGCTGAATAATTGATCGCCGAGCAGGAGACCGAAAACGACAAGCAAGGCGAGCAGCACCAGCCCCAGCATCGTCACCGGGCCGCCGCGGCCGATGCGCGCCAGCAGCGAGACGCCTTGCGCTGTTCCCGTTCCCGCGCTCATCGATCGATGTTCCTCAATTGATCGCCTTGGCTTTGCGGCGGCGGCGTTCCGACCAGGCGGTGATGGAGACGGCGACGAGGATGATAAGCCCGACGAACAACTGGCTCCAATAGGAGGAGACGCCGACAAGAACGAGGCCGTTCTGCAGGATCGCCAGCAGCGCGACGCCGAGCACGGTGCCGAAAATGGTGCCGACGCCGCCCGTCAGGCTCGCCCCGCCGAGCACCACCGCTGCGAGCACGTCGAGCTCCTTGCCGACCAGCACGGTCGGCGTCACCGATTGGGCGAGCTGCGCCTGGACCAGCGAGGCGATGCCGGCAATCAGGCCGAGATAGCCGTAGACCAGGCAGTTGAGCCGGAAGACCTGGAAGCCGAGGCGCTGCGCGGCGTCCTTGTTGCCGCCCATCGCATAGATCTGCCGGCCCACATTGGTGCGGTTGAGCAGGAGCCAGGTGCAGAGAAAAACCAGCGCAAGCACTAGAATCTGCAGGTTCAGCGCATAGGGCACGCCGTTTGCGTCGTCATATTCGAACCACCAGACGCCGTCCCGGAAATATTTCGGCAGTGAGGTGATGTATTTGCCGCCGCTGAAGAAAATCAGCAGGCCATAGAAAATATTCAGCGTCGCGATCGAGACGATGATCGAGGAGATACGCAGCTTGGTGATGAATATGGCGTTGATCAGCCCGCAGGCGATCCCCACCAATGCGGCGATCGCAAAAATCGCAAACCAGCCAAGCCCGTAACGCAAAGCGAAGGTCAGCGCGACATATTGCGCGACGGAAGCGGTAGCGGTGAAGGAAATATCGATGCCGCCGGCGACCAGGACGACCAGCAGGCCCGCCGCGAGAATGCCGACGAAGGCGTTCGACGTCAAAAGGTCGAACAGGTTCTGCAAAGTGAGGAAACTGTCGGTCGCCAGCCCGAGGCCGATGCAGAAAACGATGACGACGACGAGAAGCCAGAATTCATGGCTGCGGCGAAACCGGCGCAGCGCCGGCAGAAAGCTCTGCTGTTCGGCGGTCAGGCTCATGGGTTGGCGCCGTCGTATCGCAGCGCCGCGGGCGGCACGAAATCTTCGTCTCTTCGTTCAGGCATTGACTGCGTCCCGCAATTCCGCCTCGCTCGAAGAATGTGGACGGCATTCGCCGACGATCCGCCCCTGGCGCATGATCAGCACCCGATCGGCGTGATAGAAGACTTCCGGAATTTCGTCGGAAATCAATAGTACCGCCACGCCATTTGCGGCGAGCGTCTTGACGATTTCGTAGATGCCGTCCTTGGCGGCGATGTCAACGCCAACCGTTGGGCTGTCGAGGATCAGCAGCCGCGGCTTGGTCGCCATCCATTTGGCCAGCACGACGCGCTGCTGATTGCCGCCCGAAAGCGTCTTGACCGGATTGTCGGGGTTGGGCGCCTTGATCGCAAGGTCGTCGATGCCGCGCTGCGCAACGCTCCGGCGCGTCGCTTCCTTGATAAGTCCGAGCCCGTCGGTAAGCTTGTCAAGGATGGTGATCAGGATATTGGCCGATATTGGCTGTTCCAGCACGAGGCCGAGAGTCAGCCGGTCCTCCGAGACATAAGCGATGCCTTCGTCGATCGCCTGGCTGTTGGTCTTCAGCGCCAACGCCTTGCCGGCGAGCCGGATTTCGCCCGACGCGGGCGGGTTCATGCCAAACAGCGACAGCGCAAATTCGGTGCGGCCGGAGCCGAGCAGACCGGTCAGGCCGAGGATTTCGCCCGCATGAATGTCGAGGCTCACATCGGCATAATGACCGGGACGCGTGAGGTTTCTGACGGAAAGAACAATGTCTCGCGCTGAGAAATCGGCGTCGCCGGTTTCATAGGCGAAGGCCTTGCCAGTCATCAACATCGCGAGCTTCTTGTCGTCCATCTCCCGCGCATTGAAATCGCCGACCTTGGCGCCGTCGCGCAGCACGGTCACGCGCTCGGCCACCTCGAGCACTTCGTCGAGGCGATGCGAGACGAAGAGGATGCAGATGTCCTTCTTCTTGAGGTCGGCGACGAGACGCAACAGCGCGTCGACTTCATGGCGGGTGAGCGAGGCGGTCGGCTCATCCATGATCACCAGTCTGGCGTCGGCCGCCATCGCCCGGCAGATCGCGACGAGCTGGCGGCTGGCGATCGAGAGATCCTCCACTTTGGCGAAAGGATCGAGCGCGACGTCGATGCGCGCCATCGCCGCCTGCGCCGTCTCATGGATGGCGCTCCATTTGACCAGGTGCGGCGCGCCGAGATGGCGTCCGACGGCGATATTTTCAGCGACGGTGAGGTTCGGGAACAACGAAAGGTCCTGATAGATCACCTGAATGCCGCAGCCAGTCGACTGGATGGGATCGAGATGGGAATATTCGCGCCCTTCGATGACGATGCGCGCGCCGGGCTCAGGGCGCTGCACGCCGGAAATGATCTTGATCAGGGTCGATTTGCCCGAGCCGTTCTCGCCGACCAGGCAATGCACTTCGCCGACCTCAAGCGACATATCGACGTCGCGCAGCGCATGCACGCCGCCAAAGCGCTTGGAAATGCCATGCAGATCGAGAAAATTCGGCAAGCAGGTCAGCCCTTGCGGTCTCGCAATAATCCTAGTGGCGTTTGGCAGGGCCCAGGCGATGAGCGCAGAGCGCTAAAGAGTATACTTTCTTTCGAAGCGCGCTTTGAGCGCTTCGAAAGAGAGCCTCACTTCACCATCAATAGTTCGAAAGGCGCCGCGAGCGGAAAATTTCCGCCCGCGGCGACGAGCGCGCTGCTTAGAGACCGCCGGCGATCAGGCCGTCGATCGTTTCGTGGTTGATCCGCATGATCTTGTCGACCTTGATCAGCTTGCCTGGAACATCGACGGCCGCTTTGCCGAGGCCGGGGATTTCGATGCCGTCCTTGATCTCCTTGCCGTCGAGCACAAGTCTGGCGACGGCGACCATCGCATAGCCGGCGTCCGTCGGATTCCAGAGGAACCCCTCGCGGATGATGTCGTCGGCGATCAGATCCTTGGCCTGCGAGGGCAGGACGGTGCCGACGACGGCGATCTTCTTGGCGAGGCGCTTCTCTCTCACGGCGTTGCCGGCGCCGATAGGGCCGTTCGAGCCGAAACCGAGAATGCCCTTCAGGTTCGGATAGGCTTTGATCACGTCGAGCGTAGTCTTGTAAGAAGTGTCGATTTCGTCGGCGCCAGGGAAGCGGTCGGCGACAAGCTTCATCTTGGGATAATGTTCCTTCTGATAGGCGATCGCCGCGTCGGCCCACTTATTATGCAGGGGTGTCGTCAGCGTGCCGACATAAACGACATAATCGCCCTCCTCGCCCATGTCCTTGGCGAGGCGCTGCATCTGAACTTCGCCGAAGCGCACCGAATCGATCAGCTCGACGTTCCAGTCGCGCCCTTCCTGCTCCGGCCCTTCATGGGTGATGACCTTGATGCCGGCGGCCTGGGCGCGTTTCAGCACCGGCTCGCAGACTTTCACGTCCAGCGGCACGAGGCCGATGACCGTGACTTTCTTGGCGATCAGGTCTTCCAGCAATTTCACCTGCTGGGCGGGATCGACATTGGCGGGGCCGACCATCGTCGCGTCGATGCTGAAGTCCTTGGCGCCCTTCAAGATGCCTTTCTCGACCGCATTGAACCAGGGAATGCCGGCAATTTTGACCACCGTGACCATCGTCGGCATCGCCGCCCAGGCGACAGTCGCAGTCGCGCTGGCGACGCCCGCCAAAGCGGCGCTTCCCATAAGCTTCAGAGTTTCGCGTCTATTCATTGGTTTCCTCCTCAGCCCACGCCTTATTGGCGCGGAGCGAATTTTTATATTCAATGCAACTCAGATTGAACGTCCCTGAGCCGTTTGACAAGGGCTGCGATCGTCGCGACGGCGTTGCCGCCGTGCCCGTCCGGCGCGCGATTGACAACGGGGTGGCGCTGAAACACGTTCGCGCCTGGCCGACAACGCCGATCCCGATGGAGGAACCCAATGCCGCGCATGTCCGCCAGCGAAGCCTTTGTCGAGACGCTGGTCGCCCAGGGCGTCACCGAAGTCTTCGGCATCGTCGGTTCAGCCTATATGGATGCGCTGGATCTGTTTCCGGCCGCCGGCATAAGATTCATTCCGACCGTTCACGAGCAGGGCGCCGCGCATATGGCCGACGGCTATGCGCGCGCGTCAGGACGACACGGCGTCTGTATCGCCCAGAATGGGCCGGGCATCACCAATTTCGTCACCGCGATCGCCGCGGCCTATTGGGCGCATACGCCAGTTGTCGCGATCACGCCGGAGACGGGAACCGGCACGATCGGCCTTGGCGGTTTCCAGGAGACCGAGCAATTGCCGATCTTCTCCAAAATCACCAAATATCAGGCGCATGTCGCCAAGCATCCGCGCATGGCTGAATTGCTCGCCCGCTGTTTCGACATGGCGATGTCGGAGCGCGGCCCGGCGCAATTCAACATTCCGCGCGACAATTTCTACGGCGAGGCCGATTACGAGATTCTGGCGCCCAAAAAGATATTGCGCGGCGCCGGCGCTGAGGAAAGCCTGGATGACGCGGCCGATCTTCTGGCGGGCGCCAAATTTCCGGTGATCGTATCGGGCGGCGGAATCGTCATGTCGCGCGGCATGCTCGAGGCGGTCGCGCTCGCCGAACAATTGCAGGCGCCGGTCGTCAATTCCTATTTGCACAATGATTCCTTTCCAAGCGATCACCCGTTGTGGACGGGGCCGCTCGGCTATCAGGGATCGAAGGCGGCGATGAAACTGATCGCCGAAGCCGATGTCGTGCTGGCGCTCGGCACCCGGCTCGGGCCGTTCGGGACCCTGCCGCAGCACGGCCTCGATTATTGGCCGAAGGGGGCCAAGATCATCCAGGTCGACAGCGACCATCGCATGCTCGGGCTGGTGAAGCAGATATCGGTCGGAATCGTCGGCGACGCGAAGGAGGCCGCCAAGGCCTTGTCCTATCGTCTCGCCAATCGCCGCCTGCAATCAAGCCTCAACGCCAAAGAGCGTCTCGACCACATCGCCTCGGAAAAGCAGAAGTGGGAGCACGAGCTTGCCGGCTGGGTTCAAGAGAATGACGATTGGTCGCGGGAGGTCTCAAAGGACTCTTCTTATATGCATCCGCGCCAGATGTTGCGCGAGCTTGAAAAAGCGATGCCGGCCGATGCGATGGTCTCGACCGACATCGGCAACATCTGTTCGGTGTCCAATTCCTATTTGCGCTTCAAAAAGCCCAATTCGATGTTCGCGGCGATGAGCTTCGGCAATTGCGGCTATGCGCTGCCGACCATTATCGGCGCCAAGGTCGCCGCGCCTGAGCGCCCTGCGGTCGCCTATGTCGGCGACGGCGCGTTCGGCATGAGTTTCGGCGAGATCCTGACCTCAGTGCGCGAAGAGATACCGGTGACGGCTGTCGTGTTCCACAACAAGCAATGGGGCGCGGAAAAGAAAAATCAGGTCGATTTCTACGCCAATCGATTTCTTGGCGTGAACCTGAAAAATCCGAGTTGGGCGGAAGTCGCGCGCTCGCTCGGCGCCGATGGCGTGACGATCGACAGGCTCGGCGATGTCGGCGAGGCGCTGGGCGATGCCTGCGCCGCCCAAAGGCGCGGCAAGACGACGATTCTCGAAGTGATGGTCACTGAGGAACTCGGCGATCCCTTCCGCCGCGACGCGTTGAAGAAACCGCATCGCCTTCTGCAGAAATATGCGCATACGAATGTCGCGTGAGAGGCTGCCCATGTCGGTCCCGCTTGAGCCGCTCTCTCTCTTTCTATAAGTCTGCTCGACGAGGATTGTGGCGATGGCTGTCGACCGGGCGCGGGGCGCCCCGGAGCGCCCGGGATTGGTTGCAATGATCGAAGGCATTCTTCAGCGCGTCCTATTCGCCAGCCGCTGGCTGCTGGCGCCGTTCTATTTCGCGCTCGTTCTGGGGCTGGTGGCCTTGCTGGCGAAAGTAGCCCAGCGCACCTATGATCTTGGCGCCAGCTTCGCCTCCTTCACCGAAGCCAATATCATGCTCGGCGTGCTCGCCATCGTCGATCTGACGCTGACGGCGTCGTTGATCGTCATCGTCATCTTTTCCGGCTATGTGAATTTCGTTTCGCGCATCGACGCCAGCGAGCACAAGGACTGGCCGCAATGGATGGCGAACATCGATTTCAGCGAGCTCAAACTCAAGCTGATGTCGTCAATCGTCGCCATATCGGCGATCAAACTGCTGGAATCCTTCATGGAGGTCGAGCATGAGTCTGATCGCAATCTTTATTTCCTGGTCGGCATCCACCTGACTTTCGTCGTGTCGACGTTGCTGCTGGCGCTTTCCGACTGGCTCGGGCACGGGACCGACGCCGCGGCCCATGGTGCGGCGGCTAAGGAATAGAAGCGCTCACTTCTCCAGCACCACCTGCCGGCATTCCGGCGGCAATTGCGCGAGGGTGAGCGGCGGCTTCGGTTTGGCGTTGGGATTGACATAAGGGTGCAGGGCCTCGTCGGTGAACCACCAGGCCAGCGACTTGTCGCAGCCGTCGCCTGGCGGAACCGGTTCCTGCGCCTGACAGCTTGTGTCGCCCGCCGGACAGGCGATGCGCACATGGAAATGATAATTGTGCCCCCAATAGGCGCGCACTTTCGTCATCCATGGCTGGCCATGCGCGGTCTCGCATAGCGCTTTCTTGATCGCCGCGTTGACGAAAATGCGTTCGACCTCGGGCTCTTCGGCGGCCGCCTGGATGATTCCCGCCTGACGCGCCGTCCAATGCGCGCGATCGACGCTCAAGCCGTCCTCGGTCACCATATTGACGGCGGACATTTCCTCGCGCTCGGCGCGCGTCAGCGTATGGTCTGGCATCGGCGTCAACCAGATGTCGGCGTCGAGGCCAACCTGATGCGAGGCGTGGCCGGTCATCATCGGGCCGCCGCGCGGCTGTGAAATATCGCCAACCAGAATGCCCGGCCAGATGCCTTCCCGCGCCGCCTTCTTTGAAAATCTCTCCAGGAAGGAAATCATCGCCGGATTGCCCCAGTTGCGATCGCGGGACAAGCGCATGACCTGCCACGTCTCGCCGTCGACGGGCAGCGCCCTCGCGCCGGCGAGACAGCCGCGCGCATAAAAGCCGATCGAGCGCGACTGCGCTTCCGCCGGCGTCAGCGCCCGGCCAAACACTTCCTTGGCGGGAAGCTTGGGATCGGCGGGATTGGCGAGCGGCGGCAGCACGACAGGCGTGAGGCTTCCCTGGTCTTGCGCCAAAGCCGCGCCGCTCATCGCCCAGACAATAAAAGCCGCGGCGAGCGCGCTCTGCTGATATGCCGACATGCGCCGTTCCTCTCGCCCCTGTTCGATCTTGCGCGGCGAGCGTTAATGCATTGCTAACCATCTGCCCTGGCGGTTTCATGGCCGGACGCCACGATGAAGAGGCGCGGGAAGGGCAGCAGCACGCGCCCATCGGCAAGCGTCGGATAAGCGATAGCGATCTCATCGCGATACTGGGCGAGAAAAGCTTGCTTTTCGTCGGCGGCGAGCGGGTCGAGAAACGGGCGCAGTCCCGTCCCTTTGACCCATTCGACAATGGCGTCCGGTCCGGGCAGCGCATGAACATAGGTCGTGCACCAGAGGTCGACGACGGCGCAGTGAGGCGCCAGCGCCCGATAATAATCGGCGAAGGCGCCGATCGTCTCGCGCGCCGCGCTCGCGTTGGCGAGCTTGTCGCGAAAAGGCGCGCGAGAGGCGACCTCACGCATCAGAACATGCGAGGGCTGATCGAAATTGTCGGGCATCTGCACCGCCAGATTGCCACCCGGCGCGAGCTCGCCGGCAAGGCGGACCATCAGCGCGATATGATCGGGAACCCATTGCAAAACCGCGTTGGCGAAGATCAGGTCGAACGATCCGAGGCCACGCCAATGCGCGACATCGGCCTTTTCGAATTTCACGCGCGGCAGGCGCGCACGCGCCTTGGCTAACATGTCGTCTGACGAATCCAGCCCGAGCAATTCAGCGCGCGGAAATCTGTTGGCGAGTAGCTCGGTTGAGTTGCCGGGACCGCAGCCGAGATCGACGATCCGCCTCGCATTCTGATCGCTCACGCGAGCGAGCAAATCGAGCGCCGGCCGCGTTCGCTCCGCTTCGAATCGCAGATATTGCGTGGCGCTCCAATCCTCCAAGGCGCTTCTCCGGTTGACAGAAAACCTGTATGCTCCGATAGATTCCTGCGCGCGGCGAGATTCAAAAAACGGCGCGTAAATTTCTTCCATGCGACAATATTGCAACGGATTTATTTAAGCTTAATTTTCGGTTGCGGGAGAGGCCATGAACGCGCAAACAAAACGTTCTCGATTCAAGGTCTTGTGGGCAAAGGGATTGCGTGGCGGCGACAAAGCCGCGCCCGATGTGAAGTTTGACGGAAAGGCGCCAAAAATTCATGAATTTTGCGGAGCGCCGATTGCTGTGCCGGGATGCTCAAAACTTATCCTGTGAATCAAGGTCTTGCGATAACACAAACTTGATATGATCAAATCCTCTGCCTCATCTTTGCCGCAAACAAGACACTTTTGTCACAGTCTCTGTTGCTCCGCCGGAGCCCTCATGCGATATTCCTGAAATGGAAAGCAATCACCTGTTGGCGATCGCGGCCTGAACGAACAATAAGTTTCCGGGATAAGAAAAGTGTCGATGCAGCGCGAATTTCCCAGCCTATCTACAGTTACGCTGGAATTTATACGTAACTGATACGATTCTGGGACGAAACCTCCGGGCGTTTTCACTTAAGGTTTTCATCAATCGATAGCAAATCAACCACAGTGCGGGCTGTGGGAGGAGAGGCCATGTCTGCCCAATCGTCGAACGCCTATGCCGGCGACATATCCGTCGTCGACGCTTATTCCATGCTGGAGCGCGACAAATCCGCCGTCCTGGTGGACGTTCGCACCAAGGCGGAATGGGCCTATGTCGGCGTGCCGGATTTGTCCGCCATCGACAGGGAAACGATCTTCGTCGAATGGCAGGAATTTCCTTCGATGAAGGTAGCGGCGGATTTTGCGCCGCGCCTTCTGGAAATTCTGCGCGCGCGCGGGGTTTCCGCAAAGACGCCGCTGCTGTTCCTATGTCGTTCGGGCGTTCGTTCGCGCGCGGCGGCGGTCGCCTTGACCCAAGCGGGACAGGAGCTTTGCTTTAATATCGCGCAAGGTTTCGAAGGTCCGCTCGACGATAAACAGAAACGCGGCGCCGTTGACGGCTGGAAAGCCGCCGGCCTGCCTTGGGCGCAGTCGTAACTGTCGCGTCTTCTTCGATTCGCTTGCGGCGCACATTGCGTCCGCGCTCCCCTCCCATAAAGAAAAGAATCATGAAATGTCCAACACGCAGCTCCTTGAGGATCCGCGGACGACGGGGCGTCAAATGAACAGCCTCGTAGAAGCCTGGAAACGTTGCTGCGCTCGGCTGAGGGCGGAGCTCGGCGAAGATATTTTCACGAGCTGGTTTGGCCGGCTTGAACTGGAGACGGCGGCGGATGGCCGGGCGTGTTTCACCGTGCCGACGCGCTTCCTCAAGAGCTGGATCGAATCTCATTATGTCGATCGCATTCTTGCGGCGCTCAATAGCGAAATTGGCGGCATCGCCGACCTGACGATCGCTGTGCGTTCCTCGACGCGTGGACCGGCCTGCGGCGCCAGCCCCGCGCCGACGCATGATTCCCTGCGCGAGCCGCGCCCAGCCGAATATTCCGCCGCGCCGCTTCAGGAAGCCGCAGCCGGCTCGCGCGGCATTGCGCGCCGCGCTGACGCGACGCCTGCGCAAGATTCGCTAGCCGGCTCTCCGCTCGACCGACGGCTGACATTTCAGACCTTTCTCGTGGGGCGTTCCAATCAACTCGCCTATGCGGCCGCGCGACGCGTCACCGAGACGAAAACAGGGCAAATGCCCGCCTTCTCTCCGCTCTATATTCACGCAGCGGTGGGCTTAGGTAAAACCCATCTCCTGCAGGCCCTCGCCCATTCCGCAGCGAACCAGGGGCGGCGAGTCATCTATCTGACGGCTGAGAAGTTCATGTATGGCTTTGTCGCCGCGTTGAGGGCGCAGACGGCGATCGCTTTCAAGGAAAGTTTGCGCGCGATCGACCTGCTGATCTTTGACGACGCGCAGTTCCTGCAAGGCAAATCGATTCAGACCGAGTTCTGCCACGCGCTCAACGCACTGGTCGATGCGGGACGACAGGTCGTCGTCGCCGCCGATCGTCCGCCTGGCGAACTCGAAGCGCTCGAGGAGCGCGTGCGCTCGCGGCTTGCGGGTGGGCTATGCGTCGAAATGGGCGCTCTCGACGAACCGTTGCGCATCAAAATTCTTGAAGCGCGCATCGCCGCCGCGCAGGTCACGCAACCTAATTTCGAAGTCTCGCCCGCCGTCCTCGCCTTTGTCGCCCACACCCTCAATTCAAACGGGCGCGATCTCGACGGCGCCGTCAATCGTCTTCTCGCCCACACGACGCTGACCGGCGCGACGCTCAGCGTCGAAACAGCGGAGATAGCGATCCGCGATCTCGTGCGCACGCACGAGCCCAAAAGGGTGAAGATCGAGGACATCCAGAAGCTGGTCGCCAGCCATTATAGCGTCACGCGCGCCGACATCCTGTCCTCGCGCCGCACCGCCACTGTCGTCAAGCCAAGGCAGATTGCAATGTATCTGGCCAAGACGCTGACATTGCGCTCGTTGCCCGAAATCGGGCGCCGCTTTGGCGGGCGCGATCACACCACTGTTTTGCATGCGGTGCGCAAGATCGAAGGCCTGTCGCACGCCGACCGATCGCTGAACGACGAACTCGAATTGCTCAAGCGCATGCTGCAGGATTAGCTCGGGCGAGGCCGGCGATGAACCTGATCTTCAAGATCGCCGGCGCCGCCGAATGGCGCGCCGCGGAGGCGGCGGGGGCTTTTACGGGCGCAGCGGTCGATCGCGCCGACGGCTACATCCATTTTTCTAGCGCGGCGCAGGTCGCCGAGACGGCCGCCAAATGGTTCGCCGGGCGTGACGATCTCGTGCTGGCGGCGATCGACGCCGATGCGCTCGGCGCCGATTTGCGGTGGGAGCCTTCGCGTGGCGGCGCGCTGTTTCCGCATCTCTATGCGCCCTTGTCGTTTTCGACCGTGCGCTGGACGCGCGCGCTGCCGCTCGGCGCCGACGGGCGCCATATTTTCGGAAACCTTGATTCATGATGCGCGCGCTCGGCGCGTTGGCGCTGCCGTTTCTGCAAAAGCTGGAGCCCGAGACGGCGCATCGCGCCGCCATCGCCGCCTTGCGGATCGCGGCCGCCGCCGCGCCACGATGCGATCCGAACTTGAGTGTCGCGGCCTTCGGCCTGACCTTCGCCAATCCGCTTGGAATGGCGGCTGGCTTTGACAAGAACGCGGAAGCGCCGCGCGGGCTGCTCGGCGCCGGCTTCGGCTTTGTCGAGGTCGGCACGCTCACGCCGCGGCCGCAACCGGGCAATCCGCGCCCACGCCTGTTTCGCCTGGCGCGCGATAAAGCGCTGATCAATCGGCTCGGCTTCAACAATGCCGGCTATGCCGCAGCCCATGCGCGCCTGACGCGCACAGCCCTTGCCGGGATCGTCGGCGTGAATATCGGCCCCAACAAGGATTCCGCCGACCGCATCGCTGACTATGTCCTTGGTGTCGCGACATTCGCCGATGTCGCCAGCTACTTTACGATCAACATCTCCTCGCCCAATACGCCCGGCCTGCGCGATCTGCAGCAGCGCGGCGCGCTCGACGAACTCGTCGCGCGGGTCATCGCGGCGCGCGACGCCTGCGCCATTCGCCGGCCCATACTCGTCAAGATCGCCCCCGATGTCGATCCGGCGACGCTTGACGACATCGTCTCGGTCGGCCGCGCGCGCGGCATTGACGGGATGATCGTCTCGAACACCACAATCAGCCGCCCGCCGGGCTTGCAAGAATCTGAAGCCAGTGAGACCGGCGGCCTTTCCGGCCGGCCGCTGTTCGACCTTTCGACGCGGGTGCTGGCGCAAACCTTCCTGCGCGCCGATGGCGCCTTTGCGCTGATCGGCTGCGGCGGCGTCGACAGCGCGTCCGCCGCGCTCGCCAAGATCGAAGCGGGCGCAAGCCTCGTGCAGCTCTATACCGCGCTGATCTATCGCGGGCCGGGACTGATCGGGGAAATCTTAAGCGGCTTGACGAAGGCAATGGGCGAGCGGCGGATAGAACGACTTGACGCGCTCGTCGGCGCCGCCGCGCAGGACTGGGCGGCGGCGAAGAGCTGAAAAAAAGCGCGAGCTGCTTAAAGCGTGACGAGCTCGGATCGACTCGAGAATGTCATTCCCGCGCAGCGACGCGCAAGCGCCAATCCAGGCTTTGACGAGGCGGCGCATGCCGCTCAGTCTGGATTCCCGCTTTCCGCGGGAATGACACAACCGGTCAATCTAAAATCATCACGCTCAGCGCGGCCGGCGCGCGTCGAAGAGCCGCGCGATGAACCAGATCGGCACGACGACGATCGCCCCGGTCAGCAGAACGCGCCCGAATTGATGGAAATCGGCGAGCGCGAAATCGGCAAAGCGACGGAACAATTGCACCGTCCCATCGATGATGTCGCCGGGTTCGAAACCCCACATTGCGAGCAGGGCGCCGACAATGAAGGAAATGACGGCGAGCCGCAGGGCGACGGCGACCGGCGAACCGCCGAGGAAGCGGGCGAGCGCGGAATCGTTCATGGGAACATCCCTCCGGACCTCCAGTCCTTTGAACATGATTCCCATTCTATCGCAAAGACGCGTTGATCGCCTCGAGCGCCTTCGAGCCCGGGCAAAGCTCGGCCTCGGCCAAGGCGTTGAGCGGCCGCCTGGTCGTCTTCAGGCGCGCATGCAGATCGACCGCCTCGTCGTTCATATAGATCAATCCGGTGACGATCTCGCCCTCGATGCGATGCTTTTCAAGCACCGCCAGTGCCGCCGGCCGGTCGCGCCAATCGTGATCGGAGGCGAGCTTGTGGAAGCGGATCGCCGAGCCGTCGTGCATCGCGACGACTTCGCTTTCCCCTTCGGCATAGTCGACCTCGATCGGCGCGCGGCCGGTGATGAAATCAAGCGCATTGAGCGCGACATTGTGCTCGCGCACGTAATCGAAGCTCTTCGTCGACCCCTCGTGATTGTTGAAGGCGACGCAGGGCGAAATCACGTCAATGAACGCCGCGCCGCGATGTTCGAACGCCGCCTTGATCAAGGGTGTGAGCTGGGTCTTGTCGCCGGAGAAGCTGCGGGCGACGAATGTCGCGCCGAGCTGCAGGGCCAGTGCGACAAGATCGATCGGCGAGTCCGGATTGTCGACGCCCTTCTTGCTCTTCGAGCCTTTGTCCGAGGTCGCCGAAAATTGGCCTTTGGTGAGCCCGTAAACGCCATTGTTCTCGACGACATAGACCATGTCGACGCCGCGGCGCATCGCATGGGCGAATTGTCCGAGGCCGATCGAGGCGGTGTCGCCGTCGCCTGAGACGCCGAGATAAATCAATTCGCGATTGGCGAGATTGGCGCCGGTCAGCACCGAGGGCATGCGGCCATGCACCGAATTGAAGCCATGGCTCTGGCCGAGCATATAGGTCGGCGTCTTCGACGAACAGCCGATGCCGCTGAGCTTGGCGATACGATGGGGCGGCAGGCTGAGTTCGTAGCAGGCGTGAATGATCGCGGCGCTGATCGAATCGTGGCCACAGCCGGCGCAAAGCGTCGAGATCGCGCCTTCATAGTCGCGATGGGTGAAGCCGAGGGAATTGACCTCCAGCGCGGGATGCTGGAATTTCGGTTTGGCCAGATAAGTCATGAGACGGCCTCGCGGGTCAGCGGCGCGGCGAATGTCGAGGCGCGCGCGGCGATTTCGCGGCGGATCAGGCGCGCGGTGATCGGCGTCCCATCGTAATGGAGGATGGCGACGAGTTGCGCGGCGTCGATGCCGAGATCCGTCATCAGCAGCGTGCGCAATTGCGCGTCGCGATTCTGTTCGACGACGAAAACCTGCTCATGCGCGCCGATGAATTCGCCAACTTCCGACCCAAACGGAAAAGCGCGGATGCGCAGGGCGTCGACATGAACGCCTTCGCTCGCCAGAAGCTCAGTCGCTTCCTCCATCGCCGAAGCTGTCGAGCCATAATGGATGATGCCGATGCGCGTCGGCTGTGCGGCTTTGCGAAGCTCCGCCCGCGGCAGCATCTTTCGCGCAGTGTCGAATTTGCGCAGCAGCCGCTCCATATTGTCGACGTAGGGGCCGCCCTCTTCGGTGTAGCGTGCATAGCGGTCGCGGCTGGTGCCGCGCGTGAAATAGGCGCCGCGATTGGGATGCGCGCCGGGAATGCTGCGCCAGGGAATGCCGTCGCCGTCGACATCGAGATAGCGGCCGAACTCGCGGCCGGATTCGAGATCGGCCGTCGACATCACCTTGCCGCGATCGAATTTGCGCGAATCGTCCCATTGGAACGGCGCGCAGAGATGCGAATTCATGCCGATGTCGAGATCAAGCATGACGAAAATCGGCGTCTGCAGCCGGTCGGCGAGATCGAACGCGAGCGCCCCGAATTCGAAAGCCTCGCCCGGACCTTCGGGAAACAGCAGCACGTGCTTGGTGTCGCCATGGGAGGCCAGCGCGCAGGCAAGCACATCCGATTGCTGGGTGCGCGTCGGCATGCCCGTCGACGGGCCGCCGCGTTGCACGTCGAACAAGACGGTGGGAATTTCGGAGAAATAGGCAAGGCCGAGAAATTCCTGCATCAGCGAAATGCCGGGGCCCGATGTCGCGGTGAAGGCGCGCGCCCCATTCCAGCCTGCGCCGACCACCATGCCGATCGCGGCGATCTCGTCCTCGGCCTGGACGATCGCATAGCGTTTCTCGCCCGTCGCACGGTCGACCCGGAGCCGCGCGCAATTTTTCTCGAACGCCTCGGCGAGCGAAGTCGAGGGGGTGATCGGATACCAGGCGCAGACGGTGGCGCCGCCATAGACCGCGCCAAGCCCGGCGGCGAAATTGCCGTCCGCCAGAATGCGATTGCCGGCGGCGTCGCTGCGGACGACGCGAATGGCGAGCGGGCAGGCGAAGCGGGATCGCGCATCGTCATAACCGATGCGTAAGGCGCGCAGGTTCGGCGCGATCAGGCGATCCTTGCCCTTGAACTGTTCGCCGATCAGCCTCTCGACTTCGCCGATTTCGATATCCAGCAGAGCGGCGAGCGCGCCGACATAGACGATGTTCTTGAAAAGTTGGCGCTGCCGGGGATCGGCATATTCGCGCGTGCAAATGTCGGTCAGCGGCATGCCGAGCACGACGATGTCGTCGCGCAACTTCGACGCCGGAATCGGACGCGAGGAATCATAAAAGAGATAGCCGCCCGCATCGATCGAGGCGACATCCTTGTCGAAAGTCTGCGGGTTCATCGCGACCAGAATGTCGGTCCCGCCGCGCGCGCCGAGATGGCTCTGCGCGGTGACGCGAACCTCGTACCAGGTCGGCAGGCCCTGAATGTTCGACGGAAAAATGTTGCGCGGCGCGATCGGCACGCCCATCCGCAGAATCGCGCGCGCGAACAGGAGATTGGCGCTGGCCGAGCCGGATCCATTCACATTCGCAAAGCGAATGACGAAGTCGTTTACGCCCTGGATCGGCATGAATGCCCTGCCTGCGCCATTTCGAGAGTGAATTTCTGCATGTCCCACGCCCCTGTCGGGCAACGTTCGGCGCACAGGCCGCAATGCAGGCAGAGGTCCTCGTCCTTGGCCATGATCCGGCCGGTCTTGACCGGTTCCGACACATAGATCGCCTGGGAAAGATTGGCGGCCGGCGCATTGAGCGAAAGACGCAATTCCTCTTCCGGCGCGTTCGGCACGAACGAGATGCAATCGAGCGGGCAGATGTCGACGCAGGCGTCGCATTCGATGCAGGCAGGTTCGGAGAAGACCGTCTGCACATCGCAATTGAGGCAACGCTGCGCCTCCGCCACGGCGAGGACGGGATCGAAGCCAAGTTCGACTTCGGCGTGGATATTCTTCAGCGCGAGCGGGCTTGAATTATGCGGCACCTTGAAGCGGCGATCGAGCGCGATCGCATTGTCGTAGGACCATTCGTGGATGCCCATCTTCTGGCTGACGAGATTGGTCATCGGCGGCAGGCGCTTGGTCGGACTTTCGCCGCGGCAGAATGCGTCGATCGAGATCGCCGCCTCGTGGCCATGCGCGACGGCGGTGATGATGTTCTTGGGGCCGAACGCCGAATCGCCGCCAAAGAACACGCGAGGCTCGCTCGATTGAAAGGTGAGCGGATCGAGCACCGGCAGACCGGCGCGATCGAAGGCGACGCCGGAATCGGCTTCGATCCAGGGAAAGGCGTTTTCCTGTCCGACCGCGATCAGGACATCGTCGCAGGGAATGTGAACGTCCGGCTCGCCGGTCGGCTCGAGAATACGGCGGCCGTTTTCGTCCTGTCTCGCGGCGACCTTTTCGAAACTCATGCCGGTCAGCTTTCCCTTGTCGTGAAGGAAAGCTTTGGGCACGTGATAATTGAGGATCGGAATGCCCTCGTGAATGGCGTCTTCCTTCTCCCAGGACGACGCCTTCATCTCGGCGAAGCCTGAGCGCACCACGACTTTGACGTCAGCGCCGCCGAGCCGGATCGACGAGCGGCAGCAATCCATCGCCGTATTGCCGCCGCCAAGCACGATGACGCGCCGACCGATCGAACTGACATGACCGAACGAGACGCTGGCGAGCCAGTCGATGCCGATATGAATATTGGCGGCCGCCTCCTTGCGCCCTGGCAGGATCAGATCCCGGCCGCGCGGCGCGCCGCTGCCGATGAAAATCGCGTCATAGCCTTCGCCGAGCAGCGCCTTCAGGCTGTCGATGCGCCGTCCCGCGACAAAGGCGGCGCCGCCGTCGAGGACATAGCCGACTTCCTCGTCGATCACCGAGTCGGGCAGGCGGAATTTGGGAATCTGGCTGCGCATCATGCCGCCGGCGCGCAGATCGGCGTCGAAGACGACGACTTCATAGCCGAGGGGGCTAAGATCGCGCGCTACCGTCAGCGAGGCCGGCCCGGCGCCGATACAGGCGATGCGCTTGCCGTTAAGGGCCGTCGGCGCCTTTGGCAGGAATGCCGAAATATCGCCCTTATAATCGGCGGCGACGCGCTTGAGCCGGCAGATCGCAACGGGTTGTTCCTCGACGCGGCCGCGCCGGCACGCCGGCTCGCACGGGCGATCGCAGGTGCGCCCAAGAATGCCCGGAAAGACATTCGACTTCCAGTTGATCATATAGGCGCCGACATAGTCGCCGGCCGAGATCAGCCTGATATATTCGGGCACGGGCGTATGGGCGGGGCACGCCCACTGACAATCGACCACTTTATGGAAGTAATCGGCTTGGGAGATATCGGTCGCCTTCACACAACTCTCCCCGGAGGTTTCTGTAACCTGTCCTCCGTCCGCTTTTCCTCTCGTCGACGGCCGCGGTTCGGCCCGATCAACGGGGTCACATGCTAGCATCGAGTCCAGCTATATTTCTTTCAAGTGTCAAGCGAAAACGCTGATTTAATCGTCCAATGCCCCTAAAGTAGGGCGTTCGCCGCTCAAAATTAGTTGATTTTCGCGGCTGAAGGTCGCTGAAGACGTCTTTTGGCGCCCGATCAGGCGCAATTTCGTTGATTCGGCTGATCGACGCTCTCTTTCGCCCATGAAAAAGGGCGGCCGAAGCCGCCCTTACTTTAATCTCGCGCGCGATGCGAGTGGCTGGATCAGAAGTCCATGCCGCCCATGCCGCCGCCGCCACCGCCCATCGGCGCGGCGGGCTTGTCCTTCGGCACTTCGGCGACCATCGCCTCGGTGGTGATCAGCAGCCCGGCGACCGAAGCCGCATCCTGCAGCGCGGTGCGCACGACCTTGGACGGGTCGACGATACCCGCCTCGATCATGTCGACATAGAGTTCGGTCTGCGCGTTGAAGCCGAAAGTCTGCGACTTGTTCTCGGTGATCTTGCCAACCACGATCGAACCTTCGACGCCCGAGTTTTCGACGATCTGACGGATCGGCGCTTCGAGGGCCTTGAGCACGATATTGATGCCGGCCTGCTCATCGGCGTTTTCACTCTTGAGCTTGGCGACCGCGGCCTTGGCGCGCAAGAGCGCGACACCGCCGCCCGGAACGATGCCTTCTTCAACCGCCGCGCGGGTGGCGTTGAGGGCGTCTTCGACCCGATCCTTCTTCTCCTTGACTTCGACTTCGGTGGCGCCGCCGACGCGGATCACCGCGACGCCGCCCGCCAGTTTGGCGAGACGCTCCTGCAGCTTCTCCTTGTCGTAATCCGAGGTGGTCTCCTCGATCTGCGCCTTGATCTGGCCGATGCGCGCCTCGATGTCGGCCTTCTTGCCGACGCCGTTGATGATCGTGGTGTTTTCCTTCTCAATGCGGATCCGCTTGGAGCGGCCGAGCATCGCCAGCGTCACGTTCTCGAGCTTGATGCCGAGGTCTTCGGCGATCATCTGGCCGCCGGTCAGGATGGCGATGTCTTCCAGCATCGCTTTGCGACGGTCGCCAAAGCCGGGGGCCTTGACCGCCGCGACCTTGAGGCCGCCGCGCAGCTTGTTGACGACGAGGGTGGCGAGCGCCTCGCCCTCAATGTCCTCGGCGATGATGACGAGCGGCTTGCCGCTCTGCACGACCGCTTCGAGAACCGGCAGCATTGGCTGCAGCGAGGAGAGCTTCTTCTCATGGATGAGAATGTAAGCGTCGTCCAATTCGGCGATCATCTTCTCGGCGTTGGTGATGAAATAGGGCGAGAGATAGCCGCGATCGAATTGCATACCTTCGACGACATCGAGTTCGGTCTCGGCGGTCTTGGCCTCTTCGACCGTGATGACGCCCTCATTGCCGACCTTCTGCATCGCCTTGGCGATCATTTCGCCGATCGACTTGTCGCCATTCGAGGAGATCGTGCCGACTTGCGCCACTTCGGCCGAGTCCTTGATCTTCTTCGAGCGCTTGGCGATGTCCTTGACCGCTTCGGCGACAGCCAGATCGACGCCGCGCTTCAGATCCATCGGGTTCATGCCGGCGGCGACGTATTTGGCGCCTTCGCGCACGATCGCCTGGGCGAGAACGGTCGCCGTCGTGGTGCCGTCGCCAGCCTTGTCATTGGTCTTGGAGGCGACTTCGCGCACCATCTGCGCGCCCATATTTTCGAACTTGTCGTCGAGCTCGATCTCCTTGGCGACGGTGACGCCGTCCTTGGTGATGCGCGGCGCGCCGAAAGATTTATCGAGAATGACGTTGCGGCCCTTGGGGCCGAGCGTGACCTTCACCGCATTGGCGAGGATATCGACGCCGCGAAGCATTTTCTCGCGCGCATCGGAGGAAAAACGTACGTCTTTGGCTGCCATGGTTTTAAAACTCCTGACCCCTCAGGGCCTGAATGAGAAATCTCTAGCGAAAAAGGCGGATCAGCCGACCACGCCCATGATGTCGGATTCCTTCATGATCAGAAGCTCCTGACCATCGATCTTGACTTCGGTGCCCGACCATTTGCCGAACAGCACCTTGTCGCCCTTCTTGACGTCGAGCGGGGTCAGTTTGCCGGCTTCGTCGCGCCCACCGGGCCCAACGGCGATGATCTCGCCCTCTTGGGGCTTCTCCTTGGCGGTATCGGGGATGATAATGCCGCCCTTCGTCTTTTCCTCGCCCTCAAGGCGGCGGACGACGACACGGTCATGCAGGGGACGGAATTTCATGTCTTGCGTTTCCTATCTCGCAGCGCCCAGGCTCTTCGGCCCAGGCTGGTTTCGGCTCGTGGGACAGCTCATTAGCACTCGCCAAAGCGAGTGCTAACAGCCGCGGTGTAAATAGGGGGGCAGGTTAGGGCCGTCAAGGCCGCGGCGCGCGCGAATCGGGGGTGGCGCGTAAAAAATCATGTGCTGGTTGATGGCGGCGCGAGGGGCGCCGCGCCTTGCGAAATCCCCCGAAAGTCCGTTCAGGCCGCAAGCAGGCGCTGGACCTCGTTGACCAGGTCTTTGAGGTGAAACGGTTTCGACAGGATGCGGGCGTCTTTGGGCGCATTATTGTCGGGGTTCAGCGCCACGGCGGCAAAACCGGTGATGAACATCACCTTGATCTCAGGGTCGAGTTCGGTCGCGCGGCGCGCCAGTTCGATGCCGTCCATTTCCGGCATGACGATATCGGTCAGGAGAAGCTCGAACGGCTCTTCCCGCAAACGGTTATAGGCTGACAGGCCGTTATCGAAAGAGGCGACGTCATAACCGGCCGTCTGAAGCGCCTTCACCAGGAAGCGGCGCATGTCGTTATCGTCTTCGGCGAGCAATATTTTGGTCGCGATTTCGGCCGGCGCGTTCATTATTTCCCCTCAGTCTTGCAAATCACCATGGGCCTTGATCCGTAAAAATCGAGTGAAGGCGGCGACGGACCGTGGAAATGTCCCCGAATCGCGCCTTGCGTCAGTAGGCGTTCAAGCGGCGGCGCCGGACCGGGCGACGCTCATTATTGCGCAGGCGCGTTCACTTTTACGGGACTTTACGTTGGTTAGCTCTCGCTCCGCGTCGCATATTGAAGCATAGTTCGTGAGTCGGCATCGCTTTAGCGCATTTTTGGCGCCAGGCGAATTCCGAGTTTGGCGTCTAGAAACGAGACAAACGGATGCGGAACGAAATGCCGGGAGACGAGGGGTCCCAAGGTTCCGATTTCGAGGGCGCCGATTCGCCTGCGCCTTTTGAGATTTTCGAGCCGGACAGTCTCGCAACGCCGCTCATTTTCAATTCGCCCCATTCCGGCCGTTTCTATCCCCGGCGATTTCTCAGCGGATCGCGTCTGGACCCCTTGACGTTGCGCCGCTCGGAGGATGCTTTCGTCGACGAATTGTTCGCCCCCTGCGTCGGCATTGGCGCGCCGCTGATGCGTGCGAATTTTCCCCGCGCCTTCATCGATCTCAACCGCGAGCCTTTCGAACTCGATCCGCTGATGTTCGAGGGACGGCTGCCGAATTTCGTCAACAGCCGTTCGTTACGCGTCGCCGGCGGGCTCGGCACGATCCCGCGCGTCGTGGGCGACGGACAGGAAATTTACAAAGGGCCGATTCCGGTCGACGAAGCGATGTCCCGTATCGCCGCTTTGTACAAGCCCTACCACCAGGCCTTGCGCGGTCTTATCGAACGCGCCGAGAGCGCCTTTGGCGCAGTGGTGCTTCTCGACTGCCATTCCATGCCTTCGAGCATGGCGGAGGGCGCCGCCAGCGATTTTGTCATTGGCGATCGCTATGGCGCGAGCGCCGCGCCCTGGATCGTGGAGGCGATTGAGAACGCGCTCCGGCGCACCGGTTATTGTGTGCGGCGCAACAAACCCTACGCCGGCGGTTTCATCACGGAGCATTACGGCGCCCCAGGCGCATCCCGCCATGTCGTGCAGATCGAAATCAACCGCGCGCTTTATATGGATGAGCGCGCGATGGTGAAATCGGAGCGGTGGAATGAATTGAGCGCGGCGCTGTTCGCTATGGCTTCGCAGCTCGCCAGCCGGGTCGCGCGTGACATCGGACGGCCGCAAATCGCCGCCGAGTGACGGATCCCGTCCTGCGATCAAGCCTCAACCTAAAAAAGGAGGCCGCCTGTGTCGCCACAAGCGGCCTAAGTCTAGGGAGGAAACGCCCAAGGAGGGCATATGCGGCAGGTCATGCCGCACCGCAACAATATCGCCATGCACCGCACCAAATGCAAGAGATATTTTGGCTGCCGCCTTTTCGATGCGCTAGAATGCGGGCCGGTTCGGTGTCTATTTCGCGTTCAAAATGAAAGCGATCTCAATTGCGTTTCGGTATAATCATACAAAAACAAGGCTTTATGAAAACGGTTGGAATTATCGTCCGCCGCCTCCTCATCCAAAAGGGTATGGCTCGTATGCATTTTTCGCAGGACAGTTCGGCGTCGCGGGAGCTCCGGGCATGACCGCTGTTGATTTTGCTGCCTTTGTCGAAAGGCTTGCGCAGGTTTCCGGCGAAGTGATCATGCCGTTTTTCCGCAGCGCGATCCGCGCCGAGGACAAATCGAAGGGCGGCGTCTTCGATCCGGTCACCGAGGCCGACCGCGCCGCCGAGGTGGCGATGCGCCGCCTGATCGGTCAGACGTTTCCCGCCCATGGCATTATCGGCGAAGAATACGGCCGCGACCGGCCGGAAGCCGAATATGTCTGGGTGCTCGATCCGATCGACGGCACCAAGGGCTTCATTTCCGGGATGCCGATGTGGGGCACGTTGATCGGCCTCATGCACCATGGTCGGCCCGTCTATGGGATGATGTCGCAACCCTTCACCCGCGAGCGCTATTCGGGGGACGGCAAGCGCGCGCGCTGGCGCGGGCTGGCGCTGCCGCGCGGCGATTCGGCTGGCGGCGAATGGACGAACCGCACGTTGCATGTGCGTCCCTGCGCCGCGCTCGCCGACGCGACTTTGATGACGACGAGTCCGTTGCTGTTCGACGACGCCGATCGGGCAGCCTATCATCGTGCGGAAAAGCCGGCGCGACTCATACGCTACGGCGGCGATTGCTACGCTTATTGCATGCTCGCCTCGGGCTTCGTCGATGTCATCGTCGAAGCCAATCTCAAGCCTTACGACATTGTCGCGCTGGTGCCGATCATCGAAGGCGCGGGAGGGATCGTCACCAATTGGCAAGGCGGCCCCGCCGCCTTGGGCGGTCGCATTATCGCGGCGGGCGACCGGCGGGTCCACGAAGAAGCGATGAAGCTGTTGGCGGGGTAGCGTCCAATCGGCGAGCGCGCCGGGGAACTCGGGGCGGCCGGCTGCGTTGTGGCGGATCGCAATGGCGCCGGCGACGCGACGGATCTGAAATATCGCGTCGGGCGGCGCCTCTCCCTTGATGGAGCGGCAGCAAAGGAACGCCACGTGCCCAGCCCCGACAAAAATTCACCCTCCGAAGAAGACATTAAGGTCCGCGCCTACGCCATGTGGGAGGAAGAGGGCCGGCCGGAGGGAAAGCATCTCGAACATTGGAGCCGCGCCGCGCAGGAGTTTGACGGTTCACCGGCGCCCGCCGCGCCCACCGAAGCGCCGCTACCGGCGCCGAAGCGAAACGGTTCCAGCAAAGGCTGAAGAGGGACGTTCGATCCTTCTGTTCAGCGACCCGCGTCCAATGGCGCGTCGAGGAACAAGTCGCGGCGAGCGGGCGACGGCCCGCGTCGGCGAGGCGAGAAAATCGCGGCCGACCAGCCGACGATGAATCCTGTCGCCGCCGCGCATAATGCGCCGATCAGCAGTTTCTCCGGTTCTGGAATGCGGCCCTCCAAGACGGCGAGACCGACCGCGGTCGCCAGGCTGATCAGAGCGGCGGCGGCGCCATGGGCGGAATTCGCCCGCTCGGAGGCGGCGACCGCCAGCGCCGGCGCGACAAGGCTTAGGGAAAGCGCAGCCGCGATGAACAGCAGCAGTTTCGGTTCGACAATCGTCCGGGCTGTCAAGGAGGCGCAAAGCGCGATGACGAGAAGCGCGAGCGTGCGAGAGCGCGCCAGCCTTTGGCTCGCTAGCGGCATGTAGCGCTCATAGGCGCCGACGGCGCTGGTTCCCCATGCACGCGACGCCGAATGCGCGCCGGCGGCGGCGAGCATCAGGGCCGCCAACAGCATTGCGCTGGATTTCAATCCGTCGTTCATCGGCGTGATCGCGGGGGGCCAAAAAACAAGATCGCCGAAAGCGGTCAGGCTAATGAAAGTCGCAAAGACCAGCCCGAATGCGCCGGAACGCACAGCCTGCGGGGCGCCAAAATTGCCGACGGCGGGACTCGCCAATGGCGGCAGCGCGGCGATCGACAACGCGCTCGCGAAGACGACGAGTAAATGCGCTTTGGAATCGCCGACCGCACTGGCGCCCCAGGCGCGCGTCAGCGCGTCGCTCCAGATTCCGGCGTCTCGCATCAGCGGCGCGATAGCTGAATCGCCCGCCAGCAATTGCGTGGCGATCGGTAAGGCCAGAATGATGATGAGAACGCCCGCGCTCGCCGCTCCCGCCCAAAGCAGGCCGGCAAGGCCGCCCGGCACGACCATCAGCGCGAGAATGATCGCGATGATCGTTGCGGCGGCGCCGCGCGAAGGCGCAAAAAGCTCCGTGAATGCGTCGAGCGCCGCCCCGAATCCCGCCGCCGCGACGAGTGCGCCGATCGCAAAAAGCAGGCCGGCGAAATAGAGCTTCAAAACGCGATTGGGAAAGCGCGTCGCGAGGAGATCGCTGAGCGCGCTGGCGTTGATCGCTCGTAGCGCCGGCCCGACGCCGAGCGCGCCGATTGCGAGGCCCGCTGCGACGCCGGCCAGAGGCAGCGGCGAGCCCCCGGCCGGATCGAGGCAAAGAATAAGCCCGGCGGCGATTCCTGCGAACGCCAGTCCCGCATAGGGAGCGGGAACCGCCCGGTCGGCGGCGAAAAACGCCGGCACGCGCGTCGAACGCGTCAACACGCCCAGCAGCGCCAAACCCGTCAGCGCAAAGAGCGGTCCCAAACCGCGCACCAACCCATCGGGCGCTCCGACCCGCGCGAGCAGGTCAATCAAGCCGATTCCCATCAGATAGGCGGCGCCGGCGAAGGCGGCCCGCCCATCGATCTTCGCCCGCTCGCGTTCACGTTGATCTGACATGGGCTGGCTGCCGGAAGGATGAGGATTTCGCGTGGCGCGGAATGTCAGCGCTTTATCGGCCACAGCACGGGAGAAACGCAAGGCGGCTAGGGACACGTCGCACGGGACGGGGCAAAGCGCCCCTCGATCTGGCTGACACGCGCGCTCAGGTTTCGCGAACGAAGTTCAGGATGTCGGCGTGCAGCCGGTCCATATGCGTGAACATCAGGCCATGCGGCGCGCCCTCGTAGACAAGGAACCGGCAGCCTGGGATCAGTTCGGCCGAAGGTTTGCCGGTGAGCTCGATCGGCGTCGAGCGGTCGCGGTCGCCATGGATGATCAGCGTCGGGATTGTGATGCGCCGCATCTCGGCGCCGAAGTCCGCTTCGACCATGGCGCGGCTGCTGGCGAGCGCTGCCGGAATGGAGATTTGCAGCAGGCTGGCGCCCCAGGCCATCATCGCGGGCGATGTTTCCGGAATGAAGAACGGCGCGATATTGTCGGCGACCCATTTGGGATAATCCCGCCTCCATTGCGCCCACAATGCTTCGAAGCCGGCTCTCGGCGCACCGCCTGGATTGTCGTTGCTCTTGAGCAGCATCGGCGTCGTCGGCGCCAACAGGATGAGGCGCGACACGCGCTCGCTTCCGTGCCGCGTGAGGTAGCGGACCGCCTCGCCGCCGCCCATCGAATGAGTGACGAGGGTCAGGGTGGCAAGGCCGAGTTCGTCGATCAATGTGGCGACATCGTCGGCGAATGTGTCGAGGTCATAGCCGCCGGCCGGCTGATCGGAGCGGCCGTGGCCGCGGCGGTCGAAGCCGATACAGCGAAATCCCTGATCCGCGAAGGCGGCGACCTGATAGTCCCACATCTGGCTGGAGCAGCCGAGGCCGTTCAGAAACAGGATCGGCGCGCCCTGGCCAAAATCGCGCCAATAGAGTTGCGCGCCATCTCGAGCGGTGATGAAAGGCATGTTTCTCCTCCTTGATCAGAGATTGAACTGGTAGTCGACGAGGATGCGCCCGGTCGCGTCGATGAGCAGGATTTCGAGCCCGGTGGCGACGATCTTCTCGCTGTCGGCGCGCAGCATTTCCCAATGGAAGGTGACGACGTCGCGCAGCGCGCGGGCATCCTTCGCCGCGCGGAAGCGATGGCCGCCGTCGCGGATGTTCTTCTCATGCGAGCCCTTGATCCGCTGTTCGAGCTGGTCATAGCCGCGCACTTCGCGGGCGCCGACATAATGCTCGCCGTCGGGCGTCCATAGTTCGGCTATGGCGTGGCGGCGGCGTTCAGGATCGGTTTCGTGCCACACCGCCACGTAGCGATCTGCGAGCTGTTGTGCGTTATCCATGTCGTCCTCCATTCGATGAACCGCTCCACGCAAAGCGGAGCGGACATTGGCTTCGATGAAGGCGATATGGCGCTGAGTGCGGACCGGAATCGATGACCTTGGAGGTCAAAAAACAATTGCGACGGGCGCGTTGCTTGACCTTGTAGGTCATGGTCTCCGATCGCCGGGCGCATTAGGATGCGCCTATGACCCATCAGCAAATTCCCTTTGGCGTGCTCTTGCGCCGATGGCGGATCAGCCGGCGCATGACCCAGGCCGATCTCGCGCTCGCCGCCGACAGTTCGACGCGCCATCTGTCCTGCCTCGAGACCGGACGCTCGCAGCCGAGCCGCGAGATGATCATGCGTCTTTCCGAATATCTCGAGATTCCGTTGCGCGATCAGAATGCCCTGCTGCTCGCCGCGGGCCTCGCGCCAGCGTTCCAGGAACGCTCCCTGGAGGAACTGGATTCGGCGCGCATCGCGATCAACCAGATACTTCAGGCGCACAAGCCCTATCCGGCTTTCGCGCTGGACCGGCACTGGAAAGTGGTCGTCTCCAATAGCGCGCTGCCGCAACTCTACGAAGGCTGTTCGCCCGAACTCCTGCGCCAGCCGGTCAACGCCGTCCGCCTGGTGCTACATCCGGACGGCATGGGGCCGCGCATTCTGAATTTCATCGAATGGCGCGCGCATACGATCATGGTTCTGCGCCAGCAGATCGAGACGCGCGCCGATCCCGTGATTCAAGCGCTTCTGTCGGAGGTCATGAGCTATCCGGCCCCGGCCGGGGGAATGGCGCTGGCGACAAGCGAGGGCCCGCAGCGCTATGCGACGCCGCTGCGAATCGCCACCCGTCTGGGAACGGTCTCGTTCCTTAACACCACGACGATCTTCGGCACGCCGACCGACGTCACCTTGTCGGAGCTCGCCCTGGAGATGCTATTCCCCGCGGATGAGGCGACGATAGCGATCGTCAAGGGGATGGTCGCGGAGGAGGCGGCGAAGCCTCCCGCCGAGGCGCCGTTGCAGAGGGTAGGGTGAGCGCAGCAATCCGCGGGAAACCACGCCGACGAACCGCCGTCAAGCGGCTGCGCCGCTTCTCCGCTTCGCTGCGATCCCTTCGGGATGACTGCGTCTCGCCGGCGTGGCAAGTGGCCTCCATGTTCGTTTGGTGCGCGGTGCGGCCAAAACGGCCGCGCCACTCACCAAAAGGAACATAGTAAGCAAACATCCGTTGGCGCGCGCACCCATCAAGGCCCGCGAAAGGGTCGCCGTTAATGCGAGCACGGCAATTGCAGCACGACTTTGGGGCTGGCTCCCGCCTACTTCCACATTGCGCGCATGCGCGCCGCCAGATCGACGCGCGGGCCGTTGGCGGCGCGCTTTTCCTCGACCGGCATTTGCGGCCAGGAAATCTTCTCGAACAGCGGCAGCAGGTTGGGCGGGATGAAGCGGCTGCGGCTCGCCAGCACATGGCGGTCGCCGCCGCGCGGCTGGCCGTGGACATAAAAGCGTTGCGGAACGATCAGGGAGAGTTCGTCGCGCGCGCGCGTCATCGCGACATAAAGCAGGCGGCGCTCCTCCTCGATTTCATCGGTCGAGCCGGTCGCCATTTCCGACGGGATGCAGCCGTCGACGACATTGAGGACGAATACCGAGCGCCATTCCTGCCCCTTGGCCGAATGGATGGTGGAGAGAATCAGATAATCCTCATCAAGATGCGGCGGCCCGGGTTCGTCGCTCGCCGCGCCAGGCGGGTCGAGCGTCAGTTCGGCGAGGAACCGCTCGCGCGAGGGATAGGTCGCGCCGATCCGCTCAAGCGCGTCGAGATCGGCGATCCGCGTCCACGCATCGTCATAGCGCCCCTCCAGATGCGGGCGCAGCCATACGATCGCCTGCGTGAGATCGGCGGGCCAGAGCGCCTCGCCCTGCGCGAGGCCGCGCATCAATTCGGCAAAGGGCGCGAAATCCTCGCGTGATTTGGCCGGCGCGGCGAAGGCGCCGAGCGCGGCGAAACCATCGTCGGCGCCGGCGGCCTCGACGATTTTGGCGGCGGTGGCGGGGCCGATGCCCGGCAGGATCTGCGCGACGCGAAAGCCGGCGACTCGGTCGCGCGGGTTTTGCGCGAAGCGCAGGATCGCCAGCGTATCTTTCACATGCGCAGCGTCGAGGAATTTCAGGCCGCCATATTTGACGAAAGGAATGTTGCGCCGCGTCAACTCCAGCTCCAGCGCGGCGCTGTGATGGGCGGTGCGGAACAGCACCGCCTGAGATTTCAGCGTCGCGCCCGCCTCGCGATTTTCGAGCACGCGCTTGACGACATAGAGCGCCTGATCGGTCTCTTCGCCGACAGTCGCCAGCACCGGCAGCACGCCGGAGGCGCGATCGGTCCAGAGATTCTTGGCGAAACGCTCGGCGGCAAGATCGATCACCGCGTTGGAGGCGGCGAGGATCGGCTTGGTCGAGCGATAATTCTGGTCGAGCGTGATCAAGCGCGCCGGTGGATCGAACGCTTGGGGAAAATCGAGGATATTGCGCACGGTGGCGGCGCGAAACGAATAGATCGATTGGGCGTCGTCGCCGACGACCGTCAGCCCGCGCCCTCGTGGACGCAGCGCCAGCACGATTTCGCCCTGCAGGCGATTGGTGTCCTGATATTCGTCGACAAGCAGGTGGTCGAACCGCGCGGCGACTTCGGTCGCTATATCGGGCTCCTGCATCATCTGCGCGAAATAGAGCAGGAGATCGTCGTAATCGAGCACGTTCTGGCGTTGCTTGGCCTCGACATAGGCGGCGAACAAATTGCGTAACGCTACTTCGTGGCTGGCGCACCATGGAAAATGCTTGCCAAGCGTCTCGGCGAGGCTCGCGCGGCTGTTGACCGCGCGCGAATAGATGGCCAGGCACGTGCCCTTGGTGGGAAATCGCTCCTTGGCGCCCGACAGGCCGAGTTGATGCCGCTCGAAATTCATCAGATCGGCCGAATCCTCGCGGTCGTGGATGGTGAATTGCGGATCGAGACCGAGGCGAAGGGCATGGTCGCGCAGCAGCCGCGCGCCGATCGAATGAAAGGTGCCGGCGAAGGCGGGCGTCGCCGCGGCCGCCGCCTCCGGCGCCAGCTTGCGCGCGAGCAGCCGCTGCACGCGACGGTTGAGCTCGCCGGCGGCGCGCCGTGAAAAGGTCGCCAGCATGATCCGCTTGGGGTCGGCGCCAGTCAGGATGAGATGGGCGACGCGGTGGGCGAGCATATTGGTCTTCCCGGCGCCGGCGCCGGCGATGACAAGCAGAGGCGCCGGGCCACCCGGCTCGCCGGCGCCATGCTCGACGGCGCTACGCTGGGCGTCGTTCAATTCGCCCAACGGGGCGGCAAGCGCGGCGGGGGCGCGAATCACGGCTGGGATCATGCCCCACAGCAATCATGTTTCGCGCTTTGTTCGCAAGTCTGGGAGTGCGGGCGTCCTCGCCCGCTCTTTACTTTGGTTTATTTTGGAAAGGTCTATTTTAGAAAGAGGCGACCGGGACAGTCGCGATCCCAGAATTATCGCGGCGCGAGCACCATGACCATCTGACGCCCTTCCATCAAAGGCTCGGCTTCCACTTTGGCGATCGTCGCCGTCTCCGATTTGACGCGCAACAGCAGTTTGAAACCGATGTCCTGATGCGCCATTTCGCGGCCACGGAACCGCAAAGTGACCTTCACCTTGTCGCCTTCGTCGAAGAAGCGGCGCACGGAGCGCATCTTCACTTCGTAATCGTGATCGTCGATGCCGGGGCGAAGCTTGATCTCTTTGATCTCAACGACCTTTTGCTTCTTGCGCGCTTCGGCCGACTTCTTCTGCTCGAGGAAGCGGAACTTGCCGAAATCGAGGATTTTGCAGACCGGCGGCTCGGCGTTGGGAACGATTTCGACAAGGTCGAGCGCCGCCTCGTCGGCAAGCTGCTGGGCCTCTGCGATATCGACGACGCCGCGATTGTGCCCCTCGGCGTCGATCAACTGAACCTTGTTGGCGCGGATGTCGCGATTGATGCGCGGCCCCCCTTTCTCCGGAGTCGCTTGGGCTTTCATGGGACGACGAATGGTTTATCTCCTAAGGCTGTGAAAACGATTGGCTCGGCGCAAAACGCAAGAGGCCCCGCAGCGAAACGCGGCGGGGAACACATGCCGGTGATGTTCCATGCTTCGCCGGAATAAGTCAATCGCGCAACGGCGGCCCGCAGCGGCGACCGGCGTAAAATCGGGCCGCGGCGGCTCAAAGCATGCTTGGCAGCACTCGGTCGGGCGGGCGGTGGCCGTCAATGAAGGTCTTGATGTTGATGATGACCTTCTCGCCCATGTCGTTGCGTCCCTCGCGGGTCGCCGAGCCCATATGCGGCAGCAGGATGACTTTGCCCTTCTTGGCGAGCCTGATGAGCTTGTCCGACACCGCCGGCGCCTGTTCGAAGACGTCAAGGCCGGCGCCAGCGATCTCGTCGTTCTCCAGCATTCGGGTCAGGGCGTTTTCGTCGATCACTTCGCCGCGCGCGGTGTTGACGACGATCGCCTCGGGCCGCAGATATTTCAGCCGCCGCGCCGAAAGCAAGTGATAGGTCGCCGGCGTATGCGGGCAATTGACCGAGACAATGTCCATCCGCGCGAGCATCTGGTCGAGCGAATCCCAATAGGTCGCCTCCAGCGCCTCCTCGGTCGACGCGGGCAAACGGCGCCGGTTGTGATAATGGATCGACAGGCCGAAGGCGCGCGCGCGTTTGGCGAGCGCCTGGCCGATCCGCCCCATGCCGAGAATGCCGAGACGCTTGCCGGTGATCCGGCGCCCGAGCATCCAGGTCGGCGACCATCCCGTCCAGTCGCCGTCGGGGACGATCCGCACGCCTTCGGCGAGGCGACGCGCGGTGGAAAGGATCAGCGCCATCGTCATGTCGGCGGTGTCTTCCGTCAGCACGCCGGGCGTATTGGTGACGGTAATGCCGCGCCGCAGCGCCGAGGTGACGTCGATATGGTCGACGCCATTGCCGAAATTGGCGATCAGCCGCATCTGCTCGCCCGCCTGGGCGATCATGCCGGCGCTGATCTGGTCGGTGATCGTCGGCACCAGCACGTCAGCCTCGCGCATCGCTTCGGCGATGTCGCTCTCGCTCATCGGTTTGTCGTCGACGTTGAGGCGCGCGTCGAACAATTCGCGCATCCGCGTTTCGACGAGATCGGGCAGGCGGCGCGTCACCACGACGAGGGGTTTCTTTTTGGTCATATCGACGCCCCCTTTTGACTCAATGGTCCGATCCCATGCAAACCGCTCCCTACAGCATTAAGTTCATGGCAGATTTCTCGGCCGTTTTACGGCTCGTTAACCCCCGCGGCGGCAGATGGGACATGTCGGCGAGAACCAGGCTGCGCGCCCCGGTTCACGCGGCCTCTCTAGCAGATGGCTGGGCAAAGACAAGGATGGCGGCTGCGCCGCACGGGCGACGGGGGCAGGATGAGAACTGACGGTTTTCAGACGATCGGGCGACGGCTGCGCGGCCCGTCGCTCCTCGTCACCGCGCTGGCGGCGATGCTGCTTGCCGCCGGCGCCGCCTGCGCCCAGCAGACGGCCGCCGCGAACGGCGAGCAAATCGGCAACGTGACCGGCCTGACGCTGCCCCGCTACGCCAGCCTGAAGACCGACCGGGTCAACCTGCGCGAGGGGCCCAGGAAGGACTATGCGACGAAATGGGTGTTCCAGCGCGCCGGCCTGCCGGTCGAGATCACCGCCGAATCCGACACCTGGCGCAAGGTGCGCGATTCTGAGGGGGCGGAGGGCTGGGTGCTGCATTCGCTGCTCTCTGGCCGCCGAACGGGACTGGTTGCGCCGGGCAAGAAGGACCAGAATTTTAAAATCTTCGTGCGGGCGAGCGAGAGCGCCGATCTTGCCGCGACCCTGCAGTCGGGCGTCATCGGCAATATTCGCAATTGCGACGGCGCCTGGTGCCTGATCGATGGCGACGGCTTTAGGGGCTATATCAAGCAATCCAATCTCTGGGGCGTCTATCCCGACGAGAAGATCGAATAGGCGGCCGGCCTCTCCTCGGGCAAGGTCGGGCGTGATAGTGATTGCCGATGCCCGGCCTTACCGACGACGATTTTGGCCAAAGGGCGCGCCAATTGCGCGTCGACACGCTTATCCGGCTCAGATGGCTGGCGGTGGCGGGCCAGTCGGCCGCTGTCCTGATCACCCGTTTCGGCCTTGGCTTCGACCTGCCGATCGCCTGGTGTTTTCTATGCATCGCAACGGCGGCGCTGCTCAATTTCGGTTTGAGGCTGCGTTTCCCGGTCAGTCAGCGGCTCGACGACATCCGGGCGACCAATATTCTCGGATTCGATATCCTCCAGCTCGCCGCTTTGCTGTTTCTGACGGGCGGCGTCGTCAACCCGTTTTCGATCCTGTTTCTCGCGCCGGTGATGATATCGGCGGCGTCGCTGCCGCTGCGCCGCACGATTGCGCTGTTGCTCCTGGCGCTGGCCTGCGCGACCGGCTTGACCTTCTGGCACGAGCCTTTGCCCTGGATTCGAGGGGCCGGGCTGCAATTGCCGATGCTCTACGGCGTCGCCATCTGGGTGGCGATCGCGGTCGGAGCCGCGTTCATTACCATTTACGCCAATCGCGTCGCCGAGGAGGCGCGGCTGCTCGCCGGCGCCCTCAACGCCACCGAACTGGTGCTTGCGCGCGAACAACATCTCTCCCAGCTCGACGGGCTGGCGGCGGCCGCAGCGCATGAATTGGGTACGCCGCTGGCGACGGTCGCGCTGGTCGTCACCGAAATGGCGCGCCAGAAGCCGCCATCCAGCGCTTTCGCCGACGACTTGCGGCTGCTCACTCAGGAAGTTGGCCGCTGCCGCGCGATTCTCGGCAAGCTCGCCTCGCTCGGCGAGGACGGCGCTGGGCCGCTCGAAGAGTTGAGCCTCAGTCATCTGATCGAGGAAATCGCCGCGCCCCACCGCGATTTCGGCGTCGCCATCGAAATCAAGATCGACGGCCCGGGCGCCGAGCCGATCTGCCGCCGTAATCCCGGCATGCTCTATGGTTTGGGCAATATCGCTGAAAATGCCGTAGATTTCGCCAAAAGCCGCACGAGCATCCAGGCGTCGTGGAATAAAGAGACAGTGACGATCGTCATCGCCGACGACGGGCCGGGCGTCGCCCCGCATGTCCTGGCGCGTCTGGGCGAGCCTTACATCACCACCAGGGCCGCGGCGCAAAGGGAGGAGGACGAGACGGGCGGCGGCCTCGGTCTCGGCCTGTTCATCGCCAAGACCTTGCTTGAACGCTCCGGCGCCGCGATGCGCATCGTCAACGCCCTGCCCCCGGCGACCGGGGCGCAGGCGACCGTGGTCTGGCCGCGCGCCGCCTTTGAACAAGGTCGACTGGGGGTCTAAAATTCAATAGGAGGGAGAGGCCGGCCCTCGAGCGCTGCCAGGATCGGCGCCAAGAAGGGAGCTTATTCCAAGGACGGGACGATGGAACAAACCGACAAAACTCAGGCCGCGGCTTCCTCGCAAGCGCCATCGGGCGACAGGTCCCTGCTGATCGTCGACGACGACAAGCCGTTCGCGGCCCGCCTGGCGCGCGCGATGGAGGCGCGCGGCTTCGTCGTCGAGGCGGCCGGCAGCGTCGCCGAGGGGCTGGCGACGATCGCCGCCGGGGCGCCCGCCTTCGCCGTCATCGATCTCAGGCTTTCCGACGGCAGCGGCCTCGACGTGATCCGCGCTCTCAAAGCGGCCCGACCCCTGGCGCGCGCCATCATCCTGACCGGCTATGGCGCGATCGCCACCGCGGTGACCGCGGTCAAGCTCGGCGCTTTCGATTATCTGGCCAAACCGGTCGACGCCGACGAAATCACCGCGGCGCTGATGTCGGACCATGCCGACCGCCCGCAGGGGGCCGAACATCCCATGTCGGCCGATCGCGTGCGCTGGGAGCATATCCAGCGCATCTATGAATCATGTGAGCGCAATGTCTCGGAGACGGCGCGACAGCTCAACATGCACCGCCGGACGCTGCAAAGAATTTTGGCCAAGCGCGCGCCGCGCTGAGGCGAGACAAAAGCGCGCCGGCGGTTCTTCCGCGGGAGAGCCGGCCGTGCCGGCGCGACTGCGCAAAGGCGCGCCACGGCGCCTAATGTTTATGCGGCGTGCCTGGGTGGAATCGATGATTCACGCCTCATGGGACGCCCATAATCGTTATGAAGGCTAAGTTTTCTTGGCATAGGCCTTGCGTCCTCTCGCCGTCCCAAAGCGGGAATCACCTCAAGCCGGGGTCGAAACGGCGTATCGAAGACGGGGTCTCTCATGTCATTCTCCAGACGGTTCATGTTGCGCGCGGCTGGCGCGCTGGTCGGGGGCGCGGTTGCGCTCGGGACCTTTGCCGCCAAAGCCGAGGATACGATCAAGATCGGCATTCTCCATTCGCTGTCGGGCACGATGGCGATCAGCGAAACGACGCTGAAGGACGTGATGCTGATGCTCATCGACGAGCAGAACAAGAAAGGCGGCGTGCTCGGCAAGAAGCTTGAGGCCGTCGTCGTCGATCCTGCTTCCAACTGGCCGCTATTCGCCGAGAAAGCCCGTGAGCTCATCGCCAAGGACAAGGTCTCGGTCGTCTTCGGCTGCTGGACTTCAGTGTCGCGCAAATCGGTGCTGCCGGTGTTCCAGGAGCTCGATTCGATCCTGTTCTATCCCGTGCAATATGAAGGCGAGGAATCGCAGCGCAACGTATTCTACACCGGCGCCGCGCCCAACCAGCAGGCGATCCCCGCCGTCGATTATCTGATGAGCCCCGATGGCGGCTCGGTGAAGCGCTGGGTGCTGGAAGGCACCGACTACGTCTATCCGCGCACCACCAACAAGATCCTCGCCGCCTATCTGAAATCGAAGGGCGTGCCGGATGAAGACGTTCTGGTCAACTATACGCCGTTCGGCTTCTCCGACTGGCAGACCGAAGTCACCAAGATCAAGGCGTTCGGGTCCGCAGGCAAGAAGACCGCCGTGGTTTCGACGATCAACGGCGACGCCAATGTTCCCTTCTACAAGGAGCTCGGCAACCAGGGCATCAAGGCGACCGACATTCCGGTGGTGGCGTTCTCGGTGGGCGAGGAGGAACTCGCCGGCCTCGACACCAAGCCGCTCGTCGGCCATCTCGCCGCGTGGAATTATTTCATGTCGATCGACACGCCCGAGAACAAGGCGTGGATCGACAAGTGGCACGCCTTCACCAAGAACCCGAAGCGCACCTTCAACGACCCGATGGAAGCGCATGTGATCGGCTTCAGCATGTGGGTGAAGGCGGTCGAAAAGGCCGGCAGCTTCGAGCCTGACAAGGTGATCGATGCGATGATCGGCGTCTCGACCGAGAACCTGACCGGCGGTCTGTCGACGATGATGCCCAACCACCACATCACCAAGCCGGTCTACATCGGCGAAATCCAGGGCGACGGCCAGCTCAACACCGTCTGGCAGACGCCTGGCACCGTGGTGGCGCAGGAATGGTCGCCCTATCTCGAAGGCTCGCGCGATCTGATTGCCGATTGGCGCAAGCCCTTGTCTTGCGGCAATCTGAACGTCAAGACGGGCAAGTGCGGCGGCTGAGGCGCGCAGTGACGGCCTTCCCCCCTTGCGGGGGAAGGTGTCATGCGACGCATGACGCGGACGAATGCTATGCATTCGCTCGGCGATGAGGGGAAGTCGCGCGCAGCGCGACGGCTTTGTACCTATCGAGATTCTGCGACGTTCAAAGCCGTCGCGCTGCGCGCGACCACCCCTCATCCGACCGGCTTCGCCGGCCACCTTCCCCCGCGAGGGGGGAAGCGGAAGGTAGAGAAACCATTCATGACGATCGCCCGCCTGTTCGCCGCGCTTTTTCTGTTCTGTTGCATCGGCGCCGCCGCCTCGGCGGCGCGCGCCGATACGCTTGACGACACGCTGGCGCTTTTCCTCGACGACAAGTTTCCGCAGACCGAGAAGGCGATCGGCCAGTTGGCGCTGAGCGGCGCGCCGACGGGCGCGCAGATACTTGAAGCGCTTGCCGACAACCGGCTGTTCATCGACAAGGGCTCGAAGACGATCGTCTTCAAGAACGCCGCCGGCGAGATTTTCAGCGCCAAAACCGGCGAGAAGGCGGCCGGCGTCGACGAGGGCGCGCTGAAGAAAGTACGCGTCAACAATGGGCTGCGCAGCGCTATCGACGCGGCGATGGGTTCGATGACGCTGGCGTCCCCGGATCCCGCCAAACGGGTCGCTGGCGCCGACGCCGTCTTCAAATCGCACGATCCCAAGGATCTGCCCGCCGTCGAGGCGGCGCTCGCCAAGGAGAAGGATGCCCGCGCCGCCAAGGCTTTCCAGCAGGCCCGCGCGGCGATCCTGGTGACCAGCGCCGACGCGCCGGAGGCCGACCGGCTCGCCGCCGTCGGCGTGCTCAAGGAGCGGGGCGACCAGGACGCGCTCGGCCTGATCGGCGAAATGACCGAGAAGGCGAGCGATGGCCCACTGAAGACCGCCGGCGCCGCCGCGATCGCCGCGATCAAAGCCCGGCTGGCGCTTTGGGATATCGTGCAAAACTTGTGGTACGGCCTGTCGGCCTCGTCCGTCCTGCTGCTCGCTGCGATCGGCCTGGCGATCACCTTCGGCGTGATGGGCGTCATCAATATGGCGCATGGCGAGATGGTGATGCTCGGCGCCTATTCGACCTTCATCGTGCAGAGCCTCATTCCGCCGCAATTCGCGCAATGGTCGCTCGCTGTCGCGATCCCCATCGCCTTCGTCGTCGCCGGCTGCATGGGCATTCTCATCGAGCGGCTGGTGATCCGCTTTCTCTACGGCCGGCCGCTGGAGACGCTGCTCGCCACCTGGGGCGTGTCGCTGATTCTGCAGCAATTGGTGCGCACGATTTTCGGCGCCAACAACCGGCAGGTCAGCGCGCCAGCTTTCATGTCGGGCTCGATCGAGGTCGGCGGGATTTCGATCACCACCGGGCGCCTCTGGATCATCGTGCTGGCGATCGCCGTCTTCGTCGCGCTGCAATTGCTATTGCGCGCGACCTCTTTCGGCCTGCGCATGCGCGCGGTGACGCAGAACCGGCGGATGGCGGCGGCGATGGGCATTTCGACCGGGCGCATCGACATGTTCGCCTTCGGCCTCGGCTCGGGCATCGCCGGCATCGCCGGCGTCGCGCTGTCGCAGATCGACAATGTCTCGCCCAATCTCGGCCAGGGCTATATCATCGACAGTTTCATGGTGGTCGTGCTCGGCGGCGTCGGCAATCTCTGGGGCACTTTGCTCGGCGCGCTGACGCTCGGCGTCGCCAATAAACTGCTGGAGCCGTTCGTCGGCGCCGTGCTCGGCAAGATCATGCTGCTGGTCTTCATCATCCTGTTCATCCAGAAGCGCCCGCGCGGGCTGTTCGCGCTCAAGGGCAGGGCGGTGGAAGCATGATGACCAGTCGCTTCCTTGCGACCTTCGACCGGCTGGGCGTCGCTTTCATCATCCTGATGCTGGGGATCGCGATCCTCGTGCCGGTGCTCGCTCTGGCGATACCGCCCGGCTCGCCGCTCGCCATTCCGCCCTATGTCGTCGCGCTGATGGGCAAATATCTCTGCTACGCGCTGCTCGCCCTGGCGCTCGATCTGGTCTGGGGCTATTGCGGCATTCTCTCGCTCGGCCATGGCGCGTTTTTCGCGCTCGGCGGCTATGCGATGGGCATGTATCTGATGCGCCAGATCGGCACGCGCGGCGTCTACGCCAATCCGATCCTGCCCGATTTCATGGTGTTCCTGAACTGGAAGGAACTGCCCATTCCGTGGTGGGGCTTCAAGCTCTTTCCCTATGCAATGATCATGGTGATGCTGGTCCCCGGCCTGCTGGCTTTCGCCTTTGGCTGGTTCGCATTCCGCTCGCGCGTCACCGGCGTCTATCTCTCCATCATCACCCAGGCGCTGACCTATGCGCTGAAGCTCGCTTTCTTCCGCAACGACTTCGGCTTCGGCGGCAATAATGGCCTGACCGACTTCAAGGACATTGTCGGCTTCAACGTGCAGGCGGATGCGACGCGGGCGGCTCTGTTCTCGATTTCAGCGATCGCGCTGGTCATCGCCTTCATCCTCTGCAAGGCGATCGTCACTTCGAAATACGGCAAGGCTTTGATCGCGGTGCGCGACGCCGAGAGCCGGGTGCGCTTCCTCGGCTATCGCGTCGAGAATTACAAATTATTCGTCTGGGTGGTCTCCGCCGTCATCGCCGGCATTGCCGGCGCGCTTTACGTGCCGCAGGTCGGCATCATCAACCCCTCCGAATTCGATCCCGGCAATTCGATCGAGGCGGTGATCTGGGTGGCCGTCGGCGGGCGCGGCACTTTGGTCGGCGCGGTGCTCGGCGCCATCGTCGTCAATTTCGCCAAGACCTATTTCACTGGCGTCTTTCCGGAATATTGGCTGTTCGGCCTCGGCGCCCTCTTCGTGCTGGTCACCCTATTCCTGCCAAAGGGCATTCTCGGCTGGTTCGCGAGTCTTCGCCGCAAACCTACCCAGGCGCCGCCGACCGCGCTGGCCGGCGAGGCCGCGATCGCTGAGGAAGGGGGCGCCGCCCAATGAGCATTCCCGATACCGCTCTCCTCACCCGCACGCTGCTCTATCTTGACGGCGTCGCCGTCTCCTTCGACGGCTACAAGGCCCTGCGCGGCCTGTCGCTGACGCTGGAGCCCGGCGAGATGCGTGCGATCATCGGCCCCAACGGCGCCGGCAAGACGACGATGATGGATGTCATCACCGGCAAGACAAGGCCCGACGAGGGCGATGTCTATTTCGACGGCCGCCATAATCTTTTGCAGCTTGACGAGACCGAAATCGCGCAGCTCGGCGTCGGCCGCAAATTCCAGAAACCGACGGTGTTCGAAAATCATACCGTCGCCGACAATATCCTGCTGGCGACCAAAGCGCCGCGCGAGGTCTTCGCCACGCTGTTCGGCGGCGCCGGCGCGCGCGAGCGCGAGACGATCGAGCGCATCCTCGAGACGACGCGCCTCACCGACCATCGCGCCCGGCTCGGCGGCGCGCTTTCGCACGGCCAGAAGCAATGGCTCGAGATCGGCATGCTGCTCGCCCAGGACCCGAAGCTCCTGCTGGTCGACGAGCCGGTCGCCGGCATGACCGACGCGGAGACCGCCGTGACCGCCGAATTGCTGCGCGCTATCGCCAAGGACCATTCGGTGGTCGTCGTCGAGCATGACATGGCTTTCGTGCGCGAACTCGGCGTCAAGGTGACGGTGCTCCACGAAGGCGCGGTGCTCGCCGAAGGCACGCTCGACCAGGTCAGCGCTGACGAGCGCGTCATCGAAGTCTATCTGGGGCGGTAGAGACCATGCTGAGCGTCGACAACATCAATCTCTTCTACGGCGCCGCCCAGGCCCTGCGCTCGGTGTCGCTGAAAGCTGAGATTGGCCGCGTCACCTGCGTGCTCGGCCGCAACGGCGTCGGCAAGTCCTCGCTGTTGCGCGCGATCGTCGGCCAGCAGCCGATCGCCTCGGGCGCCATCAGCTGGCAGGGCGAGAACATCAACGGCCTCGTCCCCTATCAGCGGGCGCGCCGCGGCATCGGCTTCGTGCCGCAGGGGCGCGAGATCTTCCCGCTGCTCACCGTGCGCGAAAACCTGATGACCGGCTTCGCCACGCAAGGCCGCGCCACCCGCTTCATCGACGACGAGATTTTCAGCCTGTTTCCCGTCCTCTCGGAAATGATGGGCCGGCGCGGCGGCGATCTTTCCGGCGGCCAGCAGCAGCAACTGGCGATCGGCCGCGCCCTGGTGACGCGGCCCAAACTGCTGGTGCTCGACGAGCCGACCGAGGGCATCCAGCCCTCGATCATCAAGGACATCGGCCGCGCGATTCTGTATCTGCGCAACAAGGGCGAAATGGCGATCGTCATCGTCGAACAATATTTCGAATGGGCCCGCGACCTTGCCGACGACTATGCCGTGATGGACCGCGGCGCCGTGGTGCTGGCTGGCGCGCGCAAGGATATGGTCGAGGCGGATGTGAGGAAGAAGCTGTCGGTGTGAGGGGGAGTTGCCCTGCGGGCTAACGGTTGCGCCGCCCCTCATCCGCCCGGCTTCGCCGGCCGCCTTCTCCCCGCCAAGCGGTGCGAAGGGAACGCGCACCCCTTCGCCCCGCTTTGCGGCTATTCGATGCACACATCTTTTCCTTGAGTTTTTTGACGAACTCCGATTCGCTGCAGGGGCAGATTCTGGAGCCGATG
>Ga0209006_10000214_pt1 | contig 60257 bp, 57 predicted proteins | sample JacPin_JW_Ref_O2_FD_188567 | JGI IMG/M metagenome (GOLD analysis project Ga0209006, IMG submission 188567) | Forest soil microbial communities from Algoma, Ontario, Canada - Jack Pine, Ontario site 1_JW_Ref_O2 (SPAdes) (version 2) | ecosystem: Environmental > Terrestrial > Soil > Boreal...
AAAGCTGGCGTCGGCCAAACTGGCACGAGAGGTCACGCACGGTCTCGAGAAATGGTGGTCACCCTTTGAGATATCCCAGAGACTGCGGGTGGACTTCCCAGATGATCCGACCATGCACGTGAGCCACGAGACCATCTACAAGACCCTGTTCGTTCAAGGACGTGGCGAGTTGCGCCGCGAATTGACCCGCTGTTTGCGAAGCGGAAGAACCAAGCGTCGATCACAGGGCCGGGTGGAGACGCGCGGACAAATCCCGGGAATGGTGATGATCAGCGAGCGACCCGCTGAGGTCGAGGACCGAGCGGTCCCCGGTCACTGGGAAGGCGATCTCATCATCGGCAAGAACGCTGCGTCGGCCGTGGGGACGTTGGTGGAGCGCACGACTCGCTACGTCATGCTGTTACACCTGCCCGACGGTCGCTTCCCAGTTCAGGTGGACGCCGCCATGCGAAAGGCCATCAAGAGACTCCCTCGAGAACTCGTTCGCACCATCACATGGGACCAGGGAAAGGAGATGCATCGCCACGCGAACTTCACCGTCGACACCGGCGTCCAGATCTATTTCTGCGATCCACGCAGTCCTTGGCAACGCGGCTCTAACGAGAACACCAACGGACTTCTGCGTCAATACATGCCCAAAGGAACCGACCTCTCAACGCTCACAGCGAAAGACCTCGACCGCATTGCGAGAAGCCTGAACGACCGTCCACGCGAAACCCTCGGATTTATGAAACCATCAGAGAAGCTCGCAGAGCTTCTTGCGCTGACTGGTTGAAACCGCCGATGTATTCGACCACATCAGATCGAAAGTCGTTTTACGAAAGGAGAGAAGAAAGGCAGAGGAATTGTAGGGCGCAGCAACGTATTCCAAAGGGAAGTAGAACGTGCCCGCCTCGCCGAGTCGGCGAATTCAAATCGCCAGATGACGATTGAAACGTAGCGAACTATTGATGTTCATCCGGGGTGACCGACGTGAAACTTTAATTTTCCTTTTTGCAATTGCCGCAATAAATCGGCGGCAGTGTATGCAACACCAACTGGGAAAGGGGTGAGAGTGCGGCGATCGAGTTCGGGCCAAACCTGAGAACGCAGGCTCAGATCTTTAACCTGATACGCCGACTCGGAGGACTTTCCGATCACGATGCGTAGTGGGCTCTTGAAGATACGACGCATTTCCCCCAAAACGGCGCCGACGGTTATCGCTCTTTGGGAGGCGAGAATCTTGGTGATGACCATTGGCTGAGTCGTCCAGTGCTCCTGTCGTAATTGTCTCAGTCCCTCGACGATGAGGCGGGCGCAGTCAGGGGCAAAGAGGTAGTCGCGAAGTGTGTCGAGTGAAACGTAAATCGGAAGGGGCCGACCAGTGAGGTGGCTCTGACAGATTTGTGAGATTAACCCCTGGGATTTGGCGAGGTCTTGGCCAGGACCGTAAATGTTGGCGATTCGACCCACTAACGCGGGCTCATCGTTACGTTGGCACCAATCCGCGACCAAGGCTTCGGCGTCTAATTTGAACTGACCATAAGCTGATGCCGCGCACACCGAGGATGACTCGTCATAAGGCGGAGCACCGACGCCAGCGTAGACGCCGCCTGCGGACGAGGCGAAGAAGAACGCACCGTTACCTCTATGTGTTGTCTCACTCAGTGCGTCAAGTGTCTCACTCAGTGCGATCAATTCCATCCGCAATACTTCGACTGACGAGCCGATTGTTCCTGCTCCCGCACACCACAAAACAGACCAAGGCTGCTCACCGGCGACATTTAGGAACTGTCTGGCGAATCGACGCAATTCCAAACCGCCAGATCCTGCCGTGGTCCATCGAATCGGTTCGGGGGGATACCAAATATCTGCCCTCGTACTTATTGCCGCTTCGACGTTTTTGCCGAGGAGACCTCCTCGCCCTATTACCCACGCCAGTTCCGTCACCTTGGTGAAGGCGTGTCAGATTGTTGGCCGCCGAGGGAGCTGTCACGAGGGTCGCTGACGATGAGATAGAGAGGTTTGCCCATCGCCATGCTGACTGCAACACCGACGTACTCCGCGATCACTCCAAGCGCGAAGAGGATCGCACCAGTGCTAATGAGCACGAGGACCATCGTTGACGTCCACCCTTGAGGAGTGGAGTGCGCAGTGAGGCGAATCACAACGAGATAGATGGCGAATCCGATACCTCCGATGGCGAACAAAGCGCCCAAGCCGCTCACCATGCGCAACGGACGGGTGCCACTTGAGATGACGAGATTCCAAAAATGTGCCAACAATTTCCTCGGTGAGTATCCCGACCGGCGAGCATTTGTGTTGCGGAGCAGTACTTGGCAAGTTGCGGTTGAACCGACTACCCATCCAAGAGCGACGTCGAGGTAGACACCCGAACCTGCATACGCGGCAACGCTGCGTCCGATCTCCCCAAGAGTCATCCGGTAACTTTCGAAGGTACCCTCGCCTCCGTTGGAAAGGAAGGTCGAGAAAATCCATTTGACCACTCGGGAGCTGAAGTTGCGCAGCATGCTGTGTGGAGAACGATTCAGTGCTTCCGCATAGATCAGTTGAGAGTTAGTTCGAAGCGCCACGTCCAAGAATTTTCCGATGTCGGCCGGATTGTGCTGGCCATCTTCATCCATCGTTACTATCCAGTCACCGCTTGAGGAAGCCATTCCGGCGAGGGTCGCAGGGTGCTGACCGAAATTGCGACTCAGCCAAATCGGACGAATGAACTTGTAACGCTCGGCAAGCTGTCGAATCACTTTGTCGGACCGATCCGGACCATGATCGTGTACAAGGAGCAACTCGATGACTTGGAACTCGTGGCCGTCGGATGTCAAAGTCGGTGCGGCGAACGGAGATATTTCTTCAATCAGAGGGGCAAGAGTGAGTTCACCCTGATAGACGGGGATCACAATAGAAACACGATGCATCTATCGTCCCTGTACCGTCGCCGATTCCAGCATCGCCGAAATCCTAGTCCGATGAAGTCCTTTCAAATAGGGCTGAATTCGACGAACGACACCGCACTATTGAGGCGTGGTTCTCCAGTTCGAGGCAACTGACGGTGAAGACCATCGCCGATTGTTAGGGGGAGGATTTTCCAGTGCTCATCTGCGTGCCACCTGCCGATAAATGTGAACGTAACTGGAGCTTGAAATCAGTTGGTAGTTCCTTTTGAACCAGTCGCTTAAATTCTTGTCCCACGGTATGCCCTGAGCTCCAGGATGACTGAGGACCACGTACTGTGCCTTCTCAAAATAGGACTTCCATTCAGCCGTAAATGCATGCGCCGGAGGAATTAATTGGTAGCCCCAAGCCATCCACATTCCGCTCGGGTCGACGACACTTGGACAGCCTGGCTTCGACGACTGCAAGCGGTTTGCAAATACGCCATACGACACTTGATCGTAGACAACGCATGAACCGCGAGGAATGAGATGGGTAATTGCATTGAAGTCGCGAGACCAGTATCCATTGGCCCATGCGTAGTTTGTGTAGAACGTCGTGACGTAAAGAACTAACGCAAAAGTCAATGCTGCCGCACTGATCGTAACCAGCCACGACGAGATGCGACGAAGCGGTTTGGAGACAGGTATGCGACGAATGAGATTCCCGGCGACTGGGCTCCAATGTCCAAACAAGATTCCGACGACACCGAGCAGGAATGGCGCTGTGAAATAGCCGTAGTAGTTATAAGACTCCGGTGCTGCGAGGATGGCCAGTACCGACAAGAGAGCGGCAAGCACTAGAAAAGTGTCGAGATGGCCTCGTTGATCCCGACGCCAGAAGGTCGCTGCTACGAGACACGCCAATAATCCAAAGACGAAAACTGCCACAGCAGCGGTGGAAACCAGTGACGTAGGATTCAGACCAGTCAGAAAAATCAATCGATGCGTGATGCCCACTGTGTCGCTAGGTATCGCCTCTCTGTTGAGTTGCTCAACGAAAACTTGAGATATGAACTTGACAGGGGCTAGCGCGAGAAACGGCAGGCACACTGAAATGAAGACCGCTCCCGAGACTCCGACCATATGGAATACGCGGCGACCATATCGCGGCAAAAGCGTAAGAACCAAAGCAACGAATGGGAAAATCGCCCAAAGTTTTATCAGCGCGGCCAAGCCAAAGAAGACGCCACTGATTGCGAGGTCACGATTCCTTAACGTCCCAAGCTTCTCTTCTCGCGAGAAAACGAATAGGGAACCGAGCAAAATGAAGCAGATGCAGTATGGCTCGAGTCGTATCCCGGAACTTACGAAACTCGCGACTGGCAAAAGTACGAGACCCACTCCCGAAATGAGCATTGCGATGCGCCCACGGTGTCGCACTAGGTACGCCAATAGCCCGGCGTTGAGCGCCGTGACGAATGCGCTCACGACTCTCCCGACTATGAACGCGTCGTGGCTTCCCCAAATCCTACTGACAAGGCCAAGCGGGCTTAGCAACAAAATGATCCCCGGCGGTTCCAGGAAGGTGAAGTCTCGGTAGGGGATCACGCCGGAAACGAGGTGGATCGGCGCCGCGAGATAGACGCCCGAGTCGTAAAACTGAATGAACTCTGGCACGCTCAGCTGCCATAAGTAGATAGCGAAACCCAGTAGCCCGACGCCGACTGCGATGACCAGGTTTTCCGATGGCCATGAGTTCGGCCAAGAATTTTCAGACCGTTGTTGGTTCAATGCTCCACCGTTTTCATATTCGAACTTCTCTCACCGTAGGTCCGCACGTAGACGACAATTGTGCCTCTGGGTTCAACCGTCGCGAGATTGAACGTGAGTCCCAGTAAGCGTACGAAACTCGTAATTCGATATCAGGCTTAGGCCAAACCGTATTCAACGGAAAGGCCTTCATTTGCCGTTTACATTGTCGAACAAGAATTCGCTCAGATTTGCGAGTCTTTTGCGTAGATAAAGATGTAATCCTTGCCGTACAACAGGTGGTAGTTAGCGTCAAACCACTTCCTCAGCTTGTTATTCCATGGGATGTACGTCGTATTCGGGTTATTCAATACGACGTACTGCGCATTTCGGAAATAGCCTTTCCACTCAGCGACAAACTTTGCCGGAGGAGGAATGACGTGGTCCCCGAAATCGAGCCACATACCATACGGATCAACCACACTTGGACAGCTTTGGTCGTCTGACGTAATCCGATTCGCGTACACGCCAAAGATGGCGTAGTCGTAAACCACGCACTTTCCCGGGGGAATCACTCTGTCGACGGCCGCCACCTTCGGTCCGTATATTCCGTAGAACCACGCGTAGTTGGTGTAAAAAGTGGTCACGCTGAGAACAAGAGCGAAAACCAAGAGCGCTCCAATCCCCGCGAAGGTCCAGGAAAGAAATCTGCGCAGTGCGCCCGAGATCTTGATCAGGTCAAAGACGCGCATCAACGGTTCACCAAGCGACGATACGGATATGGAAAACGTGCCGACGAGAAATGGTGCAGCGTAGTAGGCCCAATACATTTGAAAGGTAGGCGATGTCAGTAGGGAGCCCACCGTTAGGACCGAGGCGAGAGCAAGGTACGCATCCACTACGTTTCGGCCCGTAAGTCGAATCAGTGTTGAACCGACGAAGAGGAACAACACGACGAATATGACGACCGCCTCTTTGGTGGTCGGTGCAATCGAAGTCGGGAAAACGCCCGTCAGATCGATTAGCCGTTTTGCAATTCCTGGACCGAACTGGGGATTTACCTTTTGAAGGAGTTGCACCGTGAAGACTTGATTGACGAAGTTATCCGGAGCAATCAGAACAAAAGGCAGCGATGGCACAATGAGACCGAGAGCAGCCCCTCCCACAAAAAACGATGACCTCCGACGAATAATCGGCAAAAGGCATATCGCCAAAGCGAGAAACGGAAAGAATGCCCAAAGTTTGACTATCGCGGCAAGACCAAAGAGGACGCCACCGATCAGGAGTGAACGATTCGCTATCTCATCACCTCGACGATGTCGCGAGAGTATTGTGAGCGAGCCAAGAAGAACGAAGCAAATCGAATATGGATCAAGTTTCAAGGCCGAACTTACGAAGAAGGCGATCGGCAATATCGCGAGGCCGATTCCTGCCAATGCCATCGCAAATCGACCTCGATGCCGCACCAGCCACGCCAGCAAGCTGGCATTGAGGGCTGTCACCATTGAGGTCAAGACTCGTGCCAGTATCAGCCCATCGTGACTTCCGAATATTCTCGCGAAGATGCCTACCGGAGTCATTAAGAGCAATATTCCCGGGGGATTAACGAACGTGAAGTCTCTGTATGGGAGCACTCCGGAGACAAAGTGGATGGTTGCAGCCATATAAACACCGGTGTCATAAAAGGAAACCGACTCCGGAACGCTGAGTTGCCATAAATAGATTGCGATTGCAAGTACGCCGACGCCAGCGGCAATGGAGACTTTTGCACGCGATTGCATCGAGGACGGCGTAACTTCGGGAATTGTCGTGTCTTGGTCGGTCACGAGTCGCCTCTCACGACTGCGGACTTTCGAATCTTGACTTGATTGAGATCCATCATGCTCCACTGATTCTGCCATCTACGATGCTTGAAATAGTGTCCGGATCGAATGCATTAGCAGCGCGAATTTGATACGCCAACACGGACTACTCCGCTGGAGCCCGTGGCACTTCAAACGTTGAATTTTTGAAAGTGAGTTAGAACCCCGGTTCGTATTCGGAACGTAGCTTCCAACCGCTCTCGCCATTTACAGGTTTGGCGCAGAGAACTTGATGAATTTCGAGATGGTGGCGTTCAAATCCGTAGGCCGAACCGGACATATACAGACGCCATACGCGAGCTCGCTCCTCGCCGACCTCTTCGACGGCTTCGTCGAATCGTTTGACCAAGTTGGCGACCCAGTGTCGCAGCGTCAACGCATAGTGCTCGCGCAAACTCTCGAGATGGCGGACTTCGAATCCGTGCGCTTGGAACATTGACACCATCGTTCCGACTTCGTGCAACTCCCCATCGGGGAATACGTATCGCTCAATGAAGGGACTGCCGATCTTCGATGGTCCCCGCATTCCGAGTGCGATTTGCACTTGTCGTGACAGTTCGGACACTTTTGAAGGATCTGGGTCGTCGTCGAAGGAAACTGGTCGACCTATGGCGTGATTCAGGAACCTTCCGCCCGGACGAAGTAGGTCGAATAAATGTTGCGTGTACTTAGCCAAGGATTTCCGTCCAACGTGTTCCGACATACCGATCGAACTGATTGCATCGAACGGGCCGTCGAGCACGTCGCGAAAGTCCTGCAAGCGGAACTCGACCAGGTGACTCACGCCTTCGCGTTTGGCGCGCTCGACGGCGTAGTGTCGCTGCTGTTCCGACAACGTGACACCGACCACGGAGGCGCCGTATTCGCGTGCCGCGTGAATCGCCATAGTTCCCCATCCACAACCGACGTCGAGTAGACGCGTGTCGGTTCCAAGCTCGAGTTTTCTCGCGACGAGGTCGACTTTACGACGTTGCGCCTGTTCGAGTGTGTCCTCGGGCGAGCGGAACACTGCGCACGAATATGTCATCGTCGGTCCAAGCACCATTTCGTAGAAGGCATTAGAGACGTCGTAGTGATGTGAAACCGCTTGACGATCTCTTGAACGACTGTGCAACGTGCCGCGCTGCTTGGCTTCAATTGCAGGGGGTGCAATCGGTCGCAAGGTGTCGACACCGACCACCGACAACAACGCTCGCAGATTCTCTATTTTCAAGAGATTGCGAAGCGGTGGGACCGTCAGTTCGAAAAGCGCGTCGAGGTCGCCGTCGATATCAATATCGCCTGCCACGTAGGCGCGTACGACACCGAGTTCACCCGGGTGGGTAAGTACGCGAGTCAAGGCTTCTCGTCGAAGGATCTTCAAAGTCAGGTCATTGCCTGCCGATCCGACACTCGGCAGAGCAACGCTGCCGTCATACGCCTCGACGCGAAATGGCAACTGGTTGTCAAACAAAACTGAGACAAAGGTTGCGACATCCATTGGAGCACCTCCGATCGTCTTCGCGATGACGTTACGTTAATGATCAAATGGCGTTCGTGCGCATGACAATTTCGTTGCGAAAGTACTGGTCCAGGGGATTCCGAGCGGTACTCAAGCTGACCGCTGTCGCTCTTGGAATCATGCGGTCGAAGAACCGCGCCTTCGTTTCCCGCTACTAATTCACGACGATGGCGCCGTGAACTCCGTGTTGACCCTCGGCTTAAAGGGTGACGAAGTAACGTCACCCAATGAGTCTCCTTTTGCCAGGCACGTCAGTCTCGAACGAGTCAAAGTGTGAAGCGAACATGATCATCTACAGCTGGAGTACCACCTAGATCCATCCGAGCCCAGACCAAGCCGTGGTGACGGTTGCGCTTTAAAGCGAGCATGAACTTCATTCTCGATGACGACAACCTATGTTGAGTACGTCTAGCGCTGAGGTGATCACGCGCCGCCGCCGCCCATGGCGCTGATCAACCAAGAGTTTTGCTTGCGGTGATGGTAATTGAGGCTCCATGGGGGTAAATTTCCGATATTCGGGATAGATTGTTGACCAGAAAACGTTTTCTTAGAGAACCTTTGAGGTGATTCGTGGCGTTCAAAAAGAAGAACAAAGACGAGGAAATTGACGAACAACGACCGCCGGAAATTGCCGGTGGTGGGGTGACGACCGTTGTCGATGTCCGCGATGAAGACGAGCATGGTGCCGTGCAATCGGCCTCGATTGGAACGAATCCTCCGGCTTCCATGCCCGCGCCAAACCGACAGACCGTGCGTTTGGGTGACCAACTCTTGGCGAACAATTTGATCACTGAGGCACAACTCCAGAAGGCACTCGAAATGCAACGCGATTCAGGCGGTCTCCTGGGAGAGGTTTTGGTAAGCACCGGCGCTCTCACCGAGCAGGCGTTGGCTCACGCCCTGGCAAATTTCTTCGGTTTTGACGTCGCCAACTTGCGTCGTGACAACGTTGATCCGGCGATGCTGAACTTTCTACCCGAGTCCGTCGCTCGAGAGTTCGTGGCATTCCCCGTTCGAATGGAAGACGACAACCTCTTCGTCGCCGTGGCCGAACCGAGTGAGGATTTGCGAAACGCACTTGCCAAGGCAAGCGGCAAACCGGTCAAATTGCTCATTGCACCGCTGAGTGATGTGCGATGGGCTATTGACAGCAACTACCGTGCGTTGGGATCAGTTGCACAACTCGTTCAAGTGTTCGAGTCTGTCGAAGGTTCGCGCAAAAAGAGTGCCGAAAGCGCTGAACCCGAGATCGTTGCCGATGACGCGCCGGTGGTACAGGTCGTTGACCGCATTCTGACTCAGGCCATGCGAGATCGAGCTTCGGACGTTCACATCGAGCCTTCTGACGACATCGTTCGAGTCCGCTTCCGTATCGACGGCGCACTGAAAGAGATCCTCCAGCTTCCCGCCGCGATTGGGCCCGGGCTCGTGAGTCGTATCAAGATCATGGCAAACATGAACATTGTGGAGCGCCGGCGACCCCAGGACGGACAGCTGACGATCAACATCGATGGCAAAGAAGTCGACGTTCGGGTGGCGACCACTTCAACCATCATGGGTGAGAGTTGCGTTATGCGACTGCTTGACAAGACTCGGTCGGTGCTCCGATTGAACGACCTCGGTATGCCGGTGGATACGCACGAGGCATATTCCAAGATCGTCCGTGCGCCGTTCGGGATGGTCCTGTGCGCAGGACCGACGGGCAGCGGCAAAACCACAACGCTCTATGCCACCTTGAGCGAGGTCAACAACCCGACGTTAAACGTTATGACGATTGAGGACCCGGTCGAATACGTCTTCCCCTCCATCAACCAAATTCAGACCAACGAACAGGCTGGCCTAACCTTCGCAACTGGTCTTCGGTCCATTCTTCGCCAGGACCCAGATGTGATTCTCGTCGGTGAGATTCGAGACGTCGAGACGACCCGCGTGGCAGTACAGTCAGCCTTGACGGGCCACTTCGTCGTTTCATCGCTTCACGCCACAGACTCCGTATCGGCGCTCCACCGTTTCTTGGACATGGGTATTGAGTCATTCCTCATCGCTTCATCGGTGTTGGCCGTGGTAGGCCAACGTCTTTTACGACGCGTCTGCCCGTCATGCAAGGCACCATATGAGCCGACGGAAGAGGAGATGGTCTTCTACGAAGAGAGCGGGGGACCGGCCAAGACCGAGTTCTTCCAAGGGACCGGCTGCAACTTCTGTACTCACACCGGTTACAAGGACCGCATAGGCATTTACGAACTTCTAATCATGACCCCAGAGATTCGGCGACTCGTCGTGGGTTGGGCGACGCAAGAGGAGTTGCGCAACATGGCAGTGAAACAAGGCATGCGCACTCTTCGCCAGGAAGCAATAAACCTCGTCGGTCAGGACATCACGTCAATATCTGAAGTCATTCGAAGCGTCTACACATTGTGACGAAGGACAAGGCCCCCCGGGCAAAGAAAGTAAAAGCACCTCGCGCTAAGAGAGGCAAGGCCGCGAGCGTGAAGAAGGAGAAAGCTCTCCTCAAGTTTCGCTATAAGGCGCTTGACGACGCAGGAAAATCGGTCTCAGGCGTCGAGATGGCCAAATCGGCCGGTGCCGCGCACGTGGCACTTTTGGCACGAGGTCTCCAGCCGTCGGAATTGGAGAACAAAAAGGGTCTCTTGAATTTCGAGATCACGCAGAAAAAGGTCCCGCGTCAGGACGTGATGAACTTCACGCGTCAATTGGCGGTCTTCATGCGCGCTGGTGTACCGATCATGGAGGCTCTCGAAGTCATCGTCGAAGAGACCCAGCACAAGATGCTGAAGAGCATCTTGTCTGACATGGTCGACAGTCTCCGTGCCGGCGATACCTTTGCCGCAGCCGCCGCGGCTCACCCGGAAGCGTTTCCTAATTTTTACGTTGGCATCCTCGAATCGGCTGAATTGACCGGAAATCTCGATACCGTTCTCAACCAGCTCGCCGATTACATAGATCGCGACCAAAAAGCTCGAGGAAAAGTCACTGCCGCTTTGATCTATCCTGCCGTTGTAGCGGCAATGTCCGTCGTGACCGTGCTCGTCCTTGCGATTTTCGTCATGCCTCGATTCGAAGTCTTCTTCGCTTCGTTGCATGCCAAACTCCCCCTTGTAACCCGTTTGTTGTTGAGCGCAACATCATTCATGGGAAAATGGTGGTTTGCGATTTTGGGGCTGGTCATTATTCTCGTCGGCACCTTCATGGCGATGCAGCGCTCCCCGGGAGGTAGAGCGAAAATCGACGCATTGAAGCTGAAACTTCCCGTGGTCGGAGATCTGACGGAAACGGCAATTATTGAACGGACCTGTCGGGTCTTGGCATCAATGCTCCGAGCGGGGGTGGACTTGCCCCGGTCAATGGCTGTGACTGCCGAATCGTCGAACAATGCTGTCTATCGCACCGCTCTAGAAAAGGTTCGAGAGGCCATGATGGAAGGCCAAGGGCTGGCTGAACCGATCTCTCAAACCGGACTATTTCCGGCCGCCGCCCGACAGATGTTTCGCGTGGGGGAAGAGACAGGCACCTTGGACCAACAACTGGAAGTCGCAGCTGCTTATTACGCCCGGGAGTTGGAGACCAAGTTGGAACGGGCAACAGCGCTCTTTGAACCGGCAATCATCATTTTCATGGGTGTCGTCGTAGGTTTCGTCGCCGTTGCGCTGATTTCCGCGATGTACGGTATTTATAACCAGGTGAAAGTTGGTTGAGCCAACACGATTCAGCACGGTGATGTGCTTTTGTGTCAGCTTGAATCTACGGAGAATCGAAGTTCTTCGCTGACATTCAGTCCAAAGACGTCACTGACGGTCGATTCCTAAGAGGGCTCTCAGATAGGGGCCTGACATATAAGTACTGGTGAGAACCTATATTTGTCCGACTTCATTGTTGAAATCACCTGTTCCAACCCTTTTGACCAGCACTTTTAAAGGTAACGCATTCTGAAGCGAATAAGTCGCTCCGTTGTTTTACCAAACTAGAGACTTCATATACAATTCGCTCGTGCCGTACGAATTTCGTTCAAAAACGGCCATTCATCGGGTTGTTCCGAGTGTCGGCGCGCCCACTATTTCAAAAGGGAGTAAATGTATGATTTCGACCTACCAAAGGCTTAAGCGCCAGAGGGATGCTGGAGAGATCAACGGTTTCACCTTGATCGAACTCCTCATCGTTATCGTCGTTCTCGGAATCTTGGCTGCGGTCGTGATCTTCGCTCTTGGTGGCATCACCGGAAAGAGCGCACTCGCTGCCTGCCAAGCAGACGGAGCGACAGTTTCAACAGCAATCGCAGCGTTTAATGCGCAGAATGCTGGTACCACTGCAACTTCTGCGATGCTCACGGCGGGCACTACCGCCAACGGTAATAGTCCGTACATCCAGTCGTGGCCGAGCAACACCGGTCACTACGCATTTGAAATTTCAACTGGTGCTGGTGCGCCTGGGACTGCAACGAAAGCTGGGCAACTTATGGTCGCAACAACGCCTGCTGGCAAGGTGGCAGCGTCACCCGCGTCAGCAGCGTTCAAGCTATACACCGGTCCAGCTTCCTGCACAGGTGTTCAGTAATCCCTAAGAGGTAGTTTCTTGTTAGCGGTAATCGAAGTGCCCGGCCGTTGGGCCGGGCACTTCGATTACCGTGGCATTTGAGAGGAAGTGATGCCATGGGCGACCAAAAGCCATCAGGAATTGAACCTTGGCTGCAAACCCTGTGGGACCAAGGCGGTTCCGACCTCATACTTTCGGGTAGTTCTGCTCCACGGATACGTGTCGACGGCAAGCTAAGGCCCATCCCAGGGGAGGAAGTGCTCACCGGAGAACGAATCGGTGACATTGCCCTACCACTTCTTACCGATGGGCAAAGGATGATCTTCGACGAGCAACAAGACGTTGACTTCGCTTTCTCGTGGGGAGATAAGGCAAGAATTCGGGGCAGCATGTTCACTCAACGCGGTCAGCCCGCCCTGGCTCTTCGAGTTATTCCCACCCGAATACCAAGTTTTGAAGAATTGGGACTTCCGTACGCGGCGACATGGGTGACCGAACAACCACGGGGATTTGTCCTCGTTACCGGACCCACTGGTTCTGGAAAATCCACCACCCTCGCCTCGATCGTTAATTCGATTAACGAAAACCGTGCGTGTCACATCCTGACGATTGAAGATCCAGTTGAATATGTCCATAATCACAAGACTGCGACTGTAAATCAGCGCGAGGTTGGATTGGACAGCCCGTCCTTCGATCGAGCACTCCGATCTGCTCTCCGCGAAGACCCTGACGTCCTCTTGATCGGCGAGATGCGTGATATCGACTCGATTCAGATTGCCCTGACCATGGCCGAGACCGGCCACCTCGTATTTGCGACATTGCACACCAATGATGCGCCACAAGCGATTGACCGAATCATCGACGTGTTCCCGGCGTGGCGCCAGGAGCAGACTCGAGTCCAGTTGGCGTCTTCACTGAGCGCCGTCATTGCCCAGCGTTTGGTTCCCCGGATTGGTGGAGGAATGGTCGCCGCTTTCGAAGTCTTGATGGCTACCAATCCTGTGAGAAATCTGATTCGTGAAGGCCGGTCCAACCAACTCCAAAATGTGATGTTCACCAATACCAAAGAGGGAATGCAGACGATGGAGGTGCACTTGGCAAAGCTCATCGTCGAAAATGTTGTTACCTACGAAGACGCGATGGCGATCACAGGTCGCCCGAAGGAACTGATTCGTACGCTAGAGCAGTTAGATAAGAGCCGCATTCCTGTATAAATGTCTTCGTGAGTTCTCATCGTGGTCCGGACCTTCCCTATTCTGTCGTAGCTGGCGTAACGCCGTTTAACGACAAGTGGCTGGTTGCTAGCGCCAAATTGGCAGGCTCGACCTTCGCGCCGGAGCCTCCAAAAATTTACGATTCCTTTCTCGAAGTCTTGGGCGAAAGGCCAGCCTTTGCAATCATCGTCATGAACGTACCGATTGGCTTCCTTGATACGCCCGACCTGGGTGGAAGAACATGCGATCGTCAGGCGCGCGCCCTCTTGCGTCGGCGCGGTACGGCGGTGCACAACGCCCCGAGCCGTGCGGTTTTTGAAGGACGAGTGGAGGGCGGCAAGGATGGGCTCGACGCTGTTACTCGAACAATGATGCCTCGTTACCGCGAAGTGGCGAAAGAGATGTCGCCGTATCGACAGAGGGTTGTTTATGAAGGACACCCCGAACTCAGCTTCTTCCAACTTCATAAAGACGCTCCTCTGAAGTACTCCAAAGTCCTCACGGCAGGCAAAGAAGAGCGACTCGTCGTGCTCGAAGCCAAGATCCGTGGTAGCGAACGATACTTGGGAGAAGGTCTGGTCGCCGCGCCTCAGAAACACCTTTACGATGCCTTCGCTCTGTTGTGGACGGCTCGGCGCGTGTGGGGACATGCCGCCAAACGCATCCCAGTCGAGCCGGAGTGGGACAGTGAAGGTTTGCGAATGGAAATCGTGTATTAATTAAATGACAACGCCGATCCAACTGATTTCGCGCTAATTAGCACCTGCTTTGTCCATTCGAATGTCACGGAGAACCGGCCTCTGCAACGCCCAGCGGACGATGGAAACGTTGAATTCGAATAGCATTCCGAAGTGGTTCCGATGCGAGAATGAGACCTGTAGGAACAAGGATTACTTGCCACAACCAGTAAGGGGCTACGTGGGGTGCCCACGCTTTTCCCCAAAGAGGTGGAAAACATAGGAGCCCAACGACAATGCTTGAGGCGATTAAGTACCACCGATAATGGTGGCGACGCGCCCCGATGAAAAACGTGGAAAGGACGATTACCTCGAATGCGACGGGCATCAACATATAGAGATTCAATCCTCTAGTTTCCCATTTGAGATAGAGCCACCAAGGAATCGGGTTGAAACCTAGCAACACTAATCCCATCCATGCAATTGGCCTTCCACTGAGCCGACCTCGGAGCATCTCGAGACAAAGTAAAGATACAGACACAGCCATGAAGTAGTAGCCAAAGAGGTTCTCTTCGAATACCAATCTCAAACAGAGGGCGGTCGCCAAAAGCGAAAGGAGAGTCGCGACCTCTATGATCCGAGGCCCCAGACAACGCGCGGCCCACAGCGCCACCGCTAGTGCGCATGCAACGGGCAGGACTCTGGCAATTGTAAAAAGTGGGAGACCCTGCAAGTGCGTCGCGAAAAGGACGGTCCCACCAGTCGCATGAAAGTGATTAGCTCCGAAGATTGTGAGACGGCTCGATCCGAAAAGAACAGTCTTAATCGCCCTGTTCGAAGTCAAGAGAATGAACGGACCGTCCACGATGCCTATCGACAACACGGTCCCCGCCAGAAACGAAATTCGACGATTACTTGGAACAACGAAAATCATTGGAGCAATTGCCAAGAGAGCGAATTGTTGCCCGGTAAAGGCCACGCCCAGAAGCACGCCCGCTAACGTCCATCTCCTTCGAATTGCACACGACACCGAAAAGAGAATGCAACCCATGGTAATGAGATCTTGAGGATGAAAGTATGTTGCAACACACATGAAGACTGGAGGGATGATCGCGAGTACCAGGAGTGTTGCGGCCTCCCACCCATTGCGACCTCGACCCGAGGTTCTAAGGAGCGTGATGACGCTCGCCATCAAGACGATCCAGCCCAGGAACGCAATCTTGAGTGTTGGGCTCAATGCTTCGCTCGCAACAGACCACTTATAGATGGCAACGTACGCGTTGGAACAGTGGGTTCCCAACATTGCACCTGAAGGAAAAACGGTTCCGTGACCTATCCGTAGTACGGCGGACGCAATCCCCGAAATCAGCGGATATAGCGGCGCCGCCGACGCAAATGGAGCGGCATTGATCGGAAAATTGAAATTTGAGGCCTGAGGATATGCGCATGCGAAATTCAAATGCGCAATCGACCACGTGGAGTAGACCGATTCCGCAGAGTCGCCCGAATATGCCCCTCCCAGAATCTGAACCACGAGGATGAAGAGCCCAGTTGAGGCGAACCAACATACTGCGCACCACACTCGAGAAAGTGGTCGATCAAGAATCTCTCTAATTCCCAGGTTTTGACTGTCCGATTTGACTATGGGTTCGCCCAACGTCAATGAATCCTCTGAAATGGAACGAGGATCTCGGATCCCGCAAAGAGCGCCACGGATGTCCCGAGGGCCAAATAGACGCCGTATGGAAGCGGTTGGTCCCTCGTTCTCCTTTTTGTCGCTATGAGAGACAATCCAATAATGGCCCCGAAAAAGTTGCTAGCAAAAAAACCAAGAATCACAAACCGGATTCCAAGCCATCCGAGACTGACGCCCAATATAAGTGCAAGTCTGACGTCTCCAAATCCAAGAGCGCGTGGACTAAACGCATTGATCGCGAAGAAAACCATAAACCAAGCAGCCGAACAAATGAGTGCGATGAGGAGTCGGTTCCAAGAATTGGTTATCGCCGCGTCCAGAACCAACAGTGTGACAATCAATACGAGCGATGGGTAAATTATTGCCTTCGGCAATACGAGACGTTCATAGTCGATCCATGAGAGCGCCAAAAGTGTCGCGAAGACGACGAGAGACACCGGTAGGTACCAGTTGAAGCCGAAGCGGGCCGCAGCCCCTGCAAATAACGCCGCGCACAACAATTCCACAAGTGGGTAGCGAGCCGAAATCGCAGCCCCGCAAGATCGACACTTTCCCTTGAGCAACAACCAGGAGACAACGGGCACGTTGTCGCGCTCAAGTATTGGCGACGCGCAGGTCGGGCATGACGAACGTGGTGAGACGATTGACTTGTGGAGCGGCACTCGATATATCACAACGTTGAGAAACGACCCAATTGCTAAGCCAAAGAGAGCGCAAGTTCCAATTAGAAGTGCTAGCACGAACGACCCCTGTGACGAAGACAGCTGATGTCAAGCCCTATCAAAATTGCATCCGAGCGGCGTGTTGAATACAGTCCCCCCTTAGGTGTTGTACCCACAGCTCGCTCGTACATTCGATAGTCCTCCGCTTCGATTGTTTCACATGGCCAGCGCGCATTTTGGCTGTCAGTGAGCGAGTCGTGGTGCAATTGGGAGAATCATTGCGAGTTGTGTCAGGCTCTATATCGAGTGACGTGTCGAATCGGGTCCGGATCCAAACTTTACGACGAATCTCACATGCCTCGCGCCCGCCTTCGGCCATGTAAGGATTAGTGAATGTCGGCTGCGCACTTGCAACATTCACGCGTCGGCGTGAAGATACTTGATCGACCATTGTCCACGGCCGGTTGTATTTTGGGTTGGGTTATTGCAAGCATCGTATTTCTCGGATTCACCGCTTGGATTGGTGGTCCGGTTCAAGGGGATTCCGCGCTTTCCGTCTTCACTACTTGGGCCATCGCGCACGGAAATGTGGCATGCGCGTACTCGTTATCGGGCGTCCATAATCTGCCCACATTGGCTAGGCCCAACGCTTACCTTCCTCCCCTTTATCCTCTATTTTCGTCTGGAGTTCTCGCTCTGACCCACGTCACCTACAACGTCCCGTTTCCAACCTCTGCACAGTTGGGAGCGCACTGTTTGACCTCCGATGCTGCAATGTTCCAATGGGCGAGCAGGGCCAATGCAATCATGCCCACAATTCGAATCGGTTACCTCACTTGGATTGCGTTGATGGCTGGCACAATTTCGCTTTTGAGAGCTTCCGGTCGCGGTCGGAGCGGGTGGGAGCCAGCCACGCTTTTATTTTTGGCCGTAAGCGCTCCCGTATTTGAATGTTTGACAGAGTATTTCCATCCGCAGGACATACTCGCCATGGGGCTCGCTCTTGGTTCACTTGCCTGTGCACTTCGCGGTCGATGGGCGTGGGCAGGTATTTTGATAGGTTGCGCATTCACGTCTAATCAATTCGCGCTCTTGTTTGTCGGACCAATGTTTGTGCTAGTTCCGGGAAAATGGAGGATTAAGTTCGTAACCGCCGCCGTAGCAGTCGCGTCTCTGATTTCGGTTCCCATTATCGTTCTCACGTCGGGTCAAGCGTTTAGTGCGACTGTATTGGGCACGGGTTTCACACCTGCGCCGGGCGGTGGAACACTTTTGTCGGAAACTCACTTAAGAGGTTCGGTCCTTTTCGCACTCGCTCGAGTGACGCCAATCCTTCTCTCAATGGCACTCGCATGGTGGGCAAAACAGCGATTGGATGACGACGCAGTTCGACCGATTCCGTTTCTTTCAGTCATTGCAACAGCGCTCGCGCTACGGATCGTTTTTGAATTCAGTCTTTTCGGCTATTTCTTCTTGGGCGTGGCAACGACACTCATACTGATTGACTTCATTGGAGGACACATTCGGGGCACGTTGCTCACTTGGCTGGCACTTGTGACCGTTTTCTTCGATCCGTTTCCCTGGGGATTCGCGTCGAACGGACAGGCGTGGGGTTTGGCCGCACGTGAGTGGTTGCCGAACATATTCCTTATCTTGGTCGCTGCGATCATCTTGTTCGACCTCTTGAAACACCGCATACGTTGGTACCTCGTGGCGGCGGGCTTATTAGTGGGAGTGACTCTTGTGAAGTGGCCGTGGAATCATGAAGCTCTTCGTCAGCAACTGCCGACCTGGATCATTCAGCTGGCTCTTATACCTTTTGCGCTTTGGCTGGCGATTCAGCCATTGCTAGAGGCCATTCGAAGTTCTCGAGAAGTTGAGCCCTTCACCGAATTGGCATCGGCAGCACCTTAAACCAAGAAATTAGTGGTCTTCCAGGATCGCACGGAGTTGGCGGCCCATCTCTCGAGGATTGCCCGCGATCTCTCCGATGATGTCGCCTTCGAGTTCGACGTCGTCACCGGGACGGTAGATCGACACACGCATGCCACGACCCGCGCGCTCCGCAGTGATGACCCACGGCAGGCCCACGTCGCCAGTGTCACGTGTCGCCATTATCTGACCGGTTCGTCCTTGACCGATGCTCCACTCAGGGGAGCGTGCTGCGTCGATTATTCGTTGGAGTTCATTGCCACTCGTGAATCCAGAAGATTTGCTTATGACTCCACCTTACGGCGACACTGTCACATTCGTCGGGCGTATTCGGCGATATTGAATACGACTTGTCGGTTTTGTGCACACCGAATAACTTGGTTGACTGCGCTTAATCCTCGCAGTGAATCTTCAGCTTTTCGAGTGTCTGACGTATCGAATCCTTCGTGAACTCAGCACGAACGAAGCCGTCGCTGTCTCCTTGCTTTCGAAGCAACGAGTTGCGTCGGTCGGTCCATGTCTCGGTTACTCGACACCCTTGTGCGGTCGGTTCGACACGGTATTCCCAGCGTGCGATCGGCAGTCGATGCCACGAGACGTCGAAAGTAAAGGACTTCGGAGGATCGAATACTTTTACCGTCGCGACTGTCGACCATTTATCACCGGCGCGGGAATTGTCACCTTTGAACTTCGCTCCAACACCCGGTCCCTTTGTCTCGTTCAGCCACATTCCGCCGTCATTTTCGGGTGATAATCGACCCATCGCGGGTAGGTCCGCAATCACTGCGAACACTTTCTCGGCAGTGGCCTCGATATCGATTGAATCCGAAAAGCTCATGAGTGCGAAGGCTATCGGAACTCACTATGAGAGTTCGGTCTCGGATGGTGCGAACGGCAGGGAAGTTGCAAAGCCGATTGATCGGATTTCGCGGACTTGTGCCTATGCGGTTATGGCTCGTTCGCGGATCGAAACGAGTGAACCGACGCCGACCTTCAGTTTCCGGAATTCATTTCGACTCAATTGGACCCACGGGGTCGAGCCGTCGCTCAACGTCACGGTGACTTGGACTTCGAATCCGAGCTCCATAATCGATTGAACCGTCCCCTCAATGGCGCCCACCGACGGAGGCACGAGTTCGATGTCATGGGGCCTCACTGAGATGCCTTTGAACATGGTGGTCGGTCCAAGGAATCCGTGGACGAACTCCGTCGAAGGTCGTTCGTACAGTTCCGTGGGCGCACCAGCCTGTTCGATTCGCCCCTGGTGCATTATCAACAGTTGATCGGCCACTTCCATGGCCTCATCTTGGTCGTGCGTGACGAGGATCGTGGTGACCTTGATCTGTTGATGGAGTTCTTTCACCCACTGTCGCAATTCGGTTCGCACCAACGCATCGAGAGCGCCGAAGGGCTCATCTAGTAGCAGTACTCGAGGCGCAATCGCCAATGCTCTCGCCAAGGCCATGCGCTGGCGTTCGCCACCGGACAGCTGCGCTGGATACGACTTCGCTTTGCCGTCGAGGCGTACGAGTTCGATCAATTCGGCGACCTTCGAGTCGATGACGTCCTTGGGTTGCTTTCGGACTCGGAGTCCGAATCCGATGTTGCGCGCGACGTTCATATGGCGAAAGGGCGCGTAGTGCTGGAAGCAAAACCCGATGTCGCGGTGTCGCGGATCGACGTCAGTGACGTCGTCGCCTTCAATGACGACGCGGCCCTCATTTGGTCGTTCGAGTCCGGCGATGAGTTTCAAAAGCGTCGACTTGCCAGAACCAGAAGGGCCGAGGACTGCCGTAAGCGAACCCTCCGGAATCTCGACGGTGACGTCGTCGACGACCGGACCATCGCCGTAACGCTTCGTTAGGTGGCTAAGCGAGATCGACATGCAACTTCCTTTCACGGGCACGGAGAGTAGAGAGAATTACGAGAGCCACGATGGAGATGGACGCCAGCACGAGCGCCCCCGCGAAGGCACCTACCGTGTCGAAGTTCTGATCCCACGCGTCAAAGATGTAGATCGGCAGCGTCTGGGTCTTGCCGGTGATGTTGCCCGAAACGACGAGGACCGCCCCGAACTCCCCGAGCGTGCGCGCGATGGTGAGGGTGACGCCGTAGAGGACGCCCCAACGGATCGCCGGGAGCGTCACTTGCCAAAAGGTCCGAAGTGGCCCGGCGCCTAGGGTGCGCGCGGCGTCCTCTTGGTCCTTGCCGACTTCGATTAGCACCGGCAGCACTGAGCGCAGTACGTACGGTAGAGATATGGCCATGGTCGCCATCACGATGCCGACGGGCGAGAACAGGATCTGGATCCCCTGTGTGGCGAGCCAACTGCCGAACCAACCGATTCTGGAATACGCCAGCACGAGCGAGACGCCAATGATGATGGGGGATACCGCCACCGGAATGTCGAAGGCCAACTGCAAAGCCCGGCTCCCAAAGAACTTGCGCTTGGCAAGGACCAGCGCCGCGCCGACGCCGATCACGGTGTTGACCGGCACGGCGATCAAAGCGACTTCGCCGGAAAGTCGCAGCGCGGCCAAGGCGTTGGGCTTGGTGACCTCGACCCAGAACGCGTGAAAGCCGTGGGAGAAGGCTTTGATAAACAGATACCCCACCGGAAGACCAACAAGTAGTCCGAGATACAGGATCACCAATACGCGCAACGACCATTTCCGAGTGGTGTGATTCATGGCGCGAGCCGATGTTGGATGCGACGGGCGAAGACATTCGTGGCGATCAGGATCACCAAGCTGAAGACGAGTAACGCTGTCGAGACCGCCGCGGCGTTGGTCCAAAGGAAACCTTGGGTCAGGTTGTAGATGTAGGACGACGCCAAGGTCGTTCGACCGATGCCGCCCGCGATCAACGAAATCGATCCAAATTCACCGATGGCCCTCGCGAAGGCCAATCCAAAGCCTCCGAGCACCGCCGGCCAGAGTGACGGCAGTACCACCCACACGAACGTCCGAATGCCACCGGCGCCGAGCGACTTCGCCGCCGCCTCGGCCTCGCCGTCGAGCGAGGCCAGGACCGGTTGGACGGCGCGTACGGAGAACGGGAGCGTGACGAACAACAGCGCTACTAAAAGGCCCATCCAGGTTTCAAACAGATCGATCTTGATCGGACTGGCGGTCCCGTAGAGGAAGAGCAGGACGACGCCGACGACGATCGTCGGCAACGCGAACGGCAGATCGATGAAGGCCTCGACGAACCACTTGCCGGGGAACTTGTCGCGCACCAACACCCAGGCGATGGCGACGCCCATCACCGCGTTGATCGCCGCGACCGTCAGTGAAAGCCACAGCGACAATCGAATGGCGCTGATGGCGGCGGGCTGCGTGACGTCATTCCAGAACGTCCCGAATCCAGCACTGAGGTGCCAATGCCAGAACGCCGCTCCCCAGCCTTGCGTGTGAATGGAGAAAGAGAAGCCGTGCGCCGCGACCGCGGCAATCGGAATAAGCACGATGATCGAGAGGTAACCGACGATGAGTGAGGCACCGCCGTAGAGACCGAAGGACGAGCGTAGACGCGCCGAAAAGCGCCGCCAGCCCTTTCGGGCCGGCGGCGCTCCAAGCTCGGAGCTGGGGGCTCTAGCTGGTGTATCCATTCGCGTTTTCAACTTGGGTGACTATTCCGGTGGTGCCGAAGAACTTCGGGGTGACTGTCGCCCAGCCACCGAGCCCTGAAATCGTGTTCAACGTGGCCGGATTGTAGAAGTTCGCCTTGCTCAACGTTTTCAGCGCTGGAAGCGTTGGCCTGAAGTGTTGCTGGAGCCAGATGTGTTGGCCGGCCGTGGAGAAGAGGAAGTCGTAGAAAGCGACGGCCGCGGAGTTCTTCGTGCCGGAGGTAGTCAGCGCCGCCGGATTCTGAATGAGCAGATTCTGTCTCGGCTTGACGATCTGAATCTTCTGGCCCGCGGCGACGGCGTTCAGTGCATCACTTTCGTAGGCCAAGAGGACGTTGCCGGTTCCCGCGATGAAGGCCGAGAGTGCCTTGGACCCACTGGACGGTTCCGAGATCACGTTCTTGACGACGTCGTCAAGGTACGTCCTGGCTTGAAGGGGACTAAAACCTTGATCGATCTGAGACTGGTACGCGGCAAGCATGTTCCAGCGAGCGCTGCCAGAGCTGATCGGGTCAGGCGTCACGATCTTGACGCCGGTCTTCGTGAGGTCGTTCCACGAGTGGATGCCGAGCGGATTGCCCGGCTTCACGACGATGGCCACCACGGAGTCAGTGACGATGCCCTGTTCCGCCTTGGCTGCCTTCTCCGATGACCAGTTGTGCGAGACCAAACCGGCGTTGATGAGCAGTGCGAGGTCCGGGTTGAGCGAGAAGTTGACCACGTCGGCTGGCTGACCGGCTACGACGTCCTGGGCCTGGGTCGTCGAAGCCCCGAAGGAGTTCGTGAAGGTGACGCCTTGGCCCGCCGCCGTGTGAGAGAAGGCCGACTCAAGGGCGGTATAGGCGCTGGCGACGATCGAATATCCCACGACGCTGACCGTTTGCGGCGTTGAGGCCTGCGACGTCGTCGCCAGGAGCGACATTGGTAAAAGGGCCACTGCAACTCCGGCGATGCGCTTCATAACAACTGATCTCATTGGGGGGTCCTTTATTATCATCAATTTCCATTGATTTAGTAGAGATTAGATTATCGAGTGGCAGAAGCCGAGTCAAGTCATTAAATCCAATTTGAAATGTCCTTCGAATTGGATGGTGAAACGTTGGTTGCAAAGGGAATGCCGCCGGCCTCAGATATACGTCGTCCAAAGATTTAGAAAGGAGTGGGAATCAATCGAGTCCCTCCGTTCCCACACGCCATTGCACTAGGTTGCTGTTAGATGGCTGAAGATTGATAAACAGCTTGAACAGGAGGAACGGATGAGCGTCACAGTCAAAGTGAAGGTCTGCTCCGACTGTGTTGAGTTCAACAGCCGTCGCCACGACGAACCCCAACTGGTTTCGGAGAAGATGAGTGATGTCGCGCTTGCCTTCGGCCTGTGGGAGGACTACGAATTCGATTTAGCGGAGTGTTCGGTCGCAGATTTCCTTGAAGCAACCGCGTGTGGAATTTGCGGCGGTTCGCTCACCGGAGATCGAAGGCGCCACAATGACCAAAGTTTTGGCGACGATCGGCGCTTGGCTACGAGTCTTGACAGGCGGTCGCCGTTTAATCGGGGCAGCCGAGTGTTCGTCGCATCCTTAAGCGCTGCGTAGGTTCAGTACCGTTCCACAGCGTTCTCCGGATTCACCCACTTACAACCTTGTAGATGCTCGGCGTCGTTCAAGACGATGCCACACTCGGGGCAGATCAGATGTGCGAAGCAGGCGCTCTCGCCAACCTCGTCTTCGGTCGGTTGATCATTCATGGAACTCAATCATGCGTACTCACACTTCAGAATTCAATCGCTGACTAGCGGAAATCCTCTTGCATCGAAGTCAACTCTGCGGCGCCCGGACAGAGCGATGAGAAGGGAACCTTCGCTAAGGCACCGGCCGGCGTGCCGTTCATCTCGTGGAGTTCCTTGACGTCTTCTTCGACGTAGAGAAGTCCAGTCACGATCTCGCCACGACTCTCGCGGTCGCGAATGTATTCCTGGACCTTCATTCGGTCGTGAGGGTCGTAGCCCTCGGGGACAGAACGGAATCGTACGACGCTGCCGTCGTGCATCGTGACTTCGGTCGCACCGTCGGACGGGATCTTGGCGTGGATCTCCGCGCGGATCGGGACGAAGTCGGTCTCGACCTCTTTCACTTCGTGGTCACGCGTGAACTTGTAGCTCTTCGTCGATCCTTCGTGGTCGTTGAACGTCACGCACGGCGAGATCACGTCAATGAGGGCGAACCCGTTGTGAGCGATCGCCGCCTTCAGGATCGGCACGAGTTGCTCTTTGTCCCCGGAGAAGCTTCGGGCGATGAACGTCGCGCCGAGACTGAGCGCCGTCGTCACCGGATCGATCGGCGCGAGCCGGTTCGGTTCGCCCTTCTTCGGTCGCGAGCCGACGTCGGCCGAGGCCGACATCTGGCCCTTGGTGAGTCCGTAGACGCCGTTGTTCTCGATGATGTAGACCATCTTCACGTTGCGACGGATGCCGTGCATGAGGTGACCGAGACCAATGGACAAGGAGTCGCCGTCGCCCGAGATACCGATGTAGGTGAGCTCGCGATTGGCCGCGATCGCGCCCGTCGCGATGGGCACCATGCGACCGTGGGCCGAGTTGAAACCGTGGGCACCGCGGACGAAATACGTCGGGGTCTTCGAGGAACACCCGATACCGCTCAGCTTGGCGATCATGTGGGGCGGGGTGGAGAGTTCCCAGAAGGCGTGCACGATTGCCGCGGTGACCGAGTCGTGACCGCAGCCGGCGCACAGCGTGGACATCTGGCCTTCGTAGTCGCGGATCGTCAGTCCGAGGTCGTTCTTGGGCAGCGGCGAAAGGGGGATGAGTGGCTTTGTGATCGACGGCATGGTCAGTTCTCCAACTTCGCTAGAACGTTCTCGACGACTTGCTGGGCGCTCAGGGGAAAGCCGCCGTAGGCGAGGACGGGGTGCATCTTCTCGGTGCTGACACCGGTCTCGATTGCGATCAAGGAGCGCAGCTGGGCGTCACGGTTCTGCTCGACGACGAAGCAGTGCTCGTGTTCGTCGACGAATTGGCGAACGTCGTCGACGAAGGGGAATCCTCGGATTCGCATGTAGTCAGCGGGTAGGCCGGCGTCGGCGAGCTCTTCGAGGGCCTCACGTACCGCGAGGTCACAACTGCCGATCGTGATCACGCCGATCTTCGCGCCGTCTCGGCGCTCGACCACCGGCGCGGGCACGTGCGGTGCCGCGGCGGCGTGCTTCTTCTTCAGTCGGTCCACGACCTCTTGGTAGTCCGGCGGGTTCTCGGTGTAGCGACCGTATTTGTCGTGGCCTGAGCCGCGGATGAAGTACGCGCCCTTTTCGTCCGATCCGGGCAGGGTTCGCGCGGCGACGAAGTCCTCGTTCTCCGAGTCGTACCGGAAGAACTCGGACATGCGCGACAGGTCCTCGTCGGAGAGAACTGGTCCACGGTCCCAGACGTAGCTGTCGTCCCAATGGAGTTCGGGCACGACCCAGTCATTCATCCCGATGTCCAAGTCCGAGAGGAGAAAGACCGGTGTCTGGAACTGCTCGGCCAAGTCGAAGGACGAGACGGCGAAGTCGAAGCATTCGTTGGGGTTGGCCGGATAGAGCGCGATGTGCTTGGTGTCGCCGTGGCTGGCGTAGGCGCACATCATGATGTCGGCTTGCTGTGTACGCGTCGGCATGCCGGTCGAGGGCCCCGTTCGCTGCACGTCGACGATCACGGCCGGGATCTCGGTGTAATAGGCGAGTCCGAGTAGTTCGTTCATCAGTGAGATTCCCGGACCGGAAGTCGAGGTAAAGGCCCGGGCGCCGCTCCACCCGGCGCCGAGGACCATGCCGATCGAGGCGATCTCGTCCTCGGCCTGGATGATCAGGTAGTTGTTGCGCGTGGTGTCCGGCACGTTGGGATCGTCACTGACCACCGTCTCGCGTCGGTACCGCGCGCAGAGTGCAATGAAGTTGTCCATCACCGCCGTGGCTGGTGTGATTGGATACCAGCCGGCGACGGTGGCGCCGGCGTAGAGACAGCCGAGGGCGGTGGCGAGATTGCCGTTGATGAGGATCGCGTTGCTATTGGCGTCCATCGGCTCGACATAGAACGGCAACGGACAGGTGAGGTTCTCCATGGCGAAGTCGTAGCCCAGGCGAAGCGCTCGTTGGTTGGAGTCTCTAAGTGCTTCGTTCTTGGCGAACGTCTCGGCGAGTAAATCGGCGACGAGGGTCACGTCGATACCAAGCAGTGCCACGACGGCGCCGGCGTAGGCGACGTTCTTCATCAAGATCCGCTCGCGCGGCGCCTTGAAGTTCTCCAGACACATCTTGGCGAGCGGGATGCCGAGGAACGTCACGTCGTCGCGTTCGAGGTCGGGATCGAGCGGCCACGAAGAGTCGTAGATGAGGTAGCCGCCGCGTCGCACGTCGTCGATGTCCTGGGCGTAGGTCTGGGAGTTCATGGCGACCACCAGGTCGTAACTGAGGGCGCGCGCGGTGTAGCCGGTCTTGTTGACCCGGATCTCGTACCAGGTGGGTAAACCTTGGATGTTCGACGGGAAGAGGTTCTTGCCGGAGACCGGAATGCCCATGCGGAAGATCGCCTGCATCAACAGGCTGTTGGCACTCGCCGAGCCGGTACCGTTGACGTTCGCCAGTTTGATGGCGAAGTCGTTCACTTGGGTTCGCTGATCGAGCGCTTCGTCGATGGCCATGGCTAGCTCCGACTCGCGCCGCTCGGCGACATCGCGCCGATGCGAATGAAGTTCGTACTCGCGGCATACGGGATCTGGAGGTCGAAGAGCTCCATGTCCCAGGCGGCCGTCGGGCACCTTTCGGCACACAGTCCACAGTGCACGCACACGTTCTCGTCTTTCACCATGACCCGGCCGGTCTGGGGGAGCGGCGCCGACACGTACAGGTCTTGATCCAGGTTCAGCGCCGGCGCCGAAAGCCTGGAGCGAAGATCGGCTTCGTCGCCGTTGCTGGTGATGGTCAGGCACTGGACCGGGCAGATGTCGATGCAGGCGTCACACTCGATGCAGGCCGGCGCGTTGAACGCGGTCTCCACGTCGCAGTTGAGGCACCGCTGCACTTCGCGCACGGTTTGCTCGACACTGAAGCCGAGTTCGACCTCTAGGTCCAGTGATTCGAAACGCTTCGTCAACTCGACGTGGGACATCTTCTGGCGAGGTGACGGGTTGTAGTCGTTGTGATAACTCCACTCACTCATGCCCATCTTCTGACTCACCAGGTTCATGCCCTGCGCCGGGCGGTCATGAAGGTCGACGTCGGAACAGAGATTGTGAATCGAGATCGCCGCCTCATGACCGTGGGCGACGGCCCAGATGATGTTCTTCGGTCCCCAAGCGGCGTCGCCGCCGAAGAAGACGCCTGAAAGCGTCGACTGCATCGTCACTTCATCGACGACCGGCATGTCCCACTCGCCGAACTCCATACCGAGGTCGCGTTCGATCCAGGGGAAAGCGTTCTCTTGGCCGATTGCCAGGATCACGTCGTCACAGGGAATGATGACCGACTTCAGGACCTCGGAGTGCTTGGCCAGCGAGTCCCACTCGAGGACGTCGAACTCCATGCCGACGAGCTTGCCGTCTTCGAGGACGAACCTCTTGGGTGCGTGATTCACGATGATCTCAACGCCCTCTTCTTCGGCGTCATCGAGTTCCCACGGCGACGCCTTGAAGTAGTCGCGCGGTCGTCGCGCCATGACCTTGATGTCGGTGCCGCCGAGACGACGCGACGAACGACAGCAGTCCATGGCCGTGTTGCCGACGCCAATGATCAGTACCTTCGAGCCGATCGAACTCGTGTGGCCGAAGGCCACCGATTCGAGCCAATCGATGCCGATGAAAATGTGCGACTCGATCTCGTCGTAGCGCCCGGGGATGTCGAGCTCTTTGCCGCGCGGCGCGCCGACGCCGACGAAGACCGAATCGAAACCTTCGGCGAGTAGTGCGCGCAGGCTGGTGACGGGTGAGTTGTAGCGAACGTCGACGCCCATATCGAGGATGACCTGGGTTTCGGATTCGAGCACGTGGTCGGGCAGGCGGAACGATGGGATGTTCGTGCGCATCAAGCCGCCGGGCTTGTCGTACTGCTCGAAGAGCACGACCTCATAACCCAGTGGCAAAAGGTCGTTGGCGACCGTGAGTGACGAAGGTCCAGAACCAATCAGCGCGATACGTTTGCCATTCTTCTCCGTGGGAATGACCGGAAGACGGTCAGAAATATCGCCCTTCAGGTCCGACGCGACGCGCTTGAGTCGACAAATGGCGACGGGCTGACCGTCCACCCGGTCTCGCCGGCAGGCGGGCTCGCAGGGCCGGTCACAGGTCCGTCCGAGGATCCCTGGGAACACGTTGGATTCGCGGTTCAACATGTAGGCGTCGTCGAACTGCCCCTGGGCGATCATGCGGATGTAGCCGGGAACGTTCGTGTGCGCCGGACAGGCCCATTGGCAGTCCACTACCTTGTGGTAGTAGTTCGGGTCCTGATCGTTGGTCGGCTCCACGAAGCGTTCTCCTTCAATACAACATGTCGTGGTCCCGCGACGGGTGATGTTCCGGGAGGGGCCCGAATCTCACAATACTCCTCTTATTTAAGGGCTTTGACCGCGCCTACCGCGTCGTCGGTGCGATGGCCCCAAGGAGAAAATTGCTCACTCGGAGCCGTTGGCAAGTCGCTCAGCTCGGTCGCCGTGACGACAGACATGTCAATATGAGAGGACCTCACCGAAAGGATTCACATGACCGAAGAAGTTGACGGCGCCCTGCCCCCATTCGCTGACGCCGAGGGCGCCGGTGTCGCGCACCGCGTGATCGGCGATACCTTGCCGGTACTCGAAGTCCAGCTCAAGTCTGGTCAGTCAGTGATCTCCGAAGGCGGCGAGCTCTCGTGGATGTCACCGTCGGTCGTCATGACCACCCAGACCGCCGGGGCCGGCGGATCGGGATTCGTCGGTGTGTTGAAGCGCGCGGTCGCCGGTGGGACCATTTTCATGTCGCAGTACACGGCGTCAGCCGACAACGCGACCGTGGCCTTCGCCACGAAGTTGCCGGGACGGATCATGCCGATCAAGGTCGATCCCGACCATGAGTACATGGTGTCGCGTCACGGCTATCTGGCCAGCACCGACGGGGTTACCTTGAACATCGGCTTCCAGCAGAAGCTCGGCGTCGGCGTCTTCTCGGGCAACGGCTTCATCCTCCAGCGCATCGCCGGAGCCGGTACCGCGTGGATCGAGCTCTCTGGAGAGATCGTCACCTATGAACTCGCCGCCGGTGAGTCAATGATGGTGCACCCGGGTCACATCGGTCTCTTCGAGGCGAAAGTCACGCTCGACATCCAGATGGTGAAGGGCATCAAGAACGTGTTCTTCGGGGCCGAAGCACTCTTCCTCGCCAAGCTCACCGGACCGGGCAAAGTTCACTTGCAGACCATGACGCTGCCGGGACTGGCGCACGCCTTGAGTCCCTACATCCCTCAGCAAGGCAACAACAGCAGCGGTGGTCTCGGCAACCTCGCCAACCTGCCGTTCAAGCTGGGTTGAGAAACTCCGGGACAACGTCCTGATCCAGGGGTCAAAGAATCCGCTGTAACACCCCGACGTCGCGCGAGACCGTTACTGCCGTACGCTCAAAGTAGATGGAAGGAGCAGGACGTGAACAACGCACTTGTTGATGTAATGGTCGACGACGCGCCCTTCACTGACGAGGAGTTGTGCGCCCTCGCGTTAGCGGCCGAGCCGATTGACTCACTGTCTGACGACGCCGTCGCCTGGGGCGGGGGTGACTCTCGTCCGCCTTCGCTACTGCCTAATTGGTATATGCCCTCGCCGTCGTATCACGTCAAAGGCCGCTGGACCCGCGCCATCGTCATCACGCTCATCGTCGGCTTCCTGGTGATTGACGCGTTTGGCCTCTGCATTACGTCTGGTTTTCTTTCCTGGGCGTAAGTCAGCTTGGAATGTCGGAACGAGACCACGCGGAGCGGCGCAGTGGCGGCCCCCATCACACGGCAGTGATGTCAGAGTCGCTCTCTTGCCTTGACGGAGGTGGTTCGTTGATCGACACCGCGTCTTGCGTCACCTCGCCTCGAAGGAAGTCGTCGAGTTGATCACTCGTAAGCGGACAGGCGACGAAGTTTCCTTGGATCACGTCGGCGCCGACGATGCTCAGCGCGTCGTAGGCCCTCGAGGTCTCGACGCCCTCAGCGACGATGGTGAGACCGAGGGCGCGCGCCATCTCGATGATCGAACGTATGAGCGAGATGGCACGCTCGTCGGTCTCGAGCGCCAAGACGAACGACTTGTCGATCTTGATTTCGTCCACCGACAGGTCGAGAAGTTGCGACATCGATGAATACCCGACTCCGAAGTCATCGATCGAGATCTTGACGCCTAACGTTCGCAGACTCTCAAGGCTCCTCTTCGCCAAACCCGGGTCTTGAATCAGGGCTGACTCGGTGATTTCGAGCACCAATCGGTCCGCGGGTAGGTGGAACCACTTCAGCATGCGCGAGATCGATTCGGGCAACTGCGGATCCAGCAGGTCCCACTGCGAGATGTTCACGCTCATCTGGAGCGCGTGCCCGCTTCGGTGAAGGCGATCGAGTTCGTGGATCGCCAGGTCCAGCACTGACCGAGTCAGCGGCATGATGAGGCCGGTCTTCTCGGCGAGCGGTATGAAGTTATCCGGTTGGAGAAGACCGAGCGTCGGATGGTCCCATCGCACGAGCGCTTCCACCCCGTAGACCGAACCGGTCAGCACGTGGCGCGTCGGTTGGTAATGCAGGGTGAGTCGCTGACGCTCGATCGCGGTGCGCAGTTCGCTGATGATGGTCAGTCGTTCCTTGGTGTTGTTGTCGATTCCATCGCTGTAGACGTGCACCGAGTTCCTCGTGTGCTTCGCCTCGTACATCGCGACATCGGCACTCCGAACAAGTTCCGCGTGTGTGGTGCCGTGCTGGGGCCAAATAGCGACCCCGATACTCGCGCTCACGCGCACCTTCGTGCCGTCGAGCGATATGGGGTCCAACAAGGCTCTCGAAAGTTGGTTGGCCATCGCGACGCCTTCGGATTCGGCCTCAATCAGTAACGTGCAAGCGAATTCGTCGCCCCCGGTGCGAGCCATCGGTCCTTGGTCACCGATTTTCTTGGCGAAGCGTTGTCCAATGATCTTCAAAAGTTCGTCGCCCTGTGCGTGACCCAACGAGTCGTTCACCTCTTTGAAACCGTCAAGGTCGATCAGGAGTACGGCGAGTTGTTCATCCGGTCGAAGTGCGGCGAGTTTCGCCTCACCGCTTTCCAAGAAGTCCCGTCGATTGGACAGACCCGTGACGTGGTCGGTTCGTGCATCGACAAAGTGCGAGCTTCCGAGTTGACGCACTTCACTCTGGGTCAGCACCATTCGGAGAATCACGAAGAACAGTGACCCGAGCGCCATCAACGTCGTCGCTCGAGACGTCGTTCGGTGCACGGCGTTGGCCAGTATGGCGATCGACAGAGCTCCGAATATGACCGGGATGAGGTTCAAACCCCAGGGGACATCGAGCCTCTCTCGAAGATCGCTTCGTCGGTCGTCGCGCGGCCACGCCGCCATCGCCAGACAACCCATCCCAAGGGGGCGCGACGCCATGACCAACGAGTGCACGAACTGCGACATCGTCGCACTCTGGTTGAGCGCCACGTAGTCACCGAGGCCGATGATGAGCAGTCCGATGATGAGCAGAGCGTTGGAACGATTCGGGCGAAAGTGGCTCGGCAACAGTCCCGCAGCGAGCAGGATTACGAGGACAATCACCAGTATGGGATTGAGGATGTTGATCTCGGCGATCAACGGGCGGCCACTGATCTCAATGTATTGATGGAACCAGTACGTGGACGCCAGTGCGGCAAGGGCTAAACCAGCAATGAGCCCGTCGAGTCGCAGACTTATGGCTCGTGCGCCGAATGACTGTTGCATGACGATGGCGATAGCAAGGGCGATGGCAACGTAGGACAACAACCACACGACGTCAGAAGGCGTACTGGTGGCGACCGGATTCACGCCGGCAAGACTTTGCAGGTGCAGCACGTCTCCCAGGACGAAGAGCAGAATGCCGAGAGCCATCAGAAGCCCAGCACCGCGCAGCGACGTGTGGTTCTTGCGACGAATCAAGATTGGAATGACCGGCACGAGGGTGGCGAAACACTCCAGCCATCTGTACAGCGACACCGAATCGATCGAAACCGAAAGATGAACGGTGAGAAGCATCGTCACGTAGGCGACTACGACGAAGGTGGCGGCCACTTCCAGTGTGAACTGCAATCGGTCGGTCCAGAAGCGAGGAAAGTACCGATGTTCTTTCGTCGGCGCGGCGACGTCGGAAGGTCTCAAGTTCATCACAATGGGTTTCCCGGATTGGACGGAAACGTTCCCAGAGTGGATCGAGAGGGCGTGGACATCACCGAGCCAACGCTGCCGGGTCCGATGATGTTAACTGTGGAGCGTTGGTTGACGCGATGCATCCGTTCCTGCCCTTCGGAAAAATAGTGCGCAGACCGAGACCTAATCGCGGTTGGCACCCGATGTTCGCGTTGACTGCTCCCATCGTCGACTAGGTCCGTACGGACATGAATCGCCCTTCTATTGTGCTGTCAATAGACGATTGCAGTGTCAAAACCGTGACAAATGTACGAAATATTCTGAAAATTCGACGTGGATCAGACTCTGCATTCAAGGCGACCACCTCCGGTTGGCTCCTCGCCGTCGTCGTCCTGCGAGGTTCCAGCCCGTTGGCAACTGTGAAGGAACATTCTCGAAGGATTCGGCCGCCGGTCTCGTGTCGGTCACTCCAGATTCATTTGAGGTAGGTACGTTCCCGAGTGTCCCTACCTGAGGGGCGATTTTCAGTGCGGGGAGGCACACACCGATGGCACTCATAACTTCAAAGAAGAGATATTTTGCCGTGAGTACGGCGCTCGGAGCGGTACTCATCGTGATTGGAGCCACGCTGGCCGGGGCCCAAAGCGGTAGCGACACGGCAGACAACGCGTGGCCCTATGCGCCGCAGGCCGATTCCCCGGTGCTGGTTGCGGTGGGCGACATCTCTTGTCAGCCCGACGTCAACAGCACGACCCAACCGGGCGAGGCAGCCACACCGAATGACACCTGCAGCCAAAACAACATCGCCGACGTCGCTCTACGCAGTCAGGCCCAGGCCGCGACCGCCGATGAGGTGGAGTCGATGAACCCAAGCTTGGTGGCCATCCTCGGCGACGAGCAGTACCAAGTCGGCACGCTGGCCGACTTCGAAGGTTCCTACGACCAGACCTACGGCGCCTTCAAGTTCCTCCAGCGGCCCTCGCCCGGCAACCACGAGTTCTACAGCACGCACGGGCAAAAGGGCGAGGACGGCGTTGGCTACTTCGACTACTTCAACGGCTACCAGCTCAATCCCATGACTGGCCAGCCGATCATGGCGGCCGACCCCTTGGTGCCGACCCGCTCGGAGCCGGTCCCGCGACCCAACGGGCAGGCCGGCGCATCGGGCCAAGGCTGGTACTCCTATGACCTCGGTAGCTGGCACATCATCTCGCTCAACGCGGAGTGTTCGATTGGCGATCACGCCGTCACGACCAGTTGCGCCAATCCGCCAGCCTGGTACCAGCAGGAAACCCAGTGGCTAGCCCAAGACCTGTCGAACGACCACGCGTCGTGCACCCTGGCCTACTGGCACCAGCCAACTTTCAGCGTCACCGGCGCACCGGCGTCCTCAACGACCCCCGGCGCCGACAGTGGTGAAGGAACCGCGGCTGATGCCTGGTGGAAGTTGCTGATGGCCCAAGGAGCCGACGTGGTGCTGAACGGCCACGAGCACGTCTACGCGAGGTCAGCCCCGATGAACGCGGCCGGGCAGGCCGACCCGCACGGTATCCGTCAGTTCATCGTCGGCACCGGCGGCGAAGCGCTTGACTCGCTCCACGCTGATTCGACCGGTCAAGTGTCCGTTCCCAACCTTCAAGCTGCACAAGGATCGGGCACCGAATTCCAGAACGGCGTGACCACCTCCGGGTACGCCGGCGCCTTCGGCGTCATGAAGTTGACGCTTGGTCAAAACGGCTACAGCTGGGACTACGAATCCGCGAAAGCACCGATAGTCAATGGCGCACCCGCGTGGGCCAGCTTCTCTGACACCGGCTCGGCCATGTGCCACGGACCAGCCAAAGGTAACTAACACACTGATTCAATTGACCCAGTCTCGATCAGCTGGTCGAGACTGGGTCAATTGCGTTGGCCGAAGCCACGTCCGGCTCAGCGTATTTTGGCCCGCACTATCGTTTCGACAATGTCGCTGCTTCCGACCGGAACGGTAACGCTGTTGTTCACCGACATCGAGAGTTCGGCACGTCTCTGGGAGCGCTACCCCGATGACATGACGTCCGCCCTAGAGCTCCACGACGAACTGTTGCGCTCGGCCATCGAATCGGCGGGGGGCTATGTCTTTAAGACAATGGGCGACGCCTTTTGCGCGGCCTTTACGTCCGCGAAAGATGCGGTTGGGGCAGCCGGCGCCGCCCAGTTGCGACTTCACGCTCAGGCTTGGCCCGAGCACACAGTCCCGCTGGTGCGGATGGCCCTGCACACCGGCGAGTGCGAGGAGCGCAACGGCGACTACTTCGGACCCGCCGTCAACAGGGCGGCCCGACTCGTCGCTCTTGGCCACGGAGGACAGATCCTCGTCTCGAGGTCAACCTCGGAACTGATTCGTGATCGAATGCCCGCCGGCGCGCAAATGATCAATCTCGGTTCGCATTCCTTGAGGGGCCTCGAACGTCCCGAAGAGGTCTTCCAATTGGTCGTGGACGGGGCGCCCGCGTCGTTTCCTCCACTTCGTTCGAACGCAGATTTCGTCTCGGTCGAGCGTTCCAATCCCACGAACCTCGCCCAACCGGTCTCGAGCTTCATCGGTCGCGACACAGACGTGACACAGGTGATGCACTTACTCAGCTCTAACCGATTGGTCACGCTGACTGGCTCTGGCGGCGTGGGCAAGACCCGTCTCGCCACCGAAGTCGGACGGCTGCTTCTCGACGACGTGTCCGATGGCGTGTGGTTAGTCGAACTGGCGTCAGTGAGTGACTCGGATATGGTCGCCGCCAAAGTCCAGCTCGATCTAGGCATTGTCGAGCAGTCGGGAAGCAATGCCATAGATACCCTCGTCGAGGTCATGTCTGGTCAACGTCGTCTGATCATTCTCGACAACTGCGAACAAGTGCTCGACGGTTGCGCGGTCGTGAGCGAGACGCTCCTTCAGCACTGTCCCGACGTCAAGATGCTGTCGACCAGCCGCGAGCCGCTGCGAATCGGCGGCGAGATCATCTACCGGGTTCCCTCACTCTCGTTACCCCCCGAACTGAGTGATGACGCTGAAGATCTCGTGGGGTCGGAAGCTATTGCGCTATTCATGGAGCGCGCCGTCGCCCAGAAGTCCGATTTCCAAGTGAAGGACAAAGATGCCCCATTAATCGCATCCATCTGTCGACAACTCGATGGCGTGCCCCTCGCCCTGGAGCTGGCCGCGGCGCGACTTGGATCGATGTCGCTCGTGCAGGTACACGAACGACTTGGGCACCGATTCGGCCTGCTCACTGGCGGCAGTCGAACTGCACTACCCCGTCAGCAGACTCTCGCGGCCACCGTGGACTGGTCCTACGACCTACTGAGCGAACCCGAGAAAGCACTCTTTCGCCGAATGTCAGTGTTCGTCGACGGTTTTGATTTGGAAGCGGTAGAAGGGGTGTGCGCGCTGAGCGACATCGCCGTGTCCGAGATCGTCGACCATCTCGCGTCGCTCGTGGCGAAGAGCTTGGTGGTGGCCGAAACCCTTGGCGAAGGTCTTCGCTACCGGCTCCAAGAGACCCTGCGCCAGTACGGGTCCGAACGACTCGCCGAGACCGTGGGTGAAACTGGCCCGGCGAGTGAAACAGAAGAGGTGGCGGACGCGCACTCGGCGCACTACCTGAACCTCGCCGAGCGCGCCGAGCCAGGTCTCCAAGGACGCTCCTATCGCACCGCAACCAGGCAACTCGAAGTCGAGGATTTGAATCTTCGCGCCGCTATCGATCACGCGACCGACTCCGCTCACGGCGCCGACAGGGCCCTCGATCAGTTCTGGCGGGCTCAACGGTACTGGCGCGACGCCCGACGACCCGCGCAGAGCTTGGCGCTGCTCGACCGGGCCCTCGAGCGAGTTGGACCGGATCTCTCCGTCGTTCGTCGAGCCCAGGCGCATTATTGCAGATCGGGACTGCTTGGCTTCGTCGACCGACGGCTGCAACTCGACGCTATTACGTTGGCGCTCGACTTGGCCCGGGAGGCCGGTGATACTCAATTGGAAGCTGAAGCGCTCGCCAGGTACAGCAGATGCCTCGTCGACAACGCGAGAAACCCTGAAGCTGTGGTCGCTGGCGCGCGGGCAACTGACCTCGCTCGAAAGATTGGCGACCCGCGGCTGCTCGGCGCGGTCCTCTTTCAGTACGGCACCATCCTGTATTTCGTGGGCGATCCGAAAGCCGAAGCCATCTACCTCGAAGCGCTGGCCCTCGCGCAGCGAAGTGGCGATGCACTCATCGAGAAATACGTCCGTAACAACTACGCGATAATCCTGCTGGATCAAGGCAACCTCGCCGAGGCCCGTCGGCATCAAGAGTCGTCACTGGAGCTGAGCGGCACCGAACTGAGTGCTCGCAACGTCGCCCAGTACGACAACTTGGCCGAGGTGATCTTTGAAGAAGGCGACGTGCAACAGGCCGTAGACCTTCAAATCGAACTTCTCCGATTTTGCCGTTTGAACGGACTCGTGGCCGTGGTCCCCTATCAGGTGTCGGGCTTGGCGTGCTGCGCGACGAAGCTTGACCAACTGGAACGGGCCGCGCTACTGCACGGCGGAGCGGACGCGCTCCTCTTAACGACGTCAGAAGTCTGGGAACTTTTCGAGGTGCGGGTCCGTGCGAGAGACATCGCGTACTTACGTGAGCGTCTGGGCGAAGCGTTCGATCGACTTTACGAGCAAGGTTTCGCCATGCCGCACGACGAGATCTTCAAACTGGCCCTGGCACCGTGAGTGAAATGAGTATTCGCATTCACTGATACGGGAACACAGCTTCGATGCGGGGTCCTTCGCTCGACCAGAAAACCTTGTAGGGATGGTGGCCCGGTACCGCCAAGCGAAATCGAATGCCTACTGAGGTCGTGAGCGCACTCGAGCGCGACTGCGCCGGACCGAGATGAGCGAGTACGAATTCGCACACGTCAAGCAGCGCTTCGTAGAGGTCGGGGTCGTCGCCGCTTTCGATCTCGTCTAGTTGGGCGTTGGCGACCTCGGAGTAGCCCGAAGGTTCGCTCACCGGCGCCGGCGAGCTCGCGAGACAGTCTCAGAGGCAGCCGCGCGTCGAAGTAGAGCTTGCAACTCGGGACTTTCGTCGTACTCAAGTTGAGCCTCGGTCACCACGCGGGCTGGCTCGAGCAAGATGCTGCCATCTTCGTTCTCGCGTAGCACGAAGCGTTGGCTCGGGTGTCCGGGAAGTACTACGCGGCTGCGATCGTCAGTCTCGATGAGGGTCATATTGCCTTTCGTATTTATTACATCAACATAGCCCAGTTTCCCATAATGGGCAAGTGGGAGTTTGGGGCGGTTCCCTGGGTCATGGTGGTGAGCTGCTCCGAATCTGAGATGACGTTTCCCGTACCAACGGTCGCTTCGGAGACATCCTTCGACGAAGGACTCCGCGTGCGGATGAAATTCCCAACGAGCAATCCGAATCGGTGTCGCTCGAGTGATCGCCGAATACTTGCCGATACCATCGGGGGCCATGGCAGCTGCAGATCTCACCGTGATTCGAGACGACTGGTCAGAGGGACTGATCCTCACTGTGCGTTCGCCCGATCGTGCGGGGATCGTCGCTCACTTGTCGACCAGCATCCAGGCCGCGGGCGGCAACATCGTCGAGCTGGACCAACACACTGACATCGTCGAAGGTGACTTTGGTTGTCGCATTGAGGTTGCCGGCGGCGTCGACGCCGAAGAGCTGGCCCGGCGTCTCGACGATATTCGCGTATCGCTCTCGGTGGACTATCGCCTGACGCCGATCGCGCACCGCCGCTCGCGAGTGGTGGTGTTGTGCTCCTCTACATTGCACTGCCCGAGTGATCTCATCGCGCGAAGCGCCATCGGACAGCTGGACTGCGACATCGTTGCGCTCGTGAGTGATCAGACAGCGGCCCGCGAATTAGCTCAGCGCTACGGTGTGGCTTTCACGCACCTTCCGGTAGGTGAGGACCGTGCCGAACAAGAACGCGAACTCGGACAAGTGCTGGACGACTTGGCTCCTGACCTCATAGTGCTGGCGCGCTACATGCGAGTCCTGCCGTCGTGGTTGGTGGAGCGCTACGAAGAACGAATGATCAATATTCATCACTCCTTCTTGCCGGCCTTCGTCGGCTCCAATCCGTATGCTCGGGCCCACGAGCGCGGGGTGAAGATCATCGGCGCGACGGCGCACTACGTGACGGCAGAACTGGACGCCGGGCCGATCATTGCTCAAGACGTCGTCCACATAACGCACCGCGACGACGTCGCCGACATGACTCGTCGGGGCGCGGACATCGAACGCTCGGTGTTGGCATCGGCGATCCGGCTGCACCTGGAGCAGCGAGTCATCGTCTTCGGTACTCGCACGTGCGTCTTTGATTGATCGCGTTCCGACAGAGGAAGTTTCTCGATTAATTCTGCAAAGTTTGTTAGTCTGCCGTAAGTTTGCGACCAGATAAGTGGTTCAGTGTGAATTGTCCGGAATGGTCTAGTAAGATATTATATTCAATTCATTAAGTAAGTCTGAAATAGTTGTGACTCATCGACGGAGGGGTATGGCTCGTAGGCAACTCAACGATCGAACCCCGTCTGAGCGAACTCCGAACGAGGCACCATACTCAGGTAACTCCGTTGGCCCCGCGGCGCAACGCATTGTGCAACGAGGTTCTCGTTCGTTGATGCGTGAGCTCAATGTCAGCTTGATAATTGAATTGGTTCGAAGCGCCGGTTCAATATCACGTGCCGAACTCGCTCGGCAGAGTCAATTGAGCGCACCGACTGTTGGGACAATCGTCGACCACCTCCTCGTGCGCGGCATTCTCGTAGAAGTCGCCATCGCGCCATCTAATGGTGGCCGCCCGCCAGTGCTCCTAAGTATCGATCCAACGGCCGGCTACGTGATCGGGATCAAGCTGCGCGGTGATGGTCTGACGACGGTGGTCTGCGATCTCGAGGCGCAGATTGTGGCGACCAGAGAGTTCCCCGTGTCGCTCGTTGGCGATTCAGACGTTGCGATTCAAACCATCGCGAGCGAGGCGAGGGAAGTGCTTCGCGACGCGAAGGTTCCTCGCTCGAAGGTTCTCGGAGTTGGCATTGGGCTCTCCGGTGTCATCGACTCAAGCGCGGGCGTGTGTGTCTCATCGCACTTGCTGCAATGGCACAACGTCGAGTTAGAGAGCAAACTACGTCGTTTGATGCGTTTGCCGGTGTGGATTGACAACGACGTGAACACTCTGGCGGTAGCCGAAAAATGGTCGGGTGACGCTCGAGGTGCTAGACACTTCGTGACTTTGAGCATCGGCCGAGGCATCGGCATGGGCATTGTGATCGATCGTTCGCTCTATCGTGGCGCGTTTGGATCCAGCGGCGAATTCGGACACATCATCGTTGAGCCGGGCGGGCCCAGGTGCGAATGCGGCCGACTCGGATGTCTGGAAGCCATCGTGGGCGAGGACTCCATGCGACGCCAGGTCGGGGAGCGCCTCGGTCGTGAAGTAACTCGAGACGAACTGATCTCGCTTGTGAAAGCCGGAGACCGCGTAGCTCAAGATGTGGTCCAGAGTGCCGGCGCCAAGCTGGGGCTTTCGGTAGCAAACGTCGTAACACTGCTCAATCCGGAACTCTTGATTATTTGTGGCGAAGGAACGGAACTCGGTCCTACATTCACGGATCCGATTATCAGGGCCGTGCGTGAGCAAACCTTCGCATCACTGGGTCTGAAGGTCGACGTGAAGGTTCAGGGGTGGGGCGACGAGGCGTGGGCCGTCGGTGCAGCGACTTTGGTGCTTCGCGAGTCGTTCAGTCACCCGGGCTCGGACACTCGAAGTCTCGCAATTTGGCACCGGGTAGGCGCTTAGCCCTGGCTAAGGAATCTCATTCGAGATTCCTCCGTAAACCTCGCAAGACACGCACCCATGGAAAAATGGGTAGGTCATCTCGTTTAGGGGGTGTTGACGAATCTCTCTCGGATTTGTCACCATTGGCGTTCCCCGACCCGCGAACGTCTCTCAAGGTCGGGACATCACATTTCTTGGCGACGACACAAGGTTGTTGTCTTGAAATGGCCTCAGGAATTGGCTTCTTAGAAAGGGACGAAGATTTCGCTCCTCAGCGAAGGAGCACCATGCGATAGTCCATTGACACCACCACTGAGAATTGCCAAGGCTTTGACGACACGGAGTCCAGTCAATCGAATCGTCAGGTCCGCGGTGACCAGGAATGTTGACTCAGCGCGGAGAACCGGGTTCACCCATCGAGGCCCTTCGAACTTTGATCGAACACGAGTCCATTTCGGCGTGGCGTAATGTCAATTTGCCTTTTACCTCGTCGAAGTCGATCCCAAACAGATGGCTTCGAACGTCAGTGAAAGTTCTTTGGGATTCACATGAAGGTGGCCAACCAACGATGCTGATGTCGACAGGGCGAAACATGGCCATGCACATATCTGGCTGACTGCAATTTGCAGGCAACATTGCAGATTAGGCGTCGCCGACGCCCGCATCGGTGGGAACGGCGATAACGTCTCTGAATAGTTCGAACAATCCAAGCAGTGAGAATTCTTGGCGACAGGGCAGGTGGTCGATATGAGGAAGATTCGCATTTCGAAGGCGCCAGTTGTCGTTCTGATGAGCGTTGCGTTGTTACTAAGTATCGCCGGGTCTGCGGGAGCCGCGAACGAGGTTGTTCTGTCCCCCTACGCGCCATTCCCGCGCACCGCCCTGATCGATGTTGGCGCTTCGTTCGCTCGACCGACGCACAAGCAAGTTGTTGGCGCGGGGATTTCCGTGTCCCGGGCATATGCGGAGGCACTCGCGCGGGTGGGGAAGTTATCGGAGGGGGACAAGGTCACGATACGCCTTGGACTGTTCAGCGACACGATTCAGCGCAGACCGGCCGCCCTTTCGTACGCGGTTATCTTCGATGGAGTTGTTGTGCCGAGTTATGGACCGAGCTCCGGACGCGTCGATCACGAACTAGTAGTCATCGTTAACGCCATCACAGGAAGATACGTCGAGGCGTTTTCATACCGCTAAGGCGTGAACCGGCGCGGTTCGGGTGTGATCCGATTCGATGGCCAATGCTTCCTCTGTCCCGGTAGCGAGATGGATTCCACTACGGGTTATCTCGAGAGCGTGTGGCCGGGCCGTAAGAGTGACGGCGTTAACTGCAACGTCCTTTCACACCTTTCCATTCGCCATTGTTTTAATTCATTTGACTTGGCGTACTAAATCGGGTATTAGTGGATGTTGTTCTCGGATTTCATGTGGGAAACGAATTGATTGGGTGGTGATGAATTGAGGCGATCACTTCGATTAATGAAAATACAGTGTGCGATAGTCACTGTGATTGGCTCCGTCGTATTTGGAGTTACCGAAGGAGTTACGAGCACACCGGCAGGAGCGGAAATCTATACATGTGCGCCTACTCCGGCATCCAATTATTTTGACGGCTTTGGAGGATTGATTTCGAAATTTGAGGGTGTTTCTGTGTACGCCACCAATCCTACGGAGCAAGTTTGCGACACAGATACATCAGCTTTCAATTTTAGTTCAGCCTGGTCAATGGTTGATGATTCATACAACGGAGTGTCCCAAGGCTACATCCAATCAGGTTACGTTCGATCATATGGAGGTAGCGACGAGTTCTTTGCTCAGAAGCAATACTTAGGCGGGAACTTAACCACGGTTTACGGCGCCACACTTTCTAGTTACGGGCAAAATCATCATTATTGGGTCGATTGTACGCCGTCGGGAACGTGCACCACCCTGAGCGCGATCATTGACAGCGACGTTTTCATGACGTTGCCCATTAGCGATTTTTATATGGGCATTAAATACCTATTTCCTGAAGCCTTCAGCGAGCAGGGATATCTTTCAAGCGATGTTCCGGGAACTGCGTCGTCCCCACTGACGTTCAGTGAGATTCAATATCAATTACCCAGTGGATCATTCACTACGAGTTTGGGCACCGAACATTATGAAAATGACTCCGGAACATTGAGTTCGGATTGCAACTTAGAGCACCGATGGGGTGCTGACTCTGCAGTTTCATCCAACACTTTTCACGTGTGGGAGGCAACTCCAAGTAACGGCAGCTGTTGAATCCGGGACAGATGATGAGTCTAAAAATCCATCACTAGTGATTGTGAGGTAGTGACGTGCGCTTATTGAAGATTGGTGTCGTAATTGGTTCAGTTGCCGTGGTGAGCACGTTGGCAGCCAGTGGAGTATTCGCATCAGGCTCAGCGAACCCGAATCTTGCGAATACTTCGCGTCAAAGTTCGAGCCCGAAAGAAGGCAATGTGTTCCAGGCCAGAATGGTATCCGGCCTGAGTCAAACGACTGGTACTGTGCCGACAGATTTGCAAGTTCAGAGCACAATCTCGCTCGCCGACGGCTCAGTAATCTCCCCTCCATCGGCAACCGACAATGTTGCGATTTCTCAAAGTCAAGCAATGGCAGATCTGGTTTCGCACGGACCATTTGCTGCGCTTCAATTTGGTGGTGCGCAGATACCGACGGTCCAGTTTGGGTTGCTCACATCTTCCCCGACAGTGTCGTTAGTTGAAACCGGAGGGACGCCCGTCTGGGTGATTACATATCAAGGCGTCACGGTTGAATCCCTTGGACCGAAGATGCCAATCGGCGAGGTCAACAGTAGTGGGCAGGTCGTGCCAGTGAATCCGTCGCCACAAGTCGGAAGTTTTACGGCGCTAATCAATGCGGATACAGGTTCATTCATTCGGGGCATAGCTCACTGACCGCGGATTACCGGACAACGTATTTCGGCAGGCTCCCACGTGACGAGAACTGGACCCGATGCGAGATTCCTGGGCACTCGACTTCACAGTTTGGTTACAACTTGACAATTAACAGCGCGTTCAAAAAACTTGCGCGCGAACGTCAGTCGAGATTACAGATGATCGTCAGCCGTATTGCGGCCGACCGCCGTCCAATCTTCCAAATCCAGTTCTGCATTGCTCCGAGCTCACTTGAATTCACAAATTGAGAGCCGTATGGCTTCATTTCGACCGTTTCCGATGTCCCGACAATTGTTATCGTACCGAAAATAAGAAGCGCGGCACCGTCAACTTGGCGAGAACCCGTCGCCGGACTGGACCCGACTACTTGATTTTCATCGATTTCTTTGCGGCTCGCACACCCGAACTGCGGCAGACGGCGGACGGCAAGTTGTTAGTCAGCGAACAGATCGCGGCCGTCTGGTAGTTCGCCGAGGCGATTATGGCGACGGTCACGGGACTCGTCGGGTCCTTGAGGCCGGTGGCGATGTTGGCGCGCGTCAGGCCGGACAGGGTGCCGGGGGAGTAGCTGGCTCCGGACACTAAGAACCTGTTGCCCATGGTGATGAACGGGATGGGATTGCCGTCGGACTTGGTGAGATTGGGAATGAACTTCGGAGTGTCATATTTCTTGACGAGCGCCAACTGAGCCTTGCTGGGTTTTTGGAGGGACGCGTAGTAACTTTTCGCGGAGTTCAAGAAGTTGGCGTACTCCTCGATGCTCTTGAAGACGATGTACTTCGACATGAACGTCGACTTCACGAACGTGAACGTCGGGGTGTTCGGATACTTGTCGTAGGCGTAACTCGACATGTTGCCGAGGTTCGCCCACGTCCCGAAACGACTCAGCGCGATGATCATGGGCCAGCGTTGCGCGGCGCAGTACGGGCAGTACTCGGCGCCTAGGTAGAAGACCTCCGGTACCGATGTGCCAGCACTGGTCCGCGCCGTTAACGGCGGCTGGCCCCTCACCGCGATCGGCGCGCTCACCTCCACAACCGAGGAGTTAACGCCAACCGAATTGAAGACGGACATAGGTACGGTCGTCAGCTCGCCGAAGATCGTGGAGTTGACGGGCGAGAAGGTTGAGTCTCCCTTGGTGGATGGCGCTCCGCTTACCACCTTGATGATCACAAGGGACGCCACGATAACGACGACGAGTCCGATGGCGAGCCACGAGAGGAGTCCGGCGCCTCGGCGGCCCCCGGACTTCAGCGGCCGCACAGGCGTTCGAGTGGACGCCTGTGTCGCGAGCCGGCGTGAGTCGACGTTCTTTTTCGATGCGGGCTTCTTGGCCACAGAACTCCTTCGTACGCTTAGAAATTACGGCATCGACATCAATCGCGGGATCCTCGCTGCGCAGTTTGCGCGATGGCCGAAATCGTCCTGCATCATCGGGAATAGACGCCGATTCCCTTGTACCCATTGTTCACGAACTGTCACTCTTGGCCCGCTCATCAAGTCTCGTTACATCGCGGTGCCTCGCCATGCCCCCGCGAATGTATTTATGAAGCTCATGGAGCCCTGCTAACAGCGTCCACTTATGCAAACCCACCAGGGACCTAATCGGGAGCGTCTGAGTCTGTTCAAATCAGTTTTAATACGTCCCGCAAACCGTTCCCCACTTGGTGTATGGGCTCGAAGTCCCTTTCCACCACGTGGCTGTCCAGTCATCCGACACATTGGTGGGATGTACTACTTCGCCGACGTCGCCATTGTTCAGTGTTACGGTCGCCTCATTCGCAACTGGAGTTCCCTGCGAGGCGCAGCCCGAAGACAACGCTCCGAGTTCTTCGTGCCCCGTAACACTTCCAGTTGTTTCGTACGTGTATGCCGCACCGTCGTAGCCCTGAGATCCCACCGAATAAGCACCCACACAGTCGTAGCCATTAGTTATGGCTGCCCCATTCCAGTACTGAAGTACTGGGCAATTGGCATAGTCCGGACTTAGAGAACTCGCGGTAGAGTTTTGCGAAGACGCAGGTGGAGTGCAATGAAGTTCTAGGGACACGTCGTTTAAGGTCACTCCCGTCGGGATGCCCGATGCCGCGTCGTTCGTCGGCACCATCGACTCCTTCAAGACTGTGCAGCCAGAATTCGCAGCGAGATTCGACCAATTAATTGATGAAGTTATGGCATTAACTTGATTCGCCCAATTTTGCCATTGCGCCAATGAAGCTCCACTTCCCGGTTCGACAATCGCAATACCCGGCGAAGAGGCGCCAGCCACTGGATTCAGACCCGACACACAACCAGTACCTATCGTTGCAAAAACAATTGCTACTGCCGTCGAAAACATCTTAAATTTCATCGTTACTCCCAAGTTCAAATAGTACGAAGGCTGATATATCGAGGACTGTACTATGAAGAGGGTAGCCTGTCAAGGTATGAAATGGAATCTGTGGTCGGTTGACTGCCGACGCCGATGGAATCTTCTATCGCAGACACGAAGTGAAATACATTGACGCCACTTACTCTCGATCGGAAGCTCCTGATTTTGGTCAGCCTGGCGGGCGGTCCGAAGCACGGCTACGCATTAATGAAAGACATAATGAAGTACACGGGTGTTCGCATTGGAGCTGGCACGCTTTACGGTTGCATCGCCAATCTCGAAGCCGCCGGCATGATTGTTGCACTGCCGGCTGACACACGGCGGCGACCATACCAACTCACGTCCCATGGCAGGCGCAATCTTGAAGAGCACTTAACGGCGTCATCGAGCGTCGTCAAACTCGGCCTGTCGCGTCTAGCGACTCGCTAGAGGAGTGACAGGAGGCGACAGTTGAAGTCATTTCATCGAGGCTGGCGACTCCAGATTGTCGACGTGTCTACGCGTTTCGCACACGGCGCTCGTGGAGCTGATTTCCGTCAAGGCGTCATGGAGACGGTCGAGGAACTCAACGATGAAGGTGACTTACGTCTACTCGATGTCGTCACGACTGTGCGTGAAAGCGTCCGACTTTCCAGCAAGTTAGTTCGAACCTCCGCAGTCGCAGTAATCTTCGCCGCCACTTCTTTTTTCGCAGTTATTGATATTGTCGACGTCCATCGAGATAACGTGATTGCCCAAAACCGAGTCCAGTTGTTGCGTTACCTTTCTTTGGTGCCACGTCCGCGTGTCATTCTGACTTCCGCCGAACTGGGCCGCAGTTGTCTCGAACTCGATAAGCAGGTGAACCTTGCGAAATCAACCGAAATTCGACCGAACTTCCACATGGTGTCAATCAGTTTCAAGTTTTATTGCTACCCTTCGAATCTACTTTCAATGAAATAACCGCTTCTCGCGAACGAGATTGTGAAGCACGCTCGATTTGTTTGTCTCATCGCTCTTGACCTTAATGTCGACGCCGCGACTGCCTTTCAAGATCTCGAAGCGATCTCTGATCATGTTGAGTTCACTCTCCGTCGGGTGGCCAGCCGTCAAAGCGAGGAAGCTGCTTACCCTTATTGGTTAGCCATTCGTGGTATTTAGCCCTTATCTTCTTCTCGGCTTCAACCCAGTTGTCGGCCCTTTCTGGCACTTCTTCTCCAGAATTGGTTGAGTTCGTTATGCAGATCGTCGGACAGTGTCTGGCTTCAATTTTAATGATGTTGGAAACACTGTCTTCTATGAAGAGATCGGCGTTTATTGCAGACTTGTCCCGGATAAGGCACAGATCTCTGTAGGGAATCCCATGATTTTCGAGCCACCGTATCGTCTGACGGGCGGCAGGTTCGTGGAAGTATGAGATAAAAAGCCGGTGCGTGGCAATCCGGATCCACACGCCCTCAGCGCTAAGTCGACGAAGCGCCGCTGGCGCACCAGGAAGGGGATCCATAGTTGAAAAAAGTTCGCGCTGCGTGACAGCAAATCGGTGGAGACGGTCGTACTCTCCCGGAACCAAGCCCCACTCGTTGAAGCCATACGTTGGCACATTGCTCAACGTTGCAATGTCCCTTCCCGACCACTCGGCATAAATCTCGCGCATACGCTCGATGAAATTGGCCACGCAGCCGTCAAGATCAAGTCCCAGCACGAATGATTCGCCATCTGCCATGACAGCCTCCGAAGTTGGTGGTGCACCCAGTGGCCAAGTTCTATCACGTGATGTCACAAGGGCAATATAGAAAGGAACGTTGCGCGAAGTCTTGCTGGAGAGTCTCGGCGCCAAGAGTTGGATGTGGCTCCGGTGGGGCCCAGAGCTAAGGAGAGAAATGTCATTAACATCTTCTGAATCAGTTGGGGTGCGACTTGATTACACGCCGGTAAACGTCGTAGTGCCTTGCAACGTATGCGGTAAGCCGGTTCACGGCCAGCGTTATGCATTCGCAAAAGATGAAGACCTCATTGGCAAATTGGCGCACTTCGGTTGCGCCGCGGCGACCATTAATCAATAAGCCAGGCCCCCTCTTCAACCTTGAGGAGGGGGCCTGCCGCGACCGAAAGCGCCAAAACCGCCCGGCGGTCCCGTTGCTTAGAAGTCATTCGGTGAAGGAGATTATTCTCGATCGGATAACCAACTACGTTAGGTCCGTTACGTTCTCGACGCAATCGACGGGCGCCTTACGTTCACTAAGGAACCGGAACCCGACCTCACCGACGTTGAGCACGAAATCCGAAGTGAGGCACTTCAGTCAATCATCGACAAACTGGTCGAGACCTCGTTGTTGCAGTCGATGCCAAAGCGGACACCGGAGTAGCGGCCGTCTACCGTAGCCGACCCTACCAGAGGCCCGCAGTGATTCGGCTCTTGGGTGGCGCCCGAACCCGAGATGTTTACGACTCACTCGCCTTGCGGCAAAGATTAACCTCTTGCCACGTCGCCGACTTTCATCGGTTCCGCTTCTCTGGTCTCTCTCGACGACCTCGGTAGGACGACGCTCGGTTTCCCGGTTGCGGCGCTGCACGACTAATAACAGTGCCGACTCGATTACAACGCGCAACCGTTTCGCGAAACTTTTTCATACGACATCTGTAGGTCAGCGCGGGAGTGCGAGCCGCCTTGATTGGTGGACACGGTTACGCGGAATCGGAAGAGCCCCGCGTACACGCACGAGGCGCACCCCGGGGCCGTTGGTGTTGCATCTGTATCCGTAGCTCAAGCCACGGGTGCAACTAGCTGTGCTCTCCTGGGGGTGTTGACGAAACACTTTCAACCGTGTCGACATTGATGCTCTCAATCCCGCGAGTTACCGCTCCACAGACTTTGGGTCAACCTGCCCACACAACTGAGCGGCTATCTCCCGGTGGGCGACGCCGATATTTGTGGAACCGGAAAGCACTGATCCAAGACGGGTTTTGACTACTTCGCTTGGTATCAATTCGGTTATGGGCATCATCGAACCCAAAGATTACTGATCAATGGCGATTAGTTCGAAAATGATGGGGAAGCCAGTTATCTGTCATCACGAATTATAGACTCCCACAATTTCAACTCAAAATACCCCGTAAAGAAGTGCATGACCACGTCGGTCAAGATAGTAGTAGTGGGCCGTGCAGTCATTGCAATTGGCTTGTGCTCCTGCGGACGTAAGGAGAACTACATTTACGACTTTTGTCTTCGCGATGAGACCCCGCCCACAAGCAGAGGTAACTATCACGGCTCCCGGTCCGCTCGGAGCTTCTGTGATGACCTCTTGGCCGGGAAATTGCGTCGATGGCTTTGTGGCATGCCTCGAATTAAGTATCGCCAAAGAAGTCCAGAGTGAGGAATCCGTTTCAAATTTTGTGGCGGGCAGTTCTCCCGCTGTCATGAGGGAGGTATCACGTGTGGCCACAGCAATCTCGGCAGAAGTGAAGTCGACTAATCCTTTGGGATTCGGACACAGAGTGAGAGCAGCCGATGACCTTGCCGGTATTGGGCTTGGGTATATTAAGGGAGAATAGGAGACTGATCGAGAGCCTAAGACTGCGTACAGCGTCACGCCCGTACACACCAGGACCAATGAGAGGAGCCCGGCTAACCAAAATGTGAAGCGACTCGGCCCTTTGGATCCCAGCATGATCCCTCCCCTTTCATGAGTATTTCGTAATCCAATGGCTGCTAGCAACGTGGACCTGAAGCTAGACCAGATAGCCTCGCGTGGCTATTCGAACATCTGCTTGTTCCTTAATGCATCCAACCCCGGAAACTTGAAAGTCCCTTTCCCCGTATGCGAACGAGTTCATGACGAACCTGGTGCCTGAGTTTCCAGGAGGGCGGTCAATTCCTCGATATTCGCATTCTGCAATGCCCTAAAGGTCGTTAGCCATCTTCGATAGCGGTTGCGCCTCAAGGTCAGCAATACCGCTGGCGCTGCGGCGACCAGTGCAATCACAAGTATTCCCAGACTTTGAATATTTGTGGAGTTAGTGAACGGGATCAAAATCGCGGCCGTGAACATGACGAGAGCCCGAATGATTGTGAGCACATCAATACGATCTGAGGAGGCGACTCCAGCGCAACCGCACGAAACTTGAAGGTGCCGATGCAAAGTTACCGCGCCAATAACTGCAAAACCAAAGGCCGCGGTAGCTGCCAAAATGCTTCCTATTACCTGTGTGCGATTTACTAGGAGGAGGCCACCAATCAATAGCTCAATCCACGGGATCAGCAGACCGCCAGTATTGGCGAACCACCTGGGGAACAGGCCATACCCTGCGAGAAAACCTCGAGATTCTCGGTAGGATCCCAACTTCATGAAACCTGAGTAGATGAAGAGGGAGCCTAACCAAATTCTCCCTACCAACATTACGAACATCACAAAGATTCCCACCTCCTTCTCATGCCCAAATGCGCGTTGGCCGGAATCCTCCGCCGGGAAGTCGAAGCCCAACCATCCCAATACTCACGCCGGGTTCTAATGATGCCAATCCGCCGGCCAAAGGGGTGCCATCGCTTGCATTAACAACCTCGAAACTGGCCGAAAGTCCGTAGGTTATATCTGCACCGTCACCGTCACCGTCACCGCTAACGGTGATGTGATTTGCGGACGAGGAAACCAGCACACCGTCTCGTCTGCCGATGTTGACGAATACCATGCCGCTCGTCGCTAAGAGACTTCCATCGACTTGAGGCTCTCCACGAACATCGACCCAGTCACCGAGTTCAATTAGCCCCGAGCTCCCAAGGACTTCCTTCCATACGACAGTTTCGGGATTTAGTCTCACCGCTCTCGAAGTCGTGGGAGTAGTTAGAACTACACCACCAGCGGCGATGGCCGTAACTTCTCCGCCCGCGTAAGTAACATCCGGCCCGGACGGCATAACTGCAGTAGCTGAAGTCGATGCGCCCGCAATTGAGTTCTTCTGAGAAAGTGCGGACCCCAAGCCAGGGTACAAAGCTCCCAGTGTTGCAAGAACTCCTCCACCGGCGACTCGCAAGAGCCCCCTGCGACTAAGTGGTGTCGTGAATTTCAATTCACCTCGCTTCGATGCCTTCGCAATTGCGGAACTATCGCTGCACCGTCTTCAGCAACACCCAATGTTGGTGGTTGCTCGCATGTTGTGGATCAGCCCCTGCGAAAGCGGTGCCCACTGCATGAACAGAGATTTCGTGAAGTCCGCCATTCTTCCGAGCGAACATGCCGGACCTGAATCCACTCGCAGGGCGCCATTGTAAATTGTGCAATCGGTCGAAAATGTCATGACATTGGATCCGCACGCAACCGTCATACCGCAAGGCGCGCAGCCAAGGCTCGCTGGCCACGCAAAGCCCCAGTGACCGCTGTTGCAGTTGCAGCATCCGGCAACGCCGCAAGTACTCGAAGAACTGCAACCAGCGCTGCAGTTTGATCCTTGACAACAGCATCCATCGCACCCACACGAATCTGGATAGCAACAGAACCAACTGACCGTTCCCTTGCAGCAAGTTGCCATTACGGGCACCCCCATCTGCTCAACTTCATTCGCTCATCCAGCAACCAATTCGAATACCGTGGCGCCGGAAGAAACGCGCATTAATCGCGAGACTAATTCGGCCTCGTTGTCAAGTCAATAGGCAGCGAGGAAAGGTCTACCTGTTTAATTCACCGCTGTCGATCGGTTAAGTTTTGTGTGTAAGCATCCTTAAGCATATTTTGACGCGAAGTAGCAAAAGTGGGAGTCGCATTCTCGGCCGCCGACGACTAAGCAACGCTGTTACTCATATCAGATATGGGGTCCACTTTCGTTAGGACCGCCCGGCGGGGTGTTCACGAAAACCCAAGTGTCTTACGCGACTGTGCTCTTAAATCAAGTCTCTCATCCGGTAATTCAGTTTGTCGGCCGCCCGAAGGACGAACTGCCTCGTGTTTCTTGCCACACTTCATTTGGTTGAGTTTCTGCATTCCAACCGACTCTTCTAGGAATTACGGTTCAAAAGGCGATGCCCTAAAATGATGGTTTGGCTCTTGCGCGGAGGAGGTGTGAGGTGTGAAGTTTGCATTCCAAGATTCAAATGTCGTGCGACGTCGAGTTATTGCGATCACCGTCGTTTCAGTTCTCTCACTGTTAGTTGGGGTGGGGGTTTCAGCCAGCACGACAAAGTTCAGTGGTCCGTACGCAATGGCAATCGGTAATGGCAATCTGTGGGTCACGAATGACCACGGCAATTGGGTCACCGAACTGAACGCAACCGACGGCTCGCTGGTGCGCGTGATCAGAGCAAAGTCGGACGATTTTGCCACGCCTGACGCGCTAGCTATTAGTGAATCAGATGTGTGGATCGCGAACGGTGCGAACAACACCGTCACGGAACTGAACGCAACCAACGGCTCGCTGGTGCGCGTGATCAGAGCAAAATCTGATGATTTTGCCACGCCTGACGCGGTAGCTATTAGTGATTCAGATGTGTGGATCGCGAACGGTGCGAACAACACCGTCACGGAACTGAACGCAACCAACGGCTCGCTGGTGCGCGTGATCAGAGCAATATCGGATGGGCTGAGTACTCCTACGACACTCGTCGCGAGCGATTCTCGTTTGTGGGTGGCGAATTTTTCCGGCAATACGATCACGGAACTGAACGCAACCAACGGCTCGCTGGTGCGCGTCATCAGATCTTATGCGGACGGACTCCGACGGCCCTGGTGCTTAGTTGCGAGCCGTTCCACGATATGGGTTGCTAACGAAGCAAACAATTCCATAACCGAACTAAACGCGACAAGCGGAGCGCTTGTGCGGGTGATCAGGGCCCAGTCAAACGACTTGCGCGCCCCCACCGCTATCGCCTTAAGTCCGAGTCTCGTCTGGATTGCGAATTCAACTCCTGGTGGGAATCCAGATAGTTCGTTCATCACCGAAGTGAACGCAACCAACGGCTCGCTGGTGCGCGTCATTGACACGAAATCCGATGAATTCAATTATCCGGATCGCGTGGTAGTCAGTCGACGCCATGTGTGGATCGCAAATAATGGTGGCAATACCATTACCGAATTGAATGTCACGAACGGCTCTCTAATTCGAGTTATTAGATGATGCCGTGAAGGAAATTGAGCCTCGGCCGTTGTGTCGACTCGATTCGCGACGAGCGAGGAATTTCAAAGGTCCCCTAGGCAATCTCCCGCCAATCATTGTTAATTATTAGCTGTGGCGGCAACTGATGCGATGCGTAAGTGGCTGCAGTCAGCGATTTTGAATTGCCGTTGACAACGTTGGGGTACGGGTGTACGTTCCGGAGAAGCGACCGTATTCGTGATTGGATTAATTATGAAGGTTCTTATCGGGCGAAAAGTTACAATCTTTAGTTTGGCTGCGGCGTTGTTGCTGGGAGGAGTGGCCCTGATACTCGAGCAATACCTGGGGAGTTCACAAGGATCCGCAGCGGATCAAACAATATTAAGTTGTGGACGCGGAGTCCCGTCGGAGAAGTGTAATCCCTCTCTCGATCCAACTTATGGAACGCCCCTCCCAAGTTCGAATCCGGTTCCAAACGCGCCGGCCCCGCAAAGTCCAAATACCACAAATTGCGGTGCGAATTTCTTCTCCCAGCAAGAGATCACCGATCTTCAAGGCCGGTTTGGAATGCTGCACTGCTTTGGATTACTCGATACGAATCAGTGGGTGGTGATAGGAAACGGCGAGTCCATTAATTCAACCGATACGCCGCCACCAGCATCGGTGGGAGGATCAATCATCGCGGTGGAAACTTGCGCGCCTGGCGATGCGGCATGCCTTGGGGCAAATACCCAACATAGCTTCTCGCAGTTTTCGGTCTTCTATCCGCCCGAACCATCTACCGGGAATATGACATTTATGACAATGACAGGAACGAGTTTGATTGATGTCACCGATGGTACGTGCGGCTCGTTTACTTTCAACACAACCAACGAAGAATGGTACGCAACAAGCCCCTCATCGATAGCAGAACTGCTCTCAGGTGGCACACCACCTTCCGCGGTTTTGAGTCCGCCTTCTGCCACGGGTAGCGCGGCGACAACGAGGAATGCACCGAACTCGGTTTCGACATCGTGCTTCACAGGTTGAGGCCGAGTTCGCCGATGATAGGCGAGTTAGCAACTAACTGGGAGAGGTTAAGGACCTGACAATGAAGAAACTCAAGTTCGAGCCAGGATTCGTAAAATTTGGGATGAATCGGGCCGTTACGGCGCTGGTGATTATTGCAACTTCGTCGCTCCTTTTGATTAACCCCGCTTCCGCCCAAACTACGCCGGCGAACTACCTGTTCAATTCGTATCCCAGCCAGGCGTATCCTCCGACGGCCCCTTATGAATCCACCGCACCGGATGGAATTGTCGTGGAGGGCTTGTATCCATGCGAGGGCTCGTATTATTCGATCAGCAGCGTTGAGCAGTGGACTGTGCATTGGGCGAATGCAGGCGATGATACGGTCACCGAAATTTCTGCATATGCATCTTGTCAAACCCTTAGCGCGTACGAAAGCGAACTCAATCAAATTACGAAGTACGTGGAGGCCAACGCTACAAATCCGGGTAAGTATTGGGGCGGGCTTATGATTGACGAAGAGGGCGGCTACGGATTTAGCGCTTCGCAATTAGAAACTTTGAATTTATACATCCAAAATATTATGTCGTCTACAACGGGACTTTCTTGGTACTTTACCGAGATTGAACCCAATTCATGGAACACCGCCACCTACAACACAATCCTTGAATCCTCTTGGGCGGATCCTGAGTCATACTCGACATCCACTATTGGTGATGTAAATGCTGAATGCACTACTTACGGCATGTGCACGAACATGGTTGAAGTCGACACGGAGTTTGCGTATCCGTACGATGACTACGCTTACGTCACTGGTCAAGTCAATGGTACTGCGTGGACGAATAGTTATTGGGGCGGAGCCTATTGGGCCAACCTCTGGCGAAGCTAGATGCCAATGCGCTGAGAACGGCGTGATCGCGTGTGGCTCGACATGGCGTCGCTTCGGGGCCATCCGGGAGCCGATGAAATACAATCCGACATTCGCAAAATCGTCGAGTGTGATCAGGACCGGAACAGGTAACCCGTTACCGCGGTGCATGAGTCCGCTACGAGATCCTTTCGCAAACACCGGGGTCTCGAAAATGAATTGCGAACCGACCGCCACGTCCAGCCTTCAATTCGTGATCGAGGCGCTCCGATCCCAAGCGCGTTCGATCCACGCGAGAATGGACGAAACGCCGCGACGCGGCATTCCGGAATTCTTCAAATATCGGCAGGACAAACGGTCATAGCGGTAGTGCATGGAGTTTCTTTGAGGAGTTCCACTCCACGACACCAATAACCTCCGCCGGACGTCAACGCGCCCGCGGCATCGCGGAGGAAGCAGAGAAGCCCCTTAGATAAGGTGCCCTAATGACCAGGACCACCGCACTCGGATTCTTTGCGATTGCTAACTCCATTATTTTTGCGGTCGTGGCGATCGTCCCAAGGCAACCGCGGCCCTGGACAGTTGGCGCCGCAGCTTTTGTCGGATTTGCAGCCCTTTTGGCACTTCTAATAACTTTGGCGCCGAAAGCGGTGGAATGGTTCCAGCGTCACCGATTGCGGAAGTTGCACGGACTCAATCAAAAGCACTTGATGGACCGGAGTTGCCGCCAAGTCGGCTTCACCCCAGTTCGTGGTTTGGGTACGAGGTGATTTACTCAATCCAGGGATTGAGGGAATCGGACCCGAATGAGAACAAGTGGGCCCGTATTAAGAAGTCGAGCGGAACTTCGCAGCCGGTTGCGACGCAATTTCCACTCGAGGTCCATGGTTATAACGGGAACACATTCCTAGTGGGATACATTTCAAAATTTGCCAAGAGCATTTTGGATGGAACCGAATCCGGCGAGATAATTCTCTGGATGCGGAGATCCAGGAAGAAAGGGAGGAGGGCGACGGTCCTCGTTGAAATCCCCCTATCTAGAATCAAGGACGAGGGCAGCCGCGGACTTGGCACGTGGAAAAGCCCGTACCACCTATTTCTGCAATTGGCCTAATTTGGCCAAGCCCATTTACTTTCAGAACATCGGCCGGTGACGCGGTCGGCGCGTCACACTGACTTGAGTGAGATTTTCGACCAAAAATAATGGAGGTTGTATTAGTAGTTACACTAAAACAAGCGGCATTACTAAATTTAGTGAAAGGCCTAATTCCAATGCAGAAGTTTGAAAACCCCTTCCGACCTGGCGCTGGCCATACACCTCCCTATCTGGCGGGTCGCGACGCCGAACGAGCAGAATTTTCGAAATTGTTGCGCCAGTCCACCGTTATGGAAAATTTGGTTCTTACGGGTCTGCGCGGAGTTGGCAAGACAGTGTTGCTCGAAGAGTTCCGTCCGATAGCCACCGGCGAAGGATGGCTATGGGCGGGAAATGACCTCTCTGAGTCGGCAAGTGTTAGCGAGAGCTCGCTTGCACAACGTTTCTTGGTTGATCTCTCAGTAGTGACCTCCGGAATCGTGATTGAGATTGACCCTGGCCGACAAGTCGGATTCGCCCCGGCGTCGGAGCGCGTGACTTCCAGAATGGATTACGAAATGCTTGCTCACGTTTATGATTCGACGCCTGGCCTGGTGATGGACAAACTCAAAGCCGTATTGGAATTCGCTGCATTCCATCTCGGCCGAGAGGGTTCGGACAGGCTCGTCTTCGCATATGACGAAGCCCAGAACCTTGCCGACAACGACAGCAACGAGCAGTACCCGCTGTCACTGTTGCTGGATACGTTTCAGTCATTGCAGCGTAAGGGTATTCGGTTCATGCTGGTTCTGACCGGATTGCCAACGCTGTTTCCGAAGCTAGTTGAAGCAAGAACTTACGCCGAACGGATGTTTCGAGTAGTCCAGCTAGATCGATTGACAGAAAGTGAGTCGCGCGACGCAGTTGAACTTCCGATTCAAAAGGAAGAGTGTCCTGTTACCTTCCGACCTGAAACCGTCGCCCGAATCGTGTCCGAGTCAGGCGGATACCCATACTTTATTCAGTTTTACGGCAAAGAAATATTTGATGTGTGGAAGAAGCAGAACGACGCCGACGAGGCGATGAACGCTTCATTCGACGGAATTCAAAGGAAACTTGACATTGACTTTTTCTCAGGAAGGTGGGCACGATTGACTGACCGCCAGCGAGAGATGATTTGGACAATTGCGCAACTCGAACATCCTGAGGCCGAGTTCGAAATTCCCGACGTCGTTGATCGTTCAAAGTCGGTGTTGGACAAACCCTTCTCGGCAAGTCATACGAATCAGATGCTGGCAAGTCTGGCCGAGAAGGGCTTTGTATACAAGACCCGAACTGGCAAGTACACCTTTGCCGTGCCACTTCTGAAGGAGTTTGTTCTGAGGAACTATCAGACGTCGAGCGAGCGTTGAATACCGATCGAGCGCCATACTTACGTTGCTCCACGAGCAAAGGCGTCGGGGGCAATCTCACCACACAAAGCATCGTTTGAACTTCAACTTGTCGGTCGAATCGTTTACGTCTCGTATTCCGGGATGCCGATAACGTGTTGGACTCGCGTTTGCCCCAATTCTTTTCCCACCCTTACCAGATCCACCTTTGTCAGGATTACCGCGCCACTGAAAATCATGGCAACCCACAGCGCTAGTGTCGCGGCAGATCGCCATATATACGACAACACGTTGCCATTCCATCCGAGAACAAGGGCAGCCGCAGCAAAGTAAGTTACAAGCCCACAGAGGCCGGCACCGTACCTCAAGTATCGGAGCAACTTTGAAGCTATCGCGTGTTCGCCTGGCCTGACGAGGTAGGCCGACACCAACGAGGGCACGACGAGGAGCAACGCTACCGCGGCTTCCGCGCGATTTTGGACTGCTCTCTCGAGTCGCTCTAAATAAACGTTGCCCAAAGCCAAAATCAATGCGGCGAACATCGTGGATATCCAAGCGGCACGCAGGTACCCGGAAACTGAGACTCGCATCAGCACCGAAACCGTGTAATTCGCCGTCTCAAGCTCGTTGGTCGTGTGGATTTGTGCGAAACCATTTCCAATCTTGATTTCATACCTCTCTGGATATTTGACGCTTCTCGCGATGTCCTCTAACTTCAACAACTGCATGTCGGTGATTATCATGTCAGTCGGCGGTTCAACCTGAAGATGAAACGATCTTCCCCAACCTATTGATGGCGTCTCGATCGGGAACTCTGCCGCGTCATAACCCAATAATTCTGACTTAGTAGCTGCGTTCAGAGTTATGCACTCCTCAAATGAGAACTTGACAATCTGCACCTCCGGCAGCGCAGGCAACTGGGCGATTAAAAGATAGTTGAACGTGAATTGACGCAGAATGCGTTCGAACTGCTCGTTCTTCAACAGGCGTTGCCACCGAATTTTCATGCTGGCGCTCCAAGAATTCGGGGCAATCCAACTTGCGACGACAGGCGAAGTAATAACGTCGTCACTCTTCGGAAAGGAGTAAGCAATATGCTTTAGATGATCGAGAATCAACTGCGGCACGGGCGCGTTCGTGCGACTCAACCCGCGGCGCGCCCACCTGCATAATATCGACCAAGCGAAGAACGCATCCACATCTCTGGGAACCACCGATATCGCCCCGCCGGCCGCATCGCGAAGATCGAAACTCGCGAGAAGATCCTTCTTCATGAGTGCAATTGGAACGAGAGGCCTATCCACGAAGAAGGGACAAGCAGTTGAACTCTCCGAGATGGTTTTCATGGACAAGTCGATCGTCGTCCTACGCCGTATGGTGTCATAGTCAATGAACGACACCGTCTCGACGCGACGCCTCTCCCAGCTTCGAAATCGCAGAAATGCCTCGACGTACTCTGCCACGTCGTCGTTCGGGAGATCTAATTCACATGTCAGCATTGTCTAGTTAATACCATCCCCGTCGACAACGTGCCGGAAGATAAGATTCGACGGAGTTGCTTGCGGCGCTGTGGCGCTTCTTCACGGTATCGGATACGCTGGCGATTCCGCTATAGGAGGACTGTGGGCTACACATCCAAAGAGATACGACAGTTGTCGAAAGCATCTGCACTGAGGAAGCGTGACCCGCGCCGTCCGACGGGATTGGCAATTGCTTCCGCAGAGGGAGTTCGAATTGCGTTTTCGAGTACGCCACTTCCTAAGTTGAGCACAGCCGAGCCAATTAAAGAAGGCGGCGTACGTCATGTGTTCTCAAAGATCTTGCCTTCGGGTCAGACAGCACCCAAAGCCGCCAGACGAGGCTCTCCAAACTGAAGACGTTTCATTTGTCGCGCAACCACCTGTCTTCTAAATCCCTTGCTGAAGTTGTTGGCTGAAAGCCCGCCTGGAATGAGATTGGTCAGAATTTTTGGGTTCTCGAATGGGCGATTATTGAGAGATAACGGGTTGGGGCGCAGGATTCGAGACCAGAGTCGCGTAAGCACTCGGGGGGATGGAAGTGTTACCCAACTCATGCCAAGGCAAGATCTGATTCCGCGTGACGCGGTTCGTTCCGTCGAATGAAGAAATACTTGAGAAAGATGGAGTGGAATGACGGCGCAGTGGTCGGACTTTGGGGGACATTCGCCATTGCAGTAATGACGTTCCTCATGGCGATTTTGGCTGCCGTGGCCTATAGCACACCCTCAACTCTTTCCAAGTCCTGCCGCATGGCGACGAGAGACAGTTGCGTGAATTTCGGACGCACTGTCTCCGTGGTTTTTTTCCTTCTCGCAATTTGTCTCGTCCTTGGCGCCCTTCAAGTGTGCCGAATCGTTAATGTTCCGAATCCGCGCAAAGGTGTCCATTGGCGAACTCTTATTTGGGCTGCGAAGGCAAATAGAAGTTTGAATCCGACCGTAACGAGATTTGCGTTAGCTACCTCTCTTCTGTGTGCTCCTCTGATCGCCGTAAGTCTTGTGTGGATCTACGTGTTTGATACGAGAATTGACCGCGGACTTCCGGTATGGATGCGGGACTGCACCGCTGGGGTCATTGCTATAGCAGCAGTATGGATGGTTGCCGAGAGCATCGCTAACCGGAGAACCATCAGAGCGGAGATTGGTGACTGGAAGCGGGGTGTACTTTCGGTTCTTACCTTGGCTGCACTTGAGGTCGTCAAGGGTTGGGCCGGATGGTCCTGGGGTCAGATTGCCGCGGTGGCAAGTTCTGCTGCTGTCGCAATCGCGTTTTGGCACTGGGCCCTCCGAGGGGTTGAGTTTAAGGTCGCCGATGACTCGTCACCGAATCGAAACGCCTAGTCGAAAGATGCTGGCCAACCGAACGTGAAACTGCCGCTTCGTTCCAGCGTGGGTGACTGTTAGAGGACTAATGGGACTGGACAGCTTCGCTTCTAGCAGCGAGGCTGTTTCCGAGCCACCAATCGAGCAGCACTTTTACAGACTGAGCTTTCAGCTCTACCTCTA
>Ga0209006_10000215_pt1 | contig 59940 bp, 85 predicted proteins | sample JacPin_JW_Ref_O2_FD_188567 | JGI IMG/M metagenome (GOLD analysis project Ga0209006, IMG submission 188567) | Forest soil microbial communities from Algoma, Ontario, Canada - Jack Pine, Ontario site 1_JW_Ref_O2 (SPAdes) (version 2) | ecosystem: Environmental > Terrestrial > Soil > Boreal...
CACGTCGAGCATGCCGTGGACGAGATCTCGAAGGCCATCCGTCAGGATGTCGATGGCGAAGAGTTGGCCATCGCGGTGAAGGCGCTCCGCACCATCGCGAACTACGCCCATGCAGACAAGCGCTCCAAAGGGATCGCGCTTGCGGCTATCCGAAAGATGCGCCTCTCGCGCTGAGACGCGGCATCACGAGACCATGGCAAAGGTCAAAGCGCGCACTCTCGAGGATTCGAGGCGCATCAGAGATGCCGAGAATGTTGTTATCTGGCGCGCACGCATGTTCATCAGGCGAGTCGAAGACGCCTACCGTCTCGATCGCCTTAGAGAAGCCGTTGTCACCTACGAAAAGATGATCGAGGTCAGATGAGTCTTTTGATCCACGAGTTCAGGCCTGTCGGCGAAGGGAAGTCCTACGCGGAGATCCGTTCGGAGATCGCGTTCAAGGAAGCGGAGGAGCGCGGGTGCGTAGTCGTCGTGCCCAAGGCCAACGAACTCTTCGTCGACATCGACACGAAAGAGCAGTTCGACATGTTCACGCGGTGCCTCGAAGTCCTTCGCCGGACAGAGAAGTGCACTGCGACTTGGACGGAGTCACCTTCAGGCGAGCCGCATCACTTTCACATGATCGTGAGTCTCGAGCGCGACGTGAAGGATCCACTCGAGCGCATCACGCTCCAGGCGTGTCTCGGATCCGATCCCATGCGCGAGATGCTCTCTTGGCAACGCTACAAGTGCGGTGACAACGTGCCTACGCTCTTCTTCGAGAAAAAGCCCACCTGACGCGGCATCACTAGCCCATGCCTGTTGGACCCGGAAAGTACGATGACCTAGCCACCCTCGTTCGCAAGACGGTGCACGCCAAGCTCGCAGGCGTTCTCGTCATCGATGGCGACAAGGGGAGCGGCTACTCAATGCACTTTGATGCGCCGTCGCCCGATCTGGAGATCCTCGAGATGATCCCCAAGTTGATGCGCAAGATGGCCGATGCACTCGAAGTCGACATCGAAGAGATCCGAAAGGCACGCCCCAAGTGATCATCAACATCCCCGAAGCACTCGGGCAGGCGATCGGCACGAAGTTCTTCGTTCAGTTCGGTGTTTCGGACAACGAGTGGACTTGGCGTGGCGGACAGGTGCTCAATATTGCCAAGTACTCCGACACGCAGATCAAGAAGCTTGAGGATGCGCTTCTCAAGCACGAGGGTCAGCGCGGCGCGAAGGTCGGTATTCGCGACATTCGGACCTGGAGAAGTGCCAAGACGAACGCCGGAGGTGCTAAGCCGCGCAACCTCAAAGGCTTCATCTCTCTACTGCGCGAGTACCTTCTCACGATCCCCGGTCCGCGTGTGTACGCCCGCAACGAAGACGAGATGTGGCTTGCGTACTACGTCGAAGAGATCGACTACCACTCGGCGGACAAATACAGGACCGAGCGTGTGACGGTGGATCTCGTCTATGACACCATTCAAGGGCGCTACGAAAAGGTCGTCCAATTCTACAAGTCCGATCTGATCGGGTGCATCTCGGACATCCTTCTCGCCCGCGGTTACTACGTCGAGACCGACGAGCTTCGAGAGATCTACCTCGCAGAGCATGAGCGGCTCATGGAGATCTTGCCGAGGATCGGTCGCCAGTGCTTTGCCACGGGAACAGGGATCGAAGATCTCGATGGCAGTAATGCGGATCGATATTGGTGGCGCGAGGTCAACAAGATCAACTTCGTGCGCGATGGGGAGTCCGCGCGTGTGGTCGTGGACGTGGCCTTCGAGGGCGTCGAGAAAAAAGACGCGTTCAAGCTCAACACGACTTTCTGGAAGAGCGAGAACGAAGCCGACGAGGAGGATGACGAAGCCGACGAGGATCGCACTCCCAAGTGGATCGAGATCCCGGTTCATCCGTTCGTCCCTGTCTTCGATCTCAAGAAACACCTGCGGCTTCGCACGCACGTGGAGAACCTCACTCCGTACGTCTACGACGAGGAGATCTCGGAGAAGCTCGTTCTTCCAAACGAGATGAAGTCCCTCGTGCAGATGCTTGTTGAGCACAAGGATGCTGGCTTCAAGGACATCGTGCGAGGCAAGTCGGGTGGAGCCGTCGTGCTTCTCTGCGGACCCCCTGGAACCGGCAAGACGCTCACTGCGGAAGTCTTTGCAGAGAACGAGAAGCGCGCGCTCTACAGCGTGCAGTGCTCTCAGCTCGGAGTGACAGCGGAAGATCTCGAGACGGAGCTACTCAAGGTCTTCACGCGCGCCAAGCGCTGGAACGCCGTCCTTCTACTCGACGAAGCGGACGTCTACGTCCACAAGCGCGGGCAGGACATGATCCAGAATGCGATCGTCGGAGTCTTCCTCCGTGTCCTCGAGTACCAAACAACCGTCATGTTCTTGACCACCAACCGTCCCGATGACGTCGATGACGCCGTGGCTTCACGATGCCTCGCGCGCTTGACCTACGATCTCCCGAACAAGGAAGAGCAGTGGCGGATCTGGAAAGTGCTCGCGGCCAACATGGGAATCTTGGTCGATGAGTCGGTCAAGCGCGACATCGTGCAACAGCACAAGCTTTCGGGTCGCGATGTGAAGAACCTCCTGAAGCTCGCGATCCTCACGAGCAAAGGCAATCCGAAGATCACCGGCGAGCGAGTCCACTTCTCGATGCAGTTTCATCCCACCTTCGAGAAAGGGTGATAGGCTCTTCGACATGCCCCGTACCAACGTCGATCAGCTCGCGGACGAAGCTCTCTCGGCCTCCAAACAAGCGCGCATGACGCACGAGCCCGACGATCACAAGGTCGCAGCCGAGGCGCACAAGAAGGCCGCGCGCACGGCCGATGCTGCAGGGCGCCCTTCACTCGCGTCGTCGCACCTCCAGCAAGCCGCGTGTCACGATCGTGCGCTCAACGATCCGGACTCACAAGAGTTCAAGAGCGAGGCCGCTCACATCGCGACCAAGCAAGCGAAGAAGACTGGGCTCGCCAAGGATCACAAGGCAGCGGCCGAGGCGCATCAGGACGCAGCGTCCACCGCGGCCGACAACGGCGATCACAAGATGGCGCAGGACCATGCGCGTGCTGCATTCGGACATGAACAGGACTCGCGGGTAGCCGCTGCCAAGGAAGCGGTCCCCCCGCCCGTGCAGCCGTCTCTCGCGGCTCCGCCTGCCGCGCGCCTGCCGTGAACGAAGACGCGATCCAGCGCAAGGCAGAGCGCAAGGCGAAGGCCAAGCTTCTTGCCATCGAGGATCGCATCACGGGGATGCTCGTCAGGCGCGGTGTGCCGTATCATGAACTCGATCACGTGAAGATGCGGATCGCGGATCGCCTCAAGAAGCTCACCGCGGTAGGTGACATCAGCTGGCGCGACGTCGAGATCGTGACGAGTATTGTGCTCAAGGAGCAATGAATGTCGTTCGATCCGTCCACGAATGCCGCGCAGATGCAGGCGCTCATCGCGCGCTGCGACTACGGCCAGTTCACGCTGACCATCACGTCAGGAGTCACGCTCCTCAACGCGGGTCACCCCTATCAGTCGATGTTCCCCGTCGCGCCGGGGATGGCGCTTTCGGCGATCTTCTGGAGTGGCACTTACCGAGGAGTGAGGCGCACCGAGCCTCCGCTCATCATGCAGACTGCGCAGAGTGCACAAGGCCAAGCCGCGGTGCTCCAAGGTGCATCCAACTTGCTCGATCTCGCTGATCTCCACGCGAGCCAGCAAGGTGCCAACCCAAACACGTACGCACCGAGTGGACACGGTCCCTGACTCACGATAGAAGATGCATCCCGTGAGTCATTCCGACCAACGCGAGCGCGAAACGCTCGATGAGATCCTTGAAGGAGTCAAATCCATGTCCACTCAGCTCACCGCTCTCCAGGCGCAGGTTGCTCAGAACACCTCCGTCGAACAGTCCGCCGCGACTCTCATCAACGGACTCGCCTCGCAGCTCGCCGCTGCCATCGCCGCGCAGAACAACGGCGACACCGCGGCTCTCCCCGCGCTTCAGTCGGAGCTGGCTTCCAGTGCGACCGCGCTCGCAGCGGCCATCACGGCGAACACCCCCGCCGCTCCTCCCGCGCCTCCCGCCGGCTCCTGATCACTTCAACATTGGGATTGAGCCCCGTTCCTTCTTTGAGGGGACGGGGTTTTCCTTTTACGGCATCATGAGGACATGGCGGACGACGACAAGGAGGATGAGGATCTGGCGAACTGCATCGTCGATCGCATCGAGACCCGGCATCGTGATCCGGAGTGTCCGATCGGAAACATCATGCGCGAGATCCAGAAACAGCGTGCGCCTGCAGAGGCGTCGCGGAGTGGCCCGGCGCAAGTCGCGACTCCCGAGTACCGCAAGAACTGGACGTCGATCTTTGGCGCAAAGCAAGCGGTGGGGCAGGCGTGATCGAGAACGATGAAGCGATGGTCGGGATCTTGGATGCGATCCTCGATCCCGAGTCGTCCGGAGCTATCGTGTCCGCCGTCGTGCGTGAGGCGCGTACGCAGGGGGACTCGCGTCGTTTTCAGGTCAAGTCGGTCACGGTCACCCTGACCGGCGTAGCGATCAAACTTGGAAGCCAGTTCGGTCCATTGTCGGTGGCTCGAATGCGCGAGGCACGTGTGCTCTTCGGCGCGGTTGCCGCGGATGCTTACTTGCGAGCTACGACGAGAGAAGGATCGAAGCTATGAAGCCGTGGTGGAAGTTCTGGGAAAAGTCGAAGCCGCGGTTGGAGTTTGCGCCGATCGACGCTGAGGTTCACGAGAAGATCATCCGGGATGTGCGAGCGCTTATAGATAGCGTCGAATCACTTCAGGCGCGCACGGCCGATCTGTCAGCGCGCGTCCCCTTCCTCGATCCAGACAACATGGCAGATGCACACGACACGCGTGGCGTAGCGGTGTTCATCAATGGTCTCTGGAGTCGACTCGAGTCGCTTCACAAGTTCGCTGGAAGCGATGCAGAGCGAGAGGCTTACTACGACGATCTGATCGTGCAATTCGGATCGCAGGTGAACATTCTTCGGCGCAAGGCACTTGGACGGGTCAACCGTCAGACCGCGATGGTCCAGGTCAAGGGTACGGAGGAAGTGCATTCGCTCGATGATCCCTGCGTGCCTGTGATCAAGCTCGACACGCAGCAGGCCAAGAAGCGCGGCTACCATTGGTGATTGACCGAAAGTCGACTTTCGGTCACGGTCAATCCCATGGGAATTCAGCTCTGTCCGCACAAGACAAACCCCCTGGCATGTCCGATGTGTTTTCGGAACAAGCCTCCTGAGGTCAAGCCTCCCCCTGCCCATCCTGGCGTGCGTCCTGGCATCCCCTTGGCCCCCGTCATGGCCGTTGGAGAGGCGACCATGCGCGCTACGCAGGCGCGTGCCATGGCAGCTCAACCCGCAGCAGTCGCCAACGGTCGAACCTTCAAAGAGCCGTTCAACAGCGGCCATCACTCGCCCCCGCCGGAAGCGTTCAACAGCGAGAAAGTGTGGGAGCCACCCAATCGCAAAGAGCTGATCGATCTTCAGCCCAGGCATCCGCACATCGACAAGAGCATCATGAAGTGAAGAACCTCTCTCGTCGCCGACTCGTCCCGTATCCTCCGAGGTTCTTCGAGCTGACGGATGAAGAGACGACGCTTTTCAAAGAGTGCTGGGCCAACACGCGCGGCAACTTCGAACTCGAGGCGTTCCACACCAACTCGCTCCGCGCGAAGGGCAACGAGTCGCTAGGCGGCTTCCTTGCTCCCACGCGATGGCCCGGACAAGCGATCGGGTGGAGTGGGCTTCTCTTTCCCAAGAAGCTCTTTCTACCGCTCGACGAGATCGGCAACAGCAAGCTCGAGATCGAAGCCGCTCCCGTGCGCTCTTACCAATTCATTGTCGTGGTTCGACCTGAAGACGCTTCTCGAGCGCTGACCGCGATCTTGCGGCATGCCGTGAAAACACTTCGTCTCGCTGAGGTGAATGCTTCTTCGGCAGGATTGATGATCTGACGGCATCACTCATGTCGTGACGATCAAAGTCTTGCTCGAAGTCGATAGCCGAGGGCAGATCACCATCGGCACACCCGCGTACGAAGTCGTTTCGGACGGGAGAGACGCACCCCTCGCACGCTTCGACCTCTCACTCGAAGACTTGGAGTACATCGTCACGCACGGGGCAGGTCTGCTCGGCAAGACGGTTGCAGAAGACTTCGATTCATCCAAGCTCCCCACCCACGAACAGCTTGTGGATGCAGCCGATCAATCCTCGAAGGGGCATCCCTTCGAGCACCTTCTAGGCTTCCCTCGCTTCCTGCAAACGCTAGCCACCCTTCGCTCGTACATCGCGTGGCTTCCCATGTCTCATCAGCATTCCGTGAAGCTCGAAGTCGACTTTCTCGAGCGACGGGTGGAGGAGCTGGCGCACATCCGACAGTTCGTCGCGAGCTTGAAGAAATTCGGACTTGAGCAGATGCGTCCGGATACGTCTGCGCAGATGTTCTATGAGGCGACCATGTTCGTGCGACACTTGAACGAACTTGTCGGGATCGATCTCTGGGACGATTACGCCGAAACCACATGGAGATGAACTGCGATGGTCGAGATACCCGTAGGCAAACCGGACGACGAAGAGCGCGTGGAGCGCGCCGTCGAAGCGCTCAAGAAGGGCAGTGGGCGACGGTACGAGGAGATCATGTCCAAAGCCGGCAAGTTCCTCGCCGAGATCAACGCTAACCTTCAGAAAGAGATGGTCTACGAGACCGAAGAGGGACGCATCCTCGAGTCACCTGAGCACATCATGGCGATGATGCTCGCGGGCAAGACTCTCCGGCCGATTGCGCGTCCCGAAGAGAAGCCACTCGTCGTCACCAAGGGACCGATACTCATTCAGGGAGAGAAAAAGCCATGACGTGGGATCTCGATCAGCTGCAGGAAGAGCACAAGCCTTGGGTAGCGCACAACTTCGGAGATCGTCCGTCGTGGATGCCGCTTCTTGGACTCGTCGAAGAGACGTGCGACGAGCTGTACACTGCGATCAAGAAGCCGGATGTCGCGGAGATCAAAGACGCCGCTGCGGATATCGTGATCTTCATGAGCGATTTCTGTACGGCAATGGGCTTTCGCCTTCAGTCGCTATATGACGCCGCGGTGCGAACGATGGAGTACGAACTCCAATCGCGTAGTATTTGCATCGGTCGTCTTGCACATGCCTACCTGAAGAAGGCGCAGGGTATTCGTGGTGATCCCGCGATGCACGACGCGTCCATGCGCACGTCGCTCGAGAACATCTTGCGACATTGCCTCGTCATCGCAGGTGTCAACAACTTCGATCTTCTCGAGACCGTCCAGGCGACCTGGGAGCAAGTTCGTAAACGCGACTTCGTGCTCTACCCGAAGACAGGTCTACCCTCGTGAAAACGACTCGGACGGACTTGGAGCTGATGACCAAGCTCCTCGAGTATGACGATCTGAGTCGGGGATGCCGCGAGGCCTTCGAGCGGTGGCACGAGGAGCTGACGACGAGGACACGTCGACTCCTCACACCCAAGCAACGATCATGGGCAGAGGACGAACTCGACAAGCGCGCACCCGTGTACAAGAACCTCGTGAGCAATGGCATGTGTCCGATCGGCCGTCCGGTCATCACACCGGACGTGCTTCGTCCTGAGAACCTACCGAAGAAGCCTCCGACTCGGCGCGCGTCCTGATCGAAAGGGCTCGTGAAGTCGATCGAAGTGTGGTGCTGTGAATCGATGTTGTTTTCAACTTCTCTGATTCGCGAGCCATGGGAATCTGATGCCGAAATCGATCGTAAGGTGCGAGAGATCAATGCGCGACTTGCGGAGAGAGCATCGGAGCCAGATCTAGAAAGTTTGCATCCACTTCATCCACGCCGTGTCCGTTTGGCTGGGAGTAAGGCTGGCAAAGTGTTCTAGCGAACGGTTGTTCGTCGGAATGTTGGGTGATACGTTCTTGGCGTGCCCACCAGCAAGTCAAGTTCGACGCATAGCAACGGATCGTCCGGCTCTCATGAGTCACCTGATCCCCTTGACGACGCGCGCGACGTTGCGGAAGCGGCAACGCTGAAAGCGCAAGCCGCGCAAACGCCCGAGGCTCACAAGGCAGCGGCCGACGCGCACAACAAGGCAGCGAAGGAGGCGCTTGCGCAGGGGCACGATCGTCGTGCGAAGAAGCACGAGGCCATGGCGGACTTTCACCGCGGGCAGGCCTCGAGCGCGTCGTCTGCGGGGTCGACAAGCACCGGCTCTTCGAGTGAGAGCACACCTGTGCCCGACGAGGAGACTTCTCCGAACGCCGATCCGCTTTTGTCTTGGGTCAATTCGAGAACGTAGGCCATGGCGTTCAACGAAGATGATCACCCGCGCGACCGCGGGAAGTTCACGACGGTCGGTGGCTCGACGCACACGAGCAACGCCACGCGTGCAGCGCAGCAAGCGTCCAAGGATGCGCGCGCAAAGGCTCCCGTAGGGCAGGCATCCGCGCATGAGCATGCGGAGCACGCCACGGCCCACAATGCCGCTGCAGAGGCCCACAAGGCCGCTGCAGACGTCCATCGCAAGGCAGCGGCCAGGGAGGCCGATCCCTCTCGCCGGAGCCAGCATCAGGCCAATGCGGCGTCGCACGAGGCCAAGGCGACAGACCACGCCAAACAGTCCTCAAGTGCGAACACCAAGGCAGGGGAGGCTAGTGCCACGGCACGCGGCATCGGCGCGTGGGTGAACTCCAAGGTGGGGAGCGGCGCGCGCTCTGCCGCTGAAGCGTTCCATGCAACCGCTGAGAAGGTCAGTGAGCGCGGTAAGGAAGTTACCGAGAAGATGATCGAGGGCAATCCTCTCACACTCCCTCTAGACGCGGCGAAGGTCGGCGGAGGATCGCTCAGCGGAGGCCTTCACAAGGTCATTGGTGGAGGGGAACACGAGCACGGACGCGAAGGTGGAGGAGAGCACGCGCACGAGCATGGCGGATTGCATGAGCGCGAGGCCCATGGTGGTGGCTACCACGATGATGAGCGTGACGACGAAGGCGGAGTCGAGTGATGGAAGGTCTTTCGTCCTGGACTGACGCGAACGCTCCTCATCGCCAAGAGGCCAAGGAGAAGATTGAAAGCCTGCCGATGTCTTCCACGGCACACGGCAAGGCAGTCCCCTTCCCCTTCGCGGACAAGACGGAATACAAGAAGGACTTCTCCAACTCCGAGATCAATCAGGCGATCACCAACGCTCCCAAGCGCACGATCGCCATCGACGGACTCCACGCGATCCAACACTCTGTCAAAGAGAGCCGCGTCAAGGACTACATCGACTGTCCGAACGAGGTTCCCGAAGGACAGCGGCATCCCGTGCACCGCGGCGTGATCGATACGCCGATCGTGATCAGCTACAAGAGCAAGCGCTACATTCACGACGGGCATCATCGTCTGACGGGCATGAAGCTCGCGGGCAAGAAGGATGCACTCGTGCGCTACGTGGATCTCGACAACGTGAAGAAGGTCTGAACTCTCATGCCGAGCGATACCATCCCGTGCCCACGGCCGGACTTTGATGTCTCTGACGATCCGGACCGTACATCGGAAATCGTTTTCGACAGTCCTCCGTCAGGGACGGCATTACTTCGGGAGTTCGAGATTGATCTTGCCTCGGAGCACCTTGATGACGAATGCGACTGTTGAAACGAAGCTCGACACCTCCCTCTCGAGGAAGTGCGACTCTCTGAACTGCCCGAATCCGGGGATCTGGCATCCCGTACTTGTCTTCCGTCACAAGAGTCAGGCGAAGGCCGCTGCCATCCGCGGCGTCATCCCCATTCGACTCTGCGATGACTGTCGCAGGATCGCGCGTCCGGAATCGCTTCTGACTGATGCTCTCTGGAACGAGGTATCTACGAAGCTCTTGGAGACCGGACGTCGCAAGCCGACACGCTCGTTCACTGAGATCGATTTCACGATCGTCGGTGGTCCAGAGGCGACACGGTTCTTTCGTCAGATCCCCGAGAATCTTCGAGCCCAGATCTGAGTTGCATGCTTCCGTTTGCCGAGAAGCTCCAACGCTTCAAAGACAGGGGTTCTCCTCATCGTCGTGGCTGGAAGCCGTGGTCGACTCTGGCGCGCGCTTTCCGGCGTGAGCTGGCCACCTGGGAGATTGACCGAAGACCCCTCTGGCAGCGCGTCCTAGACGCACGGCAGGGGGGTTGGAAGCCCTGACCGAAAGTCGACTTTCGATCGCCCGTCCACGGCATCACGTGGGCATGCGGACTCGAAACCTTGTGATCAACGGCAGGCACATGGGAGAGCTTCGGATCTCCGATGCGCAGGACCCCACCATGGCGCGTGAAGAGAACGTCATGCATGCGCGCGACCGCATCGCGGAGGTGATCGAGTTGTGGCCCGACTCTCTTCCTCCGCAGTCGATCCTTCTCCTCGCCGCACGGCTCCTCTCGGCGGTCATCCGCGGGTGTGACACGATCAACTCGAACTACATGCGGTTCGATCGCGATCTGCTCATGGAGAACGACATCGTGACGGCGTACCTCCGTCACTTCGGACTCGAGTCGTGCAAGACGCTCTTCAACAAGATCAGGACGCGCAACCTGATGCATGGCTCGCCGTCCCGTGAGTGATAACAAGCTCCTCAAGCAGCTCGAGGCACTCTACAAGCTCTCCATTCTTCGACCCGAGGAAGAGAACGATCCGGGCAGACAGAACGAGGCGCGCACGAGTGCGTTCCTTCTTCTCAAGAAGGCACGTGAGAATGGCGTAGTGGTCAAGTTCATCGTTCCGACCCAGGCCAAGAATCCGTACGATGTGCCTGACCTCACACGGAGCGAAGAAGCCGCACGTCGTTACTGGCGTGCAGATCCATTCGGTGTGTCTCCCGAATACACGACGGCAGATCCATTCGGCGGAGTTGCAGACTTTTTCACTGACTTCCTCAAGCAGCAAACGGCTCGGATGAATGACGAGGTTCGTCGGCAGGCTGCAGAGACCGCACAAGCGCGGGAGAGGGTACAAGCGCGGGAGAGGGAATACGCCAAGAGAACGCGTGCGGATCACCCTCCGTCATCGCCCTTCACGCGTCCGCAGTCCCCGGGATACAAAGCGCCTCGCGGGCGCAATCGCACGACTCGAGATACACCTCCACTCATTCGAAACAGCTACGAGACGGTGTGTCGCGTTTGCAATCAGAAGATCCCGCTCGGACAAGATGTGTGGTGGATCCGCGCCGTAGGCGTGGCTCACAAGGAGTGCGGATACACGGGACTTGTCGACCTCGTAGACGAGCCAGAAGAGGGTTGAAAGGCGAAGGTGTTGTGCGTGAGTCGAAGTGCCGATACACTTCGACGTCATGACTACTCCGGCGTTTCTGGGACGATTCGGCAAGGGCTATCTTCCGGACACGCACGACAAGAGCAAAGATCTCTCTGCGCGCGCTCTCCTCGGCGCAGCAGTCCGAGTGCCTACGGAGTTTTCACTCGAACAGTACATGCTCAAGATCTGGGATCAGGGCCAGACCTCGAGCTGTGTCGGTTGGGCTTTCATGCAAGCCGTCATGCTCCGCTGTGCTGCGATGGGCAGCCCCATTCCTCCGCCGAGCCCAGAAGCCATCTACGTGCTCGCACGTGCTATGGCACGCCAGCAAGACGGACAGACGCCGGAGCAATCTCCTCTCGAGGACAACGGTTCGGTGCCCGCGCTCGCCGTCGCAGCGATGCAGCAATGGGGCATCCCCTCGATGACTGCTTGGCCCTTCGATCCGGATACGATCGACAATGAGCCCGATCTCGAAGAGCTGGAGGTTGCGAGCGCGTTCCAGCTCTTGGGCTCAGGCTACGCGCGCATCAACTCGACGGGAGCGCAGCGCGTGGCCGACATCCAACAGGCCATCAGCAGTGGGTACCCTGTCGCCATCGGCACGAGCGTCGACAAGGCTTTCGAGGACTACACCGGACAAGGGCTGATCACCGCGCCCGATCCAGCGAACCTCCTCGGTGGTCACATGATGCACCTCATCGGCTTCCGAGCGGACGGCGCTATCCGTGGGGTCAATCAGTGGGGCACGTCGTGGGGAGACAGCGGCCTTTACTGGGCCGATCAGTCGTTCATTCGAAGCGATCTCCTGACCGATGCATACATTCTCATGGTCAGCGCGACGGGTCACAAAGGCGCGATCCTCCAGAAGCAGAAGTCGGCGTAACGCGAAGGGAGTCTCTGATGATTCGATTGGTGCCACTTCTGGCGTGCGCGCTCTTCGCGTGTACGCCGAATCCGAAGACATCGGCGTCGCAGCCCGACGCTTCGGATGCTTCGTTCGTGCTCGCTCCCACGATCGCGGGACAGTGCGCGCAGGCGTGCACGAACCTACGTTCGCTCGGGTGCGCATCAGGCTTCGGTGTCGATGGCGGACAGTCGTGCGAAGTCGTGTGCACCAACGCCATGGGCACCACGCCCCCGACGTTCGACATGAACCTCTCATGTCTCATCGGTGCCAAGGACAAGGCGGGAGTGGTCTTCTGCAAGACGGCGGCGTGCCCATGAGTGTCGGAGTCGTCAGTCAGGCCAAAGCGTTCTCTTTCGGGATCGACACCGTCACGGTTTGTTCGTCCGATCAGCTCAAGGCGATGCGCGACGATCCGGTCACGCCGATCAAGTTCGTTGCGCTCTACATGGGCGGAGGCGGGTGGAATCCCACCTACCGCGATCTCATCTTCTCGCTCGGACTCGGCATCTCCCCGGTGACCTTCTCGCGTGCTTCCGGGTGGACGCCCTCGAGCCAAGAGGGTGCGGTCGATGGTGCGGGTGACGTGGCTCGCCTGACGTCTCTCGCGTGTCCGCTCGGAGTGACTGTCTGGACGGATCTCGAGGGGTGCTCGGGTACCGTGCAGACCACGCAGGATTGGTGCAACGCGCGCGGCAAGGCGCAACAGGCTGGTGGGTGGATGCCGGGGCTCTACGTGGGCGCCGCGCAGGCGCTCAATGGCGTCCAGCTCGCGTCCCTCGTGCAGAGTCGATATTGGGAGGCTCTCTCGATCATCCGTGCCCCGGGGATGCCCTTGGGGAGCGTCGTGCAGCCGTCGTCCGGCTGGTGTCAGAAGCAACTCCCACATACGACCGTGCTCGGTGGTGCGACGGTCGATATCAACGTCGTCTTCTACGATTGGCAAAATCGATTGCCGACGATCTGGATGCCAAGCTGACATCTGCTTTTTGTTGACCCAGGGAGCATGAATGACCATGCTCCCAGGCCATGAAAACAGCACTCTGTCTCTTCGCGTTTTTGATCGTGTCGTCCATGGCCATCGCTTCACATGCAGATGTGAGAAGTGACGCGCAGGCTGTCACGGTCGACGAAGTTCTTGCGATGATGAAGGCCGTTCCAGAGAAGGCGCATCCCTCGCGCCCGGGTCGGTACGATCAGGTGGGCGATGCTCAGGAGATCGCGCGAGGAATTGCCATGGTGGCGCCTCAGAAGGACACTGCCGCGCTTCTCGCGGTCTTCGCTGCCTACGAGTCTTCGAATCAGAAGTGTGTCGGAGGTGACAAGAACGCCGCTGGCGAGTTCCAGTCGTGGGGAACATTCCAGCTCCGTGGCGTCTCGATGGACACCGCGTGCAATCCTGAGCTGGCAGCGGCTTACTGGCTGAAGCTCAAGGCGCAGGCAGAAGCAACGTGCGCAGAGAATCCGATCGATGACAGGCTCGCGCCTCTGACTGGCGGATCGTGTGAACGTGGGCGGGCTGTCTCGCGTACGCGTCACCGCATCGCGCGCACGGTTGCCGCCGCGGTACCCTGACTGGCATACTGATCGCCGGAGGCGCACAAGCCCATGCACAAGAAGCACATCGTTGTTTACGATCCCAAGGGGCAGTGGTGGGAGGGAGCACTTGTCGACGAAGAGCGCGCGCGGCAACTCACTTCGCGCGATGTCGTGGTGCTCCCTGTCATCCCCGATCTCTTCAAGGTCTCGGGGGTCGGTGGGTATCACAAGCGTTCGTGGGGCGCGGGATGGTCTCTCGATAGCTCGGTACCGCGCACCGTCTCGCCGATGACGATCTATTGCCTCAAGGATGCGAGTGCCTTCTACTGGGCTGCGCGCATCCTTCCAGAGGCGTCCTTTCTAGAGGACATGAAGGAAGGTAAGCCGCTCACGGGCTTCGTTCGAATCGTGCCGGACAACAGCCAAGCCATTGTGGCCAAGTGCGGTCTTCAGGCGGAGCAACACGTCGAGATCAACACGCTCACGAAGGACAAACTTGTAGGGGACTCGTTCCTTGTTCAAGGAAGCGCGAAGATCAGTGTTCCTGGGGATGGCCACTACGGCTTTGCGCTCTATGGCTACGCGCCCGGTCTCCGTGTAGTGTGGAGCGCGGTGAGTCAGTCCTTCGAGTGATAGGAGTCCTGCGATGAAGTTCCCGGTGAAGTTCAGTCGGTACAAGGGCGGCTCCGCTGGTCAGCCGGTACTCGGTTCGGACACCATTCCGACGACCAAGCCGGGAACTCAGGACAACTTCGCTCCGCTGCGATCGGTCAGCAAGAACGGGTGGCCTACCAAGCGTGTCGCGCTCGCAGCGGCCTTTTTCGGATCTGCGGCTACCCCACCCGCTCTCAATGTCAGCGCGTATGTGTGGGATGATGCTCTTGGGTTCTGGATCCTCTGCACGGGCAGCGCGACGAGCATCACCCCGGGGAACACGACGAGTAACCCCGTGACTCCGACTGTTCCGACCTTCTTCGACGTGCCTTGCCTAGGCGACTCCGCTCCGACGTACAGCAACATTCAGTCAGGAACCGATCTCGGAACGCTCGGAGTGCTCTTCATCGTGAGCGACAACACTGCTGCGAACGGAGAGTATCGATTTGTCGTCGGTCCGGTGCTCAACGAAAAGAGCATCTAGTGTTCCGACAGTGGCTTGGCGAAAGGCTCATGGCCTTTGCCGTCAAGCTACTCGACGTCGAGAAGATCGTTCGCGAGGTTGAACAAGAGAAGCCGCGAGAGGATGAAGAAGACTGGGACGTTGCGGTCCATCCCGCGGTCACACTCGGTCCCAAGGCGCTCGCGATGCTCGAGTTCGCGCGCATGCCCGCTCCGCCGGCTAAGCGGAAGACGGTAGTGCCTCTCCGTGGCAGCTTGCAGGATCGAATCGAGAGGGCTCGCGCGCTTCGTCGCTAAGGGCTCGTGACACCTAACGGGACTTCTGCCATCTTGGATGCAGATGGCGCAGGATCGCAATACGACGCGTCCCGAGAGGGCAGCGGTTCCTACTGGATTCAAGCGCCTACCCGCCGAGGCATCGACGGATCAGATCATTCACGCCTTTCACGAGATGGCGATTGCCTACGCTACGATCGCAGCCGAGTACACGACTACGATTCCGGAGCTGCAAAAAGACAACGAAGAGATGCGCGTGATCCAGGAAGCGCATGGAGTGCGACTTGGACGTCTCGAAGTTTGGCGTGCAGAAATGGAAGCGTCGGTACTACCTCCCATGCGAGAAAAGTTCGCGAGTTCAAACGACATCGCGGCGCACATCGGAGAGGTAGCGGCCAAGCACATCGAGGCCGAGCAGAGGAATGTTTCGACGCCCCCACCCGATGCTGCGAAGATTGCGCAGATCATCGCCGATCCGGTCAAGATCGCGGTCGACGAGATCAAAGCCGGGTGGTGGGATCGCCTCGAGAAAGAGCGCAAGGATGCGGAGTCGGAGCGTGTCCGGGTGGAGCTGAAGGCCAAGGAGCAACGCGATGCACTCGCACTCGACAACGAGCGATCGAGGAACAAGACGAAGTGGGCAATTGCTCTCGCAGCGGCGTTGGCCTTGGGGACACTCATTCGGGAACTCGCCGAGCACTATCTGGTAAGGTAACCGGGCCATGCCGATGGGTGAGATGCAGCAAGCGGGAACTACCGCTTTGGGAGACGGGGGGACGGGTAGCTCCCGTTTCAGGGCGAAGACGTTCCTTGTCTCGCAGCGCTTCCGCGATCTCGACCGACGGCAGTCCTATTACGACTGCACGCAGAACGACTACAAGCGCTTCGACTTCGAAGGGCGCGTCATCTCCTCGGCGGGCGGCATCTCTGCGACGCAGCCACTTCTGAGTTCGGAGAAGTTCGCGCAGTACATCCCGCTTCGTTCGCGACGCCCCTCGAGTCCCATCCGGCTCGCGCGCGCGATCGTCAACACCTTCACCAACCTCGTTTTCGGCGAGGGACGCTTTCCGACGTTCCAAGTACAGGGCGACGATCAGAGCGAGGACTTCATCGCCACGCTCGTACGCAAGATGTCGCTCCCCGTGAAGATGATCCAGGCGCGTAACCTTGGCGGCTCGGTCGGCTCCGTTGGATTGTCGTGGTGCTACCTCGAAGGCAAGCCGCGGTGCGAGGTGCACAACACGAAATTTTGCTACGTGCATGAGTGGACGGATCGCGAGCAACACATTCCCCGGCACGTCACGGAGCTGAAACAAGAAGCGGTCGACGAATGGGATCCGCAGAAAAAGCAGTACGTCAGAAACGTCTACTGGTACCGCCGCGACTGGACTCCAAACGTCGACATCATCTTCGTTCCCGTGCTCGACGAGCCGGGCAAAGATCCGATCTTCGTTCCTGATCTCGCACGCAGCGAGGAGCACAACGACGGCACGATCCACTTCGTGTGGATCCAGAATACGCCCTGCGACGATATCGACGGACTTCCGGACTACGAGGGTCTTTACGAGCCGTTCGATGCGCTCGACATCCTCGCCAGCGTGGTGATGAAAGGAGCGACGCTCAACCTCGATCCCACACTCAAGCTCCAGATGGATCCCGACATTGTCAATCGGATGGGGATCAAGAAGGGCAGTGACAACGCGCTTATCACGGGCAAGGACGGCGACGCGGATTACCTCGAGCTAAGCGGTCAGTCGATCGAAGCGGGGATCAAGCTCATCGAAGCCAAGCGCCGATCCATTCTCGAGGTCGCGCGGTGCGTGATCCCGAACTCCGAAGACGCGACGGCCAACGGCACGTCATCGGTGGCGATGAAGATGCTCTACGCGCCGTCGCTCGGTGTCTGCGACATCCTTCGCGAGCAGTACGCGCAGGGCATGATCCAGCTTCTCGAGGGGATGACGCAAGTCGCGCGCATTGCCGCTGCATCGCCGATCTCGATCTACGACAACGACGGCAATGAGCAACAGGTTCAGCGCGTCGTCAATCTTCCTCCGCGCGTGCAACAGGTCCAGGCTCCTCCTCAGCCCCATGCCCTTCCCGAGCCGACGGAGCCCGGGGAAGAGCCGAGCGAGTCGCAAGAGCCGGATCCGGACAATCCCAATCCCAATCAGCCCCCCAAGCCGGAGTTCGACAAGATCGAGCGCACGCCGGGCGAGGGTGGTGAGATTGAGGCGCAGTGGGGTCCGTACTTCCTACCGACTCCGACTGATCAGCAAGCCGTTGTCACCACGCTTTCGACGGCGCTCGGACCCGGAAACCCTTTCATGTCCCAGCAAACGGCCGTGGAGATCGCGATGCAGGCGTTTGGGCGTCCCGCGGCCGACGAGCAACAGCGCGTCGCTCAGGAGTCGGCTCAGCAGAAGGCCGATCAGATGCAACAGCTCCAGGGCATCGGGGGAGCGCCTGGCAAGGATGGTATGCCTCCGGGTGCCAAACCGAAGCCTGGAGGCGGTGGAGCGCCAAAGCCACCCGGGGGCGGCGGAGGTGGGGGTGCGGGCGGAGCGGACACACAGAGCGGCAAGACGAGCGACGACGATGATGCTGAGGTCTAGCCGTGGCCGATCTTGCGCAACAGGCGCACGCGGTCCTGTCCAAGAACAAGCGTGACGCGATCTCTCTTGTCTCTGGGCTAGGCGTTCGCAAGACGCGTGCGCTTCTCGAGACAGCGGCTCGCGATCTCCAGAAGCGGATCGATCAGCGCGTGCGTGCGCAGACGGGCGAGCCGTTCACGCTCACGCAGCTTCGCACGACGCTCGCTCAGGTGCGCGAGACTATCCGCGAGCTGTCCGATGGTGTGACGGGCGTTATTCTCGACACGAGTCACACGGCGGCCGAGCATGCGGTAGAGCACACGGTCGACTATCTGAAGCGGGCAGACAAGGCCTACCGCGGACTCGGAGAACAACCCCTCGCACTTCGCGAAGCCGCGATGCTCGAAGAATCGATTCAGGGAACTCGTTCGAGCGTTCTTCATCGACTCGCAGCCGATCCAGGGGACGATGATCATCCCGCGCGTCCGGGGATCCTTCAGCGCTATGGACTCAACACCATCGACTACTTCGAGAAGACTCTTCAACGCGGTCTCATTGCGCGAAAGACCTGGGGGCAGATGGAGAAGGACATCACGGAGCAGAGTCCCTTTCTTCAACAGGCTCCCGCGTTCTGGGCTCGTCGTATCGTGGCGACTGAGATTATGGGTGCCTACTCACGGAGCACATGGGAGTCGATCCGAGAAGCCGATCAGGACTTGGGTGACATGGTCAAGATCGCAAGCAGCGTTTTTGATGAGAGAACGAGTGCTGATTCGTACGCTTTGCATGGAGCCATCAGGCGTCCGGAGGAGGCTTTTGAAACCTGGTACGGACCTATGTTACACCCTCCGGACCGTCCGCTAGACAGAGGTATTTTAGTACCTCACCGCGTTTCGTGGCCCATTCCTCCCTACCTTGTTTGGCGGGATGCAGCGGACATCTTGAAAGCCTGGAGACGCGATGGGCGAAAAGGTTCACCTCCTCCGAGACCTCTCATGACGACGGTGCCTCTCAATCAATTCGGACGCGCATCCGATTCGAGTCTCGGCGAAGACATCCGCACGAACGGGTGATCTTTCGAAGAAGGTTCGCTCCTCCGACGATGATCCATATTTTGCATGTACAGATGCACATCCATCGGCTCTTGCCGTGGCGATCGTTTTCTACACGCTCCATTACGCGCAGACGGTCAAAAATGTCACCCGGGCGGATCTGGGGTCGGTGGTGAGCGAGGAGAGATGGAGTCGACAACGTTCGTTCGACTGACCATCCAAGAGCAATGCGTCCGTACAAGATGTGACGTTTGATGCCACTGACTTCGGCCCATTCGGCGATCGTTTTGGTCGAACCTTGGTATGTCAGGTGGACGTTGCTTCTGCGATTACGGGCCTGCTGGCGCCATGTTGCCCATATGCAGTTCGTAGGTTCGTAGTTTCCATTGTTGTCCTTGCGCTCGATGCTGTGCAGACAGCTCGGGCGGGGACCCATGTCAGAGAAGAATGTATCGAACGCGTGCCACTCTTCGCACACGCGAATGCCGCGCCCGCCATATCGTGGGTAACTCTTGTGATGAGGATCCTTGCAACGGGCATGCATGCTCCTCCAGATGCGACGTTCGGCGAGGGCTCTCATCACTTCTGAAGTTATCATAGAGAACACTACTTGCTCACTTTGGTACTGCTGTTGCTTGAGACTAAAGTTCCTGTTACCTCTCTAGGAGCGGACCGAAAGTCGACTTTCGGTCGGAGGCGTGAAGATGGCCAAGCCCTTCAAGGTGACCGAGACTTCGAAGACGAACACCAACGAGGTCAAGCCCATCGTTCAGCCGGACATGGGTAAGGCTGTCGTGGAATCCCAGCACACGGGCGAGCCTCTCCCGGACGGAAGCAAGGACTCGATGCGCGAGCCTCGGATCCCTTGGCCGCAACCCGTTCTAGGCGTAGACCACAAGCCGTTCAAGAACACGAGCAAGAAGTAGGAGATCCTCCATGGCCAACGACAAAGCAGCTCCCCCCTTCGCGACCTCGGATGGCAAGCCGAAGATGACGGCAAGCACCGGCGGATCGGGCGGACGCGACTTCACCAAGGAGAGTCGCCCGCAGAGCGGCGACGAGACCGGCGGGGCTGCGAAAAACAGCAACAACACCGGCGGACGCGACTTCACCAAGGAGAGTCGCCCGCAGAGTGAGGCGAAGCCCGAAGTCGTCCCCAATCCCCAGGAGATCCCCGCGGGCGGCAAGGTGCTTCAGGCCGATCCCGGTGCGGTGAGCGCGAAGGTCTCGGGGACGGCGGAGCACACGACTCCTACGTCCAAGCTCCCGGTCAAGGGTCTGAAGAGCTACTAAGGCGCGATCCAAGTGGGTCTCCAAGTCGTTCTAACCGCGCAGCTCGTCATCGGGCCGGGACAGGTCTCGGATTCGTACTTTCCGAGCGGCTCGACAACGATTCCGATCTTCCTCAACCCGACACCGAAGACGTATGCAGTCGACACGGGACCTCAGCGTCCTCAGGTCAACAGTCCATCGGCGTTTGTGGCTCTCTCAGGAATCGGTTCTGGACAGACGGTGACCCAAGCGTCTTATTTCTACTTTCGGTGTCAAACCCCCGTTCAGCTGAAGATCACCTACCTGGGTGATGCGACGCAGTACATTCGGTACGTGAACGGTGTCGTGATGGAGGAGTGCGATCCCACTCATCCAATCACCAGCGTGCAGATCCAGGGGTCCGGTCAAGTCGAATACTGGGCCTGCGGTCTCCAGTAGCGGGACTTTGCGGACAGGTGTAAGGTCGAGCCACTCAGAGGAGACGACGATGACGGTCAATATCAACTCGATTGCACTCGCGGCAGCTCTCAACACGGCACCTGCCGGTCAGATCGCAGACATCATGCGAGCGATCGGTTTCGGATCGATCACCCGTCGGCTGAGCGCAACGCTCCGACGCCAGAATCCCAATGCGCAGACGGCGGGCACTGCGAGTCCGTACGATCTCGGGACTCTTCAGGTCATCTTCCTTCCGGACGATGCGAAGGCGAAGAGCATCTCTCGCGTTTGCGCTCGCGCGAATGCGGGCAGCGTCGCAAACGGTGAGCTGACCATCGAGCCGGCATACACCACGCCTTCGACCACTCAGGTTGCGGTGACGCCTTCGGGCAACATCGCTTTCCTGGGCTCCGACGAATACAGCGACGTGGACATCGACTACACCCCGGCCGATCAGGACGTGATCGAGGTGACGCTTCCCGTCGTGTCGAACGTCATCGTTCTTCCGACGAGCATCGCCGGTACCGCGGGTGCGGGTACTCCGGCTACGTCCACCGCAGCCGCCGTCAACAATGTCGGCAACGCAGTGGGCGTCAACATGATCATGGAGGTCACGGCGCTCGCCGGGACCACTACGGGCAACTTCATCGTGATCGCGCCGGGCTCCGCGCCTGGCACGACCAAGGAAGCCAACTTGGATCTCACCAAGAGCAAGGTCCAGTTCAAGTCCAGCGACGCGGTCACGCTCGCGCGCGTCAAACTCGGAGTCTTCCGCGCGATCGACTTGAACGCGCTCCTCGAAGCTCCCTGCAACTTCTTCTGATCGAAAACACCGCGTGCGCGTGAAGCGCACGCTTCACGGAGGCGCACATGCCGGATCCTGTTGCTACGCCGAAGCCTGGAGAGACACCCCCGATCGTTCGCGACGCGCACGGTCACGAGGTGTCTCTTCAGCAATCCAAGCTCGCGGAGACCGAAACTCCGCCGGCACCCGCTCCCAAGGTCGAGGCGCCGAAGCCAGCGACGACTACGCAAGCGGCTCCCGCTCCCACGACGCCTACGGAGCCCAAGCGGGCGCGTGTCGGAGTGGACGATGCGATTCCCGAAGACGCCGATCTAATCGAGCTTCCTCGGCGAGCGCTCGATTCGCGTCTTGCGCGTCACACGAAGGCGCAGCTCAAGGACCGATTCGGGACGTCCGATCTCGACGAGATCAAAACGAAGCTCGACAGACTCGGAGAGCTGGAGAAGGCGGAGGAGGAGCGCAAGCGGGCAGCGATGTCCGAGCAAGAGCGCGTCACCGCTGATCTCGAGCGAGAGAGACAACTCCGTGTCGATGCAGAGAGACGCGTCCAGCGCATGCAGGAAGAGAAGGTCATCAACAAGACGAACTCTCGTCTAGGCCAACTCGCCGTCAAGCACGTGCGTTCGAAGTACTCGGACTACGCACTTGGCAAGCTCGCAGCGCACTTGCGAAACGAGTACACGGATGCGGAGCTGATTCGGCTCAAGGACTCCACTCTTGACGAGTGGTTCGCGAACTTCGCGAAGGAAAATCCCGAGCTTGCGCGCAAGCCCGCGGAAGCCGCTGCGCCCGTGCCTCCGAAGAAGGTCCCGCTGACCAACGGTGGCCGGCCGCGGAAGCCGGAGTCCAGTCCATCGAGCGGCACGTCGCAGGCACGGAGCTTCGCTCCGAGCGCTGAGGCTCCCATGTCCTCGCAAGAGGCGAAGGCGGAAGCGGCCAAACAGGGATACCGCTGGTGATTGTCCTGGACCGAAAGTCGACTTTCGGTCCTAGACAGCCTTCAGTTCGTCAGTTAGCTTCAGAGTCGTAGCGGCAGAACCCTCCAAACGCGGCACACCGGCGGTAACAGGTGGAAACGGCGGGAATGGCTGCGAAGTGAATCGGTAGACGCCTATTGCGTCCCGAAGGCCTCGCACCCCTCATCCGGAGTTTCCACCCATGCCCGGTATCGTTCTCGGAGTCCCCGCGGCGGTGCTCTCCCTTCAACAGCAAGGTCTGTTGGAGCGAGCGTTCCACGACGGTTTGTTCCCCAACCTCGCGTTCCGCGCCGAAGCGATGCCCGAGGAGTGGCCCGCCAATACGGGTCAGCAAGTGTTCATGACGAGGCCGGGACTTCTCCCGACCATCGTGACGCCGATCACCCCTGGCACGGATCCGCTTCCCCAGGCGATTCCGTTCGAGCAGTGGATCGCGACCCTGAATCAGTTCGCAGGGACGGTCGATACCCACATGCCGACGTCGACCACGGCGAACGCGAACCTGTTCCTTCGGAACCTGCATCAGCTTGGGCTCCAGGCGGGACAGTCGATCAATCAGATCGCGCGTAACTCGCTCTTCCAAGCGTACCTCTCGGGACAGACGGTCCTGAGCGTGGCAACCGGATCGAGCGATCAGGTGATCCAGGTCGCGAGCTGCAACGGCTTCACGGATGTCGTGATCCCGGGCGGCAACGTCGCTCCTCAGCCGGTCAGCGCGCAGTACCCGCTTCCGATCACCATCGGTACGGGCGCGAGCGCGGTCAGTGCATCGGTCATCGGGTATACCCTCAACAACCCGGCCGATCCGAACGGTCCAGGCACACTGACTCTCGCTGCAGCGGTCGGATCCGTCATCGCGATCCGCACCCAGGTGGTCAGCGCCTACGCTCCGACCGTCATCCGCTCCGCCCCAGGCGGTTCGGTCGATGCCATCGGCGCGGCGGACACCGTCACGCTTCAGCAGGCGATCAACGCGGTCGCCTTCCTTCGCCGCGCGAACGTGCAGCCGCACGACGACGGGTTCTTCCATGCTCACGTATCCCCTCTGTCCAACGCGCAGTTCTTCGCGGATCCGGTGTTCCAGCGGATCAATCAGAGCCTTCCGGAGCACGTGATCTACAAGGAAGGATTCATCGGGACGATCGCCGGGATCATGTTCTTCATGAACACGGAATCTCCCGAGTCGTTCAATAGCGGCACGCTGACGTCCACCGCGCAGAGTGGCATCTACGCTTCCGGCATCGGAGCGGAGACGACCAACGGAACCGGCGTGAACATCGGACGCGTTCTCATCACGGGCAAGGGCTCGGTGTACGAGAAGTACATCGACGAGTCTGCGTACGTGACAGAAGCGGGCATCATCGGGAAGATCGGTGAGTTCGACGTGATCAACAACGGGCTCAACATCTTGACGGAGCGCATCCGTCTCGTGCTTCGTGCACCGATGGACCGTCTCCAGCAGACGGTGAGCGCGTCGTGGTCGATCTCGACGAGCTTCCCCATCCCGAGCGACATCACGGCTCCGAGCGGCTCTCAACGGTATAAAAGAGCCATCGTGTTGGAACACAGTATCTAGTTGCGAGTACGGTTGGCCGGGGTGAGTAGGCACTATCCTCTCACCCCGGTCGACGTGCGCACGATGCGTAAGGCGTGTTAGCCTTCCTTTCGGAGGTCAGCACATGCGCACCGTAGTCAAGAGATCAGCTGCAGTCACCGCGTCGCACAACGAATCCACGGATACGTCTCCCATGGTCGGGGGGACCAGTGGACAGCCCGAGGATCCCAACCCGCGCGCGACGCGCATTCACGGGATCGATGACGTGGCTCCTAGCGGGACCCGAGATGATCGCCCCGTAGTCGAGCCGAAGCGGTATCGAGTGGTCGGCGGTCCCCCTTCAGTGATGTACGGCGGGGGAAGTGTTCGGATGGTGCTCGGCAAGATCGTCACGGATGCGAGCACCGATGTCGACTTGCTCCGCCGACAAGGTGTGGTGCTCGAAGAGCTGAAGGAAGAGCAAGCGGCGTAAGACGCGATGATCTCCGAGAACGACAGAGCGCGCGCCCGTGGGCACATGGGGTATCTCCAAGTGCAACAGTCGGCGACCTTCCAACTCGGGATCCCCGCGGGTACGCAAACGCAGTTCACGATCGAGCTGGCGTTCACGAAGATCCTTCCGAGCGCGGAGAAGAAGTTCCGCGAACTACTTGATCGTCTCGACATGATCGAGGAACAGATCGTCGGCGACACGGAGAACGTTGCTGTAGATAAGGTCGACGAGATTGAGCTTCGGAAGGACGAGTTTCGTCAGCTCATTCTTCGCTACCAACATTGGCAAGGAGCGTTGGCCAACCTCATGGGCATCGTCCCCAACCCCTTCGATCAGCGCCCCTGGCTTGGATCGGGTTGGAACGGCGGTGGCGGGGGAATCAACGTCGGAGTTATTCACTAGGAGGTTCGCATGCTCAGGATTCTCACACTCGTTTCGGTCGTCACCCTCTCGACTTGCAGTCAGCAAGAGGCGAAGTCGATCGACAACGCCATCTTCACGGTCGAACAGGGCGCGTGCATCGCGCTCAACGTCGGTGTCTTCGGGGACACCAACGCGGTTCAAGAGCTGGATCAGCTCTGCAACATCGCGCCGGCCCTCAACACGCAGGTGCAGAACATGATCAACAGCTTCGGAGCGCAGAAGGCTGCGAAGGAAGCGGCGGCAAAGAAGTAGATGGCACGCATTCGGGCGCTCTCACCGGAGCAAGCGAAGCGAACGCTTGCGAACAAGCTCGGTGGTCTTACCGATCGAGTTCGTCAGCTCGCTACGAACTTCGGTGTGCGCCCGTATCGTGTTTTCCTTCGGTGGACGCAGTGGACAGGTACCGAGCGTGGTGAGGGACAGGAAAACGTCATCCTCACCATCGAGATCTTGCCGACACCGCGACTCACTAATCTCGATTCTCTTTCCTTTTCCTTCTGGCACGCCGGTCAGATCCCCGTCGGCTCCGTGCGACTCGACAGGATCTCGGTTGCGTCGTTCACATCGGACATCCTGTTGGGCAAGGCGTTCCCAAACACTGCCATCCTCGAGCGCTACAAGGAATGCGGGATGATTCCACCCGCTCCGCCGCTCGTCGCACCACTCCCTGGAATGGATCCGCGTGAGCCACACATCCCCGAGCCCTACGAGTTCTTCTACGAGATCGTCGAAGACGGGCGGGGGGACAATCCCGCCAAGCGCGCCAAGTTTCGTCCGATGAATCAGCCAATGCGTCGCGCGGGCAAGGTCGACTGGACGATCATGCTCGAACGCGTGAGCCAAGACAGGACGCGAGACGACGAGAGTGCCATCGGGACGGGATTGGAAGGTTGACCCATGCCGGTCTCTTTCACCATTCCCGGCGAGATTCCTTCGTTCAATGCGTGGCTCGACAAGGGCATCAAGGAAGGCATGCGTAAGGGCGCTCTTTCTGCCGCTCAGCGCATCGTCGAGATCATCACGACGGAGATCATCCCGGATCAGAACCCCCCGCCTGTCTTCATGCGGGCATACGCGGCAGGTTGGCATGCAGAGCCGACGGCGGAGGGTGCGGACATCGTCAACTCTGTTCCGTACGCCTCGATCATCGAGTACGGCGCGCGGGGAGAGAACATCAAGATCGGACGCGCGATGATCGACGCGATCGCTCAGTGGGTTCTTCGCAAAGGCCTCGTCGGCAAGCCGGGAAAGTCAGGATCGGATGCCCGTCAGCGACAAGACACCCAAGCGCGTGCCATCGCATGGGCCATCGCTGTCCACATGAAGAAGGTCGGTATCTTCAATCGCGACGGCAAGAAGGGCCTCCGCATTGGAGAGAAGGCGCTCGACAAGGGACGAGCCGTGGTCGGGGAAGAGATCGCACGTGAGCTGATGAACGCACTGGGGTCGCGATGAGTAGCGGCATCATTCCGCAACAGCTCGTGCCCAATCTCCTCGGCACGCCGTGGGGACAAGTCTTTCCACCGAAGTCGGCGGCTCCCTTCCCTGCGCTCGATGGTCGTACGGCTGCACTCTACGTGCTCCGAGATTACGTCACTGCGTTGACGTTCTGGCGCTATGCGGGCCCGAGCGCTCCGCCGACTGCGTTCCAGATCAAGCCGGAAAACTTCTACGTCGAGTGGCCCGACTTCACGGCGGACATGGTGACTCCGAGTGTCGCTATCGTGCACTCCCGCGCAGACTACGACGTCATCGGGCTCGTCTCGTACATCGAGGAAGAGACGCAAGACGTCTACGCACCGAACACCGTTCTCCAGTGGCAAGCGGAGTACGTCGAGACCATCAACCTCGAGATCTGGACTTCCAAGAAGTCCGAGCGGCGTGCGCTTCTTGCGGGCCTCGAGACGGCGTTCTCTCCAACAGAGCAAGCGAGCGGTCTTCGCTTCAAGATGCCGCTCTACTACAACGAGCTTGTTGTCTTCACGCTGATGCGGCGAGAGATCATGGACGAGCCCGACGCGGCAAGAAACCGGCGACGTGCGCAGCTCGAGATGGAGATGCGCTTCAACATCGTGGCACTCGTCAACGTGGTCGATGCCAAGCCCGTCATCAAGGTCAACGTGGATGTTGATCTCGACACCAACATCCCAGTCAATCTCGATGTACCGGGGGCTCGCTTGGGTCCCGATCTCCAAGGAAAGTACAACTTCGATCGGGCGATGCAGCCTTCCGGCACACGCCCCAATCCCGCCTTCGATCCCACTCCCTAGGAAAGGGCTCGTAAAGTCGGGCCCTATCTGACAGAATCTTCGCAGATCCACCCTCCCCGTAGGAGCGACTCATGGCATCCGTATTCGTAAGGCGGTTCCTCTTCGATCCCGGGAACAATGTTCTTTTGAACATTGAGAGCGTCAACATCCTGGATCTGACACCGCCGGGATCGATCGCTGGAATCGGAACCGGAACGGTGCTGATCGTCGGCGAGTTCGAGAACGGACCCTTCAACACGCCAACAGAGGTCAACGGCGCGAGCGACTTGTCCCAGAACTGGGGACTGCTCGGGTACACCTACGGCGGGGTGCAGGGCTTCAACCCTTGCGCGGCTTCGAGATATGCGGACAACACGCTCGCCGCGGAGAACTGGAACGGCAATGCGTTCGTTCAGCTGAACGGCAAGCAGTTCGCTCAGCTCGTCGTCTGTCGGGTCAATACCTCCGTGGGTGCGGTGACTCTCACGTCGCGGGCCTTCATCACGGGTAATGCCGCATTCCGTTACTTCCTTGCCCCCGGAGATGTGCTCGGGCTCGACGTCGGAGCGGGACCGCAAACAGCGACCTTCACGGCGACCGCTGCAACCGTGACCAGCGTCAGCGCAACCTACGCCATGTCGGCGGGGCAGACCGTGACCCTCGGCTACGATGGGGCTCCCAACTTCACGGTCACTTTCCTCGCGAGCGATACAACGCAAGCCGCGGTCATCGCGCGGATCAATCAGTACGCTGGATTCACTTTCGCTGCGACGGCGACGGGACAGTTCTCCCTGACCGGCATTCAGCAAGGCAATCAGGGACAGGTGCGCGTCGTCTCGTCGTCTTCGGGTGGAGTTCTCACGGCACTTGGGCTCACGGTGGGAACGACATTCGGCACGGGCAACGTCGCCAACATCCAAGCGGTTACCGAGGCGGAGATTCAGACAGTCGTCCAGGCTGCGGTTTCGAACACGGCCGTCGAGATCGATCCGAACGGCGCGCTCCGGATCTCCAAGACGACGGCGCTCGCGCAGGACTACGTCTACGTCACGTCAGCGACGACATCGAACGTGCAGACGTCGATGGGATTCGTCCCTGGACAGCAAGGCTCGAACCTCGGAGTGGGCTTCGTTCTGACGTCCACCGAGACGTACCCGCTCACCAACACGGGAACGATCACCCTCGCGGTCGACGACAACTTCGGTGCGCAGGGCGTCAACGGCGGAGTTCCTTTCGTTGTCACCATCACGGCGAGCATGGCACTCGCTGCCCTCGTCTCGGCGATCAACACGGCGGCGGGAACTACTGTCGCATTCGCAGACTCGACAGGTGGCTTCTCGCTTGTCGGTAAGACCCCCGGCGGACGGATCAACGTTGTCGGCGCGAGCGCGGCCAACGTGCTTTCGCAGATGGGACTCGCGGTCGGTATCTACAACGGGTCCGGCCTGCCCATCGGGCTCATTCCCGCGGGTACCATCGTTCAGGACGCGTCCGCCGCACACGTCTTCGTGACGATGCAGGACGTATCCTTCTCGACTACGGGTGTCACTGTCGGTGGTCTCGTCGCTCCGACGATGGGCCCGTGGTCCGTTCCCATTCGCCACGCGCTCGACAACACCCTCGGACTCGGAGCGACGGCGGGAGCCATCGTGGTCCTTCCGAATCCGGTGCTGAGCTACTCCTTGTCGGTCATCAATCCTCAGGTGATCACCGCAGCACTCTCCGACTCGCAGATCGACGCGCAGTACATCAACGCGCTCAACTCGACGCTCGACATCAACACGGTCGCCAAGACCGTGAACATTCTCTACAGCGCGCGGCAGTCGAACACGGTTCGCAAGGGTGTGAAGGCGAATGCGCTCAATGCGAGTTCGAACGGGTGCTACGGGCGGGTCGCGGTCATCCGCACGCCTCTCGGTACGAACAAGAACGTCGCCATGTCGTCCACCGCAGAGCCCGGAGTGGGCGCGTACCGCGATCAGCGCGTCATCTACTGCTGGCCTCAGGGCAACACCTTCGTTCCCATCATCGGTCAGCGGGGGACGGCGGGTGGTCTCGGCTACACGTACAACGGCAACGTGGACGTGGGCGCCGATGGCTTCATGGCCTCGATCCTCAGCCAGCTCCCACCCGAGGAGAACCCCGGTCAGGAGACGCCGTTCACCACGGCACTCAACTCACTCGAGTCGAGTCCCAACGCAGCGGGACTGCAGATCACCGACTACATCAACCTGAAGGCGGCGGGCATCGCTGCCCTCCGGATGGACTCGGGGACGGCGATCTTTCAGTCAGGAGTCACCAGCGTCGATCCGAACGTCTACCCCTCACTCGTTCGGATCTCGCGTCGGCGCATGGCGGACTTCATTCAGGACAGCCTCGCGCAGCTGGCGAGCGGCTTCGGGAAGAAGCTGTCTACGAACGCACGCCGTGCGGGGCTCACTTCGGAGATCCGGGCGTTCATGGAACAGCTCTTGAACAAGGGCAATCCGAACGGTCAGCGCATTGCCGGCTACACGGTCGACGGTGTCACGGGCAACACGCCGGACACTCTCTCGCTCGGTATCTTCCGGATCATCGTCAACGTCCAAACACTTCCGTCGCTCGACTCGATTGTTCTTCAGACGACGATCGGCGAGCAAGTCCAAGTGCAAGAGGTCTTTCCCCAGGCGGCGTAGTTTCGCCCTGAACAGGAGGATTCAACGTGCCCGCGGTAAAGAACCCCAGTCAGCGCATCAAAGGTCAGGAAGTCGCCATCCTCATCACACAGGACGGCGCTCTTCAAGACACCCTCGTCGACATCCAGAACTTCAACCTGGAATCGCAATTCGAGATCAAGTCGCAGGGCTATCTCGGAGAGAAGACCAACCGGAAGGACTTCATCTACAACGGATGCAAGTTCGACATGGAGCTTCACCTGCATAAGCAGGACTGGTTCAACTTCCAGCAGTCGCTCAAGGACAAGGCGCAGCGCACCAACCCGGACTCTCAGTTCAACATCACGGGGGTGTTCTCGTTTCCCAACGGCGATACTCCGACCGTGCTCATTCCGGATGCATCGTTCGGATCCAACCCGACATCGATCTCTAGTCGTGGCGACTACGTGAAGGTCAAGCTCGAAGGCGAAGCGGACGACTTCACGGCGACCACCAGCTAGCCCAAAGACCCACCGGAGGCGCACATGCAGTAGGACCGAAAGTCAACTTTCGGTCGTATGAGCTTCCGGCTCGACGCTTTACCGAGTACCTCCCACTCCGTTGTTCGGTCGACGGAGTGAACATGACTCGGGGTGGTTGTGCGCCTCCTGCGTTGGGTCGGAAGCTCTCTCAACGGAGGCGCACAAGCCCATGGACAACGAAGAAGCAAAGGTAGATACGAAGCCGCGAACGATCGACGAAGCGTTCGCCGTCATGAGCGACATCGAAGCGAAGGCGCTCGAAGACGACACCTTCACGCAGGCCGAGGAACTCGGCGCCCCTCCCAAGAAAGAGGATGGCGAGAAGAAGCCCAGTCCTCTCGAGGAAGTCGGATCGAAGCCCATCCCTGACTTCGTGACCTTCCCTTCCGGTTTCCGTGTGCCGCCGGGAAAGGAAGTCATCGTCATGGTCTTTCGGGCCAAGTGGACCGACAGGCCGGAGCGAGGTGATCGCTGGTGTCTTCTCTGGTCCCTCTCGGATGCAGACGAAAAGCTCGCTCTCAAGAGGACGCGCGGAGAATCCGCTCGATCCATCGGGGAGCTGGCCAAGCAATCGATCCGCCTCATCGATGGCAAGCGCGCGGATTGGACGAAGACGCTCGCAGAGGGCTATGACGTCGATCGTTTCTGGGACGAGATCGGCGCCAAGTGCCGTCAGCGCGTGGTCGATTTCTACCTCAAGATGCACTCGCTCAAGGCGGAAGAGCTGACGGATTTTTTCGAGAATTGTCTCTTCGTCAGGAAAGCGGGTGGGTAGAAGAGGCGTGGCAGACCCCGGATCCGGATCTCGTCGATGACTCGCTCGCAATCCTCGCCGTTCGAGATGGCTCCGCGGCAGACGTCGTGTGGCATCACATCATCGACATCGATCCGGAAGAGAAGCTCCTCGACACGGCGCGAATGAAGATGGCGCTTGCGCGTTACGGGCGACAGAGCCTTCTTCAGTGGGACGACGTCCCCGTCAGCGAGATCCGATTCTGGTATGATCGCTTGAAGGAGCTGTTCGAGAACGAGAGATCCCCAGAAGCCATAAGCGAAGACTGAGAAACCTCCCGTGGCCGAAGAACAACAGCAATCCGCTGAACTCCGACTGAAGCTCGTCATCGACGATCAGACGTCGGAGACCGTGAATCGGCTGCGGGAGAATCTCGGAGGAGTCGAAGAGCACACCCACGCCATCGCGGGAGGCACCCATGAGATCGCGATGGGTGTCTTTGAGGGCAATGCCTACTGGGAGGCGATGAAGGTCACGATCGAAGGGATCGAGGAAGGCGTCAAAGCCGTCTTCGAAGTCGCCGAAGATCTGACGAAAGAAGCTGTCCACGCAGCCGACGAAGCGTCGCGGCAACAGCGTGGCATGACGGGCATGCTCCACCTGATGGATCAGGGGCAGCACTCGATGCAAGCCGTCGCCGACTACGCGGGTGAGGTTCGTGAGGAACTCGAGAAGGGAGGACTCGCAGCGGGTGTCTCTACGCAGACGATGACGGAGATGTTTTCGACCATCGTTGAGCGTGGGCACATGTCGAGCGAGGCTGCGAAAGAGCTGACCCTTCAGATGGCGGAGGTCGGCAAGATCACACGTGGAGGAACGCAAGGTCTCGCCGAGGGCTTCGCGATGATGGAGCTGGGGATCGTGCGCGCGCGCAATCCGCTCGTACAGCTCATCGCAACGACGGGCATCCTTCACGGCAATGCGAAGGCGGTTGCTGCGCAGCTCCAGAAGATGACGCCTGAAGATCAGATGAAGAAGGCGGAAGAAGCTGTCCGCCGGCAAGCCGAGTCGCTCAAGTCGGGCGGTGGTGTGAAGCTCACGATGGGTGAGTACAGGACGAGCTTCGAGGGGTATCGAGAGATGCTCTTCGAGGCCATCGGCAAGCCGATCAACAACACCCTTCTTCCGATGCTCGGGCGCGTGCAGGCGTGGCTCGCGGAGCACGCAGAGCAGATCAAGGAGTTCGGTCAGCATGTCGGCGAGAAGGTCGCGGAGTGGATCAACAAGATCGCTCCTCTCCTTGAGCACGCGTTCGACTTCCTCTACTCGCACACCGACGACATGATGAACGCGCTCGAGAAGGGTGCCACGGCTCTCTACAACGCCGTCGAGTACATCGTCGCACACAAGGATCTCATCCTGGCTATCGGTGCCGCGGCAGGCATCGGAAAGGGGGCCGGGGCGCTCGCTGGCGCCCTTCCTGGCATGGGGTCCGCCCTAGGCAGGGGGGTAGGGGCGGTCGGCGGTGTGGGCTCTGCTGTGGGCCTTGGCGTGGGCGCAGCGGCAAACGCCGTGATCTGGGAGCAAGCGGCGGCACAAGCCCATGCCCTCGAGAAGGAGTCCGGTCTTTCGTTCATCGATTCCGTCGGTCACATGCTCGGCGGTATCGTTGGCGCAACGGACGACTTCACAACGGCGAGCAACAAGATCCAGAACTTCAACGCGATCATGGAGCGCATGCACGATCCGACGGTCAAGACGTCGGCGGAGATGAAGAGACTTCAGGCGCAGATGATCGCGATGTCGGACTCCATCGCGCAAGGCGGTGCGTCGGCGGAGATGATGGCGATGATGGAGCATGAGAAGCAACTTGCTCAATCACGCATCGATGCCGCTTCTCAGCTCGAGGCCTTCACCAAGTCGCTCGAGATGGCAGCAGTCGCGTCATACGACTCGGACTTCGCTGGTCCGCAGATGACCCTCGCGGAGAGATTCGGCGACGTCTACAAACAGATGGCGGGGACCAATGCAGCGGCGGCCGACGACGCGGCGAAGAAGATCCTCGAAGGCAATGTCGCTCTAGTCGAAGCGCTCGCGGGTACGGGTGCGGACGTTGGAGCCGCGCTCGAGGCGCTTCACAAGATGGTCAAGGGAGACAGTCTCGCCGGCATTGCGGGACGCGGCGGAGCAAACATCAACTTCAATGGGGCATCGTTCCAGATCCATCAGGACTTCAAGGATCAAGATCCCGATCGCGTGATCGTCGCCTTCCGTCGCGATCTCATTCGGCATACCTTCGCGCGCGTGGACGCCAGAACGAACATGGGCTTCGGTGGGCTCTGATTCCCATCCTGCCCAGAATCGTGATAGCTACTAAGAGTCATCCTGAGGAGAGACACAATGCCGACCAGCAATTCGCCCTTTGGCGCCAGCAGTGGATCCGCCGTCGCGTCGGACAGTCCGACGGAGAGTCCGACTCCCAGTAGCACCTCGACTCCCGCGAGTGCGACGGAGTCCCCCGCGGAGTCGAGTGCTTCGAGCGCGTCTCCGGCTCCGGGTGGCGCTTCGGGCAGCGGCTCAGCGAGTGCGGCTTCGGGAAGTGCGAGCACGGACAACCCGCTCGCGTCGTGGGCTCGCAAGCGTCGCGGGGAGTAACCTCCCTCACTCGAGGGAGATGATCCGTGGCTCTTGGCACGTACACAAGCACCCTCGTCATTGAGGAGCTAACCGCCGGAGCGGGATCATCACCTCGTTCGGTCACGCTCAATGGCCCATCTCTGCCTCTCATGGGCGCGGAATGGGCCATGAAGGTTGCCGCTGTTACCACGTGGTACCCCGGCAATCCTGACGAGGCGACCCAACAGGTTCTCGGACCTCAAGAGCTTCCTTCGCGGTGGAATGGGGATTGGCGTCGCACGATGATCGGGACCAACCCGGTCGGCTACATCGATGACGGCGGCAACGTTCTCCAGCTCGTCGATCCCGCGGACATCCGGGATGCACTCGAGTCGATTGCACGTGCGGGGCAGCGTCTTCGTGTGACGTGGAATCAGCTCGGAGCCGCGGGCTCAGCGACTCCAGGACAGGCGCAAGAGCAACAGGTCGCGCTGAAGTCGATGTCCGGGAAGATCGTGCGCGAAGGGCGCATGACGGAGCTGAAGTTCAAGTACACCCGGCTTCAGGATATCGAGTGGGAAATCCAGTTCGATTGGATGAGTCGCGGGGGAACGGTTGCGCGCACAACGGCGACGCGCGCGAACACCGTTGTTTCTGACTCAGCTGCGTACCTCAACGCGATCCAAGCACTCGTCAACGCCAATCAGGATGCTCAAGCACTCGGACAGCTGCCCACCAATCTCACGCTTGGACAACTTGAGGCGTTCGCGAATGCGCCGACGGCGTTGGTCAACTCGCTCGCGCGCAAGATGCAACAAGTCGTGTCGAACGTGAGTCAGGTGGTATCGATCGCGCAGACCATCGCATCGCAGCCTGTTCAGATCGCGAACCGTGCGGTTGATCTTGCACGCGACTCCGTTTCGCAGGTCAATGCGATGTACGACACGCTTTCTGCCATTCCCTACGAGGGCATGAGTACGAAAGCGAAGGTGGCCGATCTCGTGCGCGCGTGGACGAGCTTTGGAGAACAGAGCGATCTCGCGCAAGGCGCTGCCCACGCGGGGCAGCAGTTCACGACCAAGCTCGAGACGAGCGTCCAGGGATACGTTGCAGGTCAGAAGAACACGAGCAAGCTCGCATCTCCGGCATCGCTTCAACAGATCTACGTGGTCAAGGACGGAGACACTCCGGCTACGATCAGCCAAGCATTCTTCGATACTCCTGATCGTGCGGTCGATATCTTGAAGACCAATGGCTTGTCCTGGTACACACCGACACTGCCACCTGGAAAGATCATCCTGATCCCGGTGATCCAGACAACCGATCCGACTCAGGGCGTCTGATGCCGAGCGATGACGGTGTTGATCAGTCCTACTACGTCGGCGCTAAGATCCGACTGACTGTCCGACTCGACGAGTTCGGGGCGACGGGCAAGCTAGCGCCCGCGCCGAAGACTCCGACGAAGAATCTCAAGGGCGTCAAAGATCCGAACGCTCCGCTGCAGTACCAATCCGATCCGAACAACCCGGGTGCTTACGTTCTCGTGCCCCAGGGATCTTCGGGTGGCTCACAAGCGGCGGGTGATCAGGCAAGAAGCCCGGACGGACTCACCTTCGATCTCACTATCATTCCCAAGTCGATGAGTTGGAACCTCGTCGGCATTCGGCAAGGCAACACACTGCACGCAACCATCAAGTGGATCGATTGTCCGATCGATCCCAGGTGCATCCGTGCGTGCTCGGTCGATGCGTTCATTGGCTCGGTCTCGAGCAAGGCCTATGCGCAGGGGGTAGCCGGTCAGACCGATTCGGGCTCGTCGGGATCGCAGGGTGCACCGGAGTCGCTCGCGGTCATCCAAGACAATTACATCGATGTGAACAATAATCAGCGGACCAACCTCCGCTTTCGCGGATGGGTCGACAAGTGGGAGATCGAGTGGACCGATGACGGAGAGCCGGTCATCGAACTCGAGTGCACGGACAATACACGGCTCTTCGTCGAGCAAGAGATGCCCCCGAACATCCCGCTCGACATGAACCTTCCGATCGACAAGGCGGTGGCTCAGTACCTCGCCAACTTCTCCCAGTTCCAAGGACTGAGCGTCCAATACCGCCCTTCATCGGAGACACCTCCGACTCTCAAGGGTCTGCTCATGGGATCGGCGTTTCGCCCGAACCTCGGACCACAACCGGCCAAGGGCGGAGGAGCGGACAACAAGCATTCTGTGTGGGACTACTTGACCGACGTGTGCGGATCGATCGGGCGCGCCATTTTCGTGCAGGGTGACACGATTGTGATCCAGCGTCCGCGTACGATCACCGATCAGGCGAGCACGCAGACCAACCGTGCCGACGATCCGTTTCAAGGACGCACGGTCAACGGCGAGTCCTTCAACTATCGTCGCTTCATCTTCGGGCGGAACATCAAAGAGCTTCGCATCCGTCGAAACTACGCACATCAGAAACCGACCAACTATGAGGTTCGTTGCGTAAACACGGAGAGCAAGCCTCCGCTTCTCGTTGCGCGATTCCCCGAGCCGAAAGATCGCCAGGTCTACGCCATCCCGGGGAGCGCTCAGCCGAATCAGCAATGGAAGGTGAAGTACGTCTCTGGCGTGAAGGATCTCGCAACGCTCAAGCTCATCGCTCAGGGCTACTACGAGCAGACGGGTAGGAACGAACTCGTTGTCGAGATCAAGACGCGCAACCTCGCGAGTTGGGGCGGAGGCAACCTCGATCCGGACATCCTCGACATGCAGTTCGGCGACACCTTCGAGCTTCTGGTCAATCGCGAGAAGCTCGAGGCATCGACCCTCACCAAGATCGAAAAGGCTCTGACCATTCAGGGAGCCAACGCTGCGCTTCTCGGACGTCTTGGATTCGCGACGGACTTCGCGACGGCGTACGGACAGGCCTACTCGAACGTCGGAGTCCCCACGCTCTTCGTGCTCAAGGAGATGCACGTGGAGTGGAACATCGAGCAGGGGATCGATCTCACGGTCATCGGCGTGAATTACATCGTTGTGCGTGCGGACAAAGACGACACGGATTCCGGAGCACCTTCGCCATGAGTGGATCTCGACTCGACGGCGCATTCAGCTCGACGGACGTTCGCGATCTATTCGCCGCACCGGGTACCGATACGCGGCAGTGGATCTCGATCGGTTGGGTGCAGTCCGATTCCGAGGATGGCCATTCCGTTGCTTTCCAAGACGAGAACGGCACACCGCTTCCCAATGGCGTGCGCGTGATGGTGAAACTCGAGCCGTCCGGGTACATCGTGCCTTGCATGGTCGGCTCACACGTCTCGGGTGTGGGCGAGTCGGAATATCACCCGATGGGACCGGGCGACATCGTGCTCGTTGCCATCCCTCAAGGCGATGAGCGCGCCGGGTGCGTGATCATCTGCCGCATCAGCCTCTCGCAGGACACGTTCCCGCAGACCGTTGCGGGAATGGACATCACTCAGAACAACGTCAACTTCAAGCGCATGTCTCTTCCCTACGTCCTCGAGACGGCGGGCAGCTACTTGATCCGGCACGCGCTTACGGGCGCATCGTGGTCGATCGATCCGTCAGGAAACATCATCTTCACCGACGGCGAGGGAAATAGCCTCTCGCTCACGCAATCGGTCATCTCCCTCGGAGAGGTGACCAACACGGCGCTTCTCCAGATCGATCCTGCGAAGCTCACTGTCGCGCTCCAGTCGGGTGCGACATCGCTCGTCTTGGATGACACGGGACAGTCCACGGGCACACCGGGCGTAACCCTCATGACGGGCGGATCGTTCAACCTCCTGACCTCGGGGGGAGGCTACGCAGCGGGGCACGCAGTCACTCTCGAGCAAGTCCTCAACCTGATCCAAGTCCTCATGTTCGCGATCGCGAGCAATGCGACGTCGCCCCCAGCGCTCATCTCTTGGCTTGCGAACTGGCTAACCCCCGCGGCACTCGGAGTCCTTGTGCAATCTGCGGCGGAAGGCGTCTCGATGCCTCCACTCCCCGCTTCTCCGACCCCCCTTCCGCTCTCCCCCGCCATCACGGCTGCCATTGCAGCGGGACTCGCGGGACAGGTGCCCGATCCGACGGGATCTCTGCCTGGAATTGGGCGCACGGGCTTTCTCTACTGATCGAAAGTCGACTTTCGGTCCTAGGTCCTGTTCACCTAACCGAAGCTCGGTTAGAGTGAAGACCCGAACATGGCGAATCTGCCTCCGTCACCGCCGGGCTTTCCGGGTGGAGTTCCGGGAAGCAACCTTCCCCAGAACTTTCCCCAGCCGGGGACAGTGGGAGGCGGAGGCATTTCGGCAGGGGTCTCGTTTCCCTCGACTCCGAAGGCGTCGATCTGCGGATTCTCGCTTGGACTGCCCACGTTCAAGTTCGGATTCAAACTTCCCTCGATCCAGTTTCCCCCGGCACTTCCCATCCCGTTCATCCACTTCAAGCTCTCGTGCAAGCTCCCCAACCCGGTCGACGTCACTGCGGGCTTGAACATGCCCTACGGCGGTGGGCGAGAGAACAACGCAGGTGTCGATCCTGACGACTTCTCCGAGGCCGCATGACCGTTGAACAGTTTGCGAACCTGGCATCTTCTACGCTCGTCGGAGCCATCTCCTCGGGAGTCACGTCACTGACGATCGCGACTCCATCTTCGTTTCCGACGGTGCCTCAGTTCCGCATTGTCGTCGACAACGAGATCATGCTTGTGACGGGAGTCTCGGGGCTCAACTTCACGGTCACGCGCGGAGCCGAAGGAACGACGGCGGCGGCACACGTCGCAGGTGCGACCGTGACGTGCGTGCTCACGGTGGCTTCGCTTCTCGCAGCGATCCAGCAATCCGCTGCGGTCTTCGGCACGGCTGCCAATCGGCCTGCGCCTACCGGCTCCGGGAAGATCTATTACGTGACCGACGTTCCGAACGTCGTCTACATCGATTCGACGGCAACGAGCACGTGGCAACAGATCGTCAACGGCGAGTACACCATTCCGGCTCCGCCCGTGAGCGCTGCCACGCTTGTTGGAAAGCTCGGAGTCACTCAGCTCGCGGATGTGCTCCGTGCATCGAGCTACAAAAACGAGTTCGAAGTCGCGAACTGCTGTCTCTGGCCCCAGTCGCTTCCGGGCAATACCCGATGGTCGGTCACACTCGTTGCTTCCATGTCCTTCGCGGACATAAGTGGCTATCCCGAAGTCGATGTCGTCATCGCGAATGGCGTGACAGCCGGGACATCGAACGCGTACGCCATGGGCGCGTACGCATCGGGTGGTGTCGCGGGACTCTCGGGGAATCAATTCACTGTCGCAGGGATCCGCAACGGAGGCGCTCCCTACAATCAGCAGTCCGATGCCGTGAGCAAGATGATGAACGGCTCGCCGCTCCTTCATCTTCGATTGCTCAACGACGGCACCAACCTCTACATGCAGCAGTCGAATGACGGCTACACATGGAACACGTGGTGGGCGCTCATCAATCCCGGCACGATGTCGTACTACGGGTTCCAGGTCGGTCAGTCGGCCAACGCGAGCGGGTACACGATCACCAATGCGATGATCTATGAATGCCTCTACGAGGGGAGCGCAGCTGTCTTGCAAACGGCGCTGACGGGCTTCAGCGGAGCAACGCTTGGCACAACCCTCACGGTTGCAAGCACGACGGGGTTTCAGACGGGGGATTACGTCGGTATCGCAGGCGTCACGGGCACTGGCGGGACACTTCCCAATTCGGCAGTCAATGGCGGCACGCAGCCGGGGGCCACGGGGAGCGCGGCATTCACGGTCGAAGTCATCGATCAAACGCACCTCTTCATCGCCGGGGTCGACTTCACTGGAACATACGCATCGGGCGGTACCGTGACGCTCGTTGGGCGGTGAGACGACCATGGGGCTCATCGGCGGAGAGCTTGGTCGCATCGCGCTCGGCGACTTCGAGCTAGGCGGAGCCCCAAGTCTTGTCGTTCTCTCTGCGCTCGCCATCGCGGAGAACGTCGTTCAGATCCAGTTCAACCTTCCCGTCTACTACTCGGGTCTCCAAGATCCACCCGACTCTTCGAACTCCGATCTCTACACGCTCACACCCGTCGCGGGGACAGTGGGCTACGACGGCAACCCGACACGTCCGGTCAGCGTCGCATCCGTTGCTGTCTCTCTGGCGGGACAGACGCTCCCGGCGAATGCCATCGCGGGCACATGCCTCGATCTCACGCTTGATCGTCCCATGACGCCGTTCCCTTCGCAGTATGTGATCTCCGCAGAGGGACTCTTCTCCGCCGATCTTGGAGAGGCGCTGAGCGGATCGATGAACAGTGCGCAGCTCTTCGGTCTGTTCAAGGGACTCATCCCTGCGAGCGTCGAGCTGCCCACTCCCACACGCGATTTCTCCAACCCGCAATCGCTGGCAGCGGCGCAGAGTAACCTTCCCGTTCCAAGTAACCCGTCTTTCCTTGGTGTCTTCAGTGTCGACGATACGGGCGACTACGCATTCGACTCGGGAATGATCTCGTTCAAGAAGCGCGTCTACAGGCGCCTCATCACTAACCCTGGTGGCTTCCTCCACCTTGGGCAGAGCTACGGAGTTGGTATCCCGGCGCAGGGCAAGAAGCTTGCACGTGCCGCCGTCGTGCAAGCGCTCGCGGGCGCGGCAGAGAGTCAGATCGGACAAGAGCCCGAGACTCAAGCCGTCAAGGTGCTTGTCGCGCTCGATCCGAACAACCCCGGGCTCGTTCGATTCAACATCGCGATTCAGACCAAGGGTGGTCAGAGTCAGAAGTACAGCGCGCCGTTCCAAGCGGGATGACTCATGGCCGATCTACCCACGCGACTCGACCTTTTCTCCCTTGGTGCGGATTACCTCAATCAACGGGCGACCAAGATCGATCCGTCCCAAGTCTTCGTGCTCGGGAGCGATGCAAACATCTTCGTTGGATCGCAGAGCGTTGTTGCAGACACGATTACCAAGCAGCTCGCGTACTCCTTCGCTCGTCTCTACCTCGATGGTGCGACGGGGGATGATCTCGATCGCCTCGCCTTCGATCGATATGGCCTGACGCGCAAGGGTGCATCCGCGGCACTCGGCGCGGTCACCTTCACGCGCGCGACCTTCGCAGCGGGCGGGGGAAGCATCCCGCTTGGTACGATCCTCACAACGCAGACGGGAGTTCAATACATCACAACGACGGTAGCTACTTTCGGCAACAGTTCGCTCGGTCCCGCCTTCGCGAACGTGCGCGCGGTGCAAGCTGGGAAGATCTCGCAGGTCGGCGCGAATGCCATCAACGGCTTCGCCACGGCGTCCGCGCTCTTCGATCCGAGCATCTCCGTGATCAACCCACTGACGACGGCGGGTGGTGAGGATGCGGAAGACGACGACACGTTCCGATCACGCGTCCGCGACTTCTGGAACACTGCACGACGTGGAGTGCTTGCGGCTATCGAGCAAGGAGCGCTCACTGTCCCGGGTGTCGTTAGCGCGCAAGCAGTCGAAGTGCTCTCTGGCCTCGGTCAACCCGCGCGTGTGGTCAATCTCTACATCTCCGACTCGAGTGGCGTTGCCTCGGTGCAGCTCGGTTCTCAGGTGCTCGCGGCTCTCTACGACTACAGAGCGGCAGGGATCGCGGTCATTCTCTCGACGTCGATTCCGCTCATCGTTCCGATCCATCTTTCTCTGAGCTTTCAGGCAGGGATCGATACCGCGGCTCTGTCGACACTCGTCCAGGCAGCGATCTTCAGCTACGTGAACTCACTCCCCGTCAACGGCACGCTACTTCTCTCGGGGCTCTACACTGTCCTTCAGCGCTTCACGAGCAACGGACTCATTGTCTCCCAAGGAAGCATCATCTCTCCGGCCGGCGATCTGACTCCTCCCATCGGACAGACCATTCGCACCACACTGGCCTCGATCACTTACTGAGTTGCGCGATGGCCGACGACTCGAAAAGCGGACCCCTGACGGTCGACGATCTCGTTGCGGTGTGGACCGCAGCGGTGGATCCGAGCTACGGACAGGCGTTCATCCAAGCAGGTGAGGGCGGAGGCTTCGAGGCGTATACGCAGGGCTTCGCGCAGTTCGCGCGCGTGTCCCAGGCCATCGACATCACCTCGCAGGCTCAGTACATCCTGCCGTCCAGCGCGCAGACCAACGCGCCTGCGATGGGAGAGAACCTTGCGACAGTCACTCTCTCAATCTCGCGCACGCTCTACCTCGACAGGCCTCTCGTCATCGGCGCAGGGCTCATCTATTTCCAAGAAGTCGCAAGTGACTGGAGTCCGACGGGACCGACACCCATTCTGACCGGGCGCCTCTACACGCTCGAAGAAGATCTCGTCTTCCTTCCCGGCGACTCGGGACCTTTCCTCGTGACAGCTGTCGCCGCGGGTCCAGGGTGGGGCTACAACAATCCGCAGATCGGGACCATCACGAACATCGTGCAGGTGGGATCGGGCTTCAACAACGATCTGGCGACCGTGACGGATGTGGTCACCGCGACGTCGATCATCGTCTCGGTCATTTCGCAGAATGAGCCCGACACCTTCGTCCCCGAGCACATCGGGCAATACATGCTCTTCACGGCGGGCAACAACGCCGGGATCATGGCGCGCATCATCGGATTCGAGCCGCCTAACCCACCCGTCGCCGGCTCGACCGTGCAGCTCGAGGACTTCGTGTCCGTCGAAGCGTTCAGCGCTATCACGGGCACCTTCCAAGTCGGCGAGCAAGTCCAGATCAAAAGTGGTGCGACGATCGTAGGGACGGGGCTTCTCAAGGCCGCTCGTGCGGGTGCAGCAGGGCACACCAAGATCGGATTCGTGCTCGTCTCCGGTGCGGTCTCTGTCGGAAACACGGTTCACGGAGTCGTTTCCACGGCATCGGCGACTGTGAGCTTCATCCATGCCGATCCGGCGTTCGTCTCGGAAGCACCTACGGGAAACGTCGGAGGAGCAACATGGGATGTTCTTGATTGGGTCAACGATCTCGGAGTCGTTGTCACCAATACCGAACAACCGTCCGGCGGCACGCTCGGAATCCTCGATGCCATTGGTGCTGATCGAAACATCCCTCGTCTGCCGGACGAGACGGACTCCGCGTACCGGATCCGGATCTGGCAGATCGCCGACGTGGTGACTCCGAATGCCATCATTCGCGCACTCAATCGGTTGCTAGGTGTCATCCCCTTCTGTTTCCGCGAAGTCGGCACGCCGCTTCTCCCTGGCTTCTTCTACGACGGGAACAATCAGTCATCGCTCCAGGTCAACGGCACTTTCACACCGGACGCGTATGACTATGACGTGCTCCTTTTTCCAGGCACGACGACGAGCGGACAGTTTGCGCCCTGGCCTGTCGTTCCTGGGCTTCAGGGCACCTTCGATGTGACCAACGGAAGCGTCACGGTGCCCACGACGGCCAATCAAGTAGGCATCGTGTCGGCGGGAGATCAGATCGAGTTCTGGTCTCAACCTGGCATCTTCTACACCGTGCTCGGTGTCGGCTCTTCTGACATCCTCCTGACGACGGTCTATTCAGGGGTCAACAACACCGCTGCATTGGCGTCGGACATCTCACTCCCGCTCATTGGAAGCACCTACGCGGGCGGGGGCTTCCAAGAGCCCGTCCAGTATCGCGACGCGTCGGGCAACGTGAAGGCTACGGGGTACCTCGGAAGAATTGCGAGTGGCGTCTTCACGATGATCCGCAAGTCCGGGCAGGGCTCTCTCGCGAGTCCTGTGGAGTGGGCATCGGGCGACGTCATCGTGGGACTCATCTCGGGAGGAGTGTGGACCACCTCGAGCAACACGCCGGTCACGACTCCCGCGCAGTTCCGCGAGCATCTCTATCTCGACTACACCGACTTTCGCGCGATGTTCCTCATCGGCGTCCCACGCGTCTCGTATGGCGAGTTTGGATTCGCGTGGGCAGGGTTGCCCGCGGGCGGACCGGGATCGGAGTTCGGCGCGTACGACGTCGCTTCGATCGACAACTTCTACGACGGCTTCGCAGTCGGAGCCTCGACGCTCTACCTCAGCGTCTACAATCAGATCAACCGCATCCGGGCAGGTGGAGTTACATTCGATCTCTACATCGAAGACGGTAGCTGTACCTGACCGAAAGTCGACTTTCGTTCATTCATAGGAGACGCACACCATGGCCGGCGGACAGAAGAACGTAACGATCAACACTCAAGAGCGCGCGGTCTCTGTCGACATCAATCGACTCCAGTCCTTCATGAACGCGAGCCAAGCTGAGGCCATGCGTTACCTGATGGACGCGTCTCTCGGATCCGACGATCTGGGTGCGGGCGGCGTCATCACGGAATACAGCACGCTCAACACACCACTGCAGGCGGAGATCTTGAACGGCATTCAGGTCCAGCCTCAGATCGGATCGCTCAACATCATTATCGCTCCGGGTGTCGTGCAGGCCATTGCTCCGGACGGAAGTGAAACACCCGTCGGCTCCCCGGCACTCGGTGACTCGAGCTACTACAAGTACATCCGTGACGTCGGAGTTCAGACGCTCGGTGCGCTCGCGATGACGCCTAACAGCTCCGGTCAGATCCGGATCGACGTGATCGAGTGTCAGGTTGCAAGCCTTGTCTCCGAGACCGACAACCGCGACGTCTTCAATCCGTCGACTGGACTCTTCGCAGCGTCAACCGTGACCAAGGCCACCCAAGACGGGCTCTCCTACCGCGTACGCGCGGGCACACCGGGGAGCGGATTCCCCGGAAGCGTCAACGGTTGGCTCCCCCTGGCCGTTGCGAGCGTTCCGACGGGCACGACCACCAACGACACGATCACGTTCTGGGACGTGCGTCCGCTCGTTTCGGCGCGCATCATTCCTCCGTTCAATACGTACCTCAGCACTATCAGCCGTCAGCACGTCACGGGGCGAGTCGACTCCACGACGACCGCAGGCAAGTCGCTTCTGATGGCAGCGATGGACGTTCCTGGGATCTTTCCCAGCTCGACACGGCTTGGAGGAGCGTCCGGACGAGGAACCCCGGGATCGGACATCGGTGGTACACAAGTCGATCTCCAAGATACGGCGAACGTGTCCGGGACGTTCTCCACGGGAGCACCTTGCTACCTCTACTTGCTCGAGCCGTTCGGACTCCCGCGGTGGGCGCGCTACACCGATGCAGTCAGCGGATCTCGCCTCCCACGCAGTCCACGCGGCATTCTCGTTCTGTCGGCGACCAAGCCTACATACAGCGGGATCCCCAGTGCGCCCATTGCGCTTCCGTCTTCGACGGGACTCGCTGGCACGGCGTCATCCGGAGTCTGCGTCGTCGCCGGATTCGCCGTCTCGGGCTCGGGTGGGATGGGCAACATCATCATGGATGGCCGCGTGCAGTGGCCATCCACTCCTTGGCCGTCTGCCGCGGGAGCAACGGGCGCGATCACCGGCACAACGGGTGTCATCTGGAGTCTCGCCGAGAACACAACGCATCCCCCGAATGCGCGCGGGCTTCACATCGGCATCGGAGCAAACCTCAACATCTCGGGCTCACCTCCGGCGCTTCTCTTCAATCCTCAGATCCAACTTCAAGACGCGTCCAATCACGTTTTCTGGGAGTCGGGTTACAGCTCGGCGTCGACTCTATCCGCGATGGCCTTCACGCTTTACGACACGCCCACGTCCACGGGTGGCATCGTGAGCTTCTCGGCGCGTCTGCGGATCCCGCTCATCTCGGACTTCCCTTCGCCGTCCGGAGGCCCGTACCAACTCGTTCTCAATTGGAACGCAACGGGCTCCGGATTTGCCGGAGTCGGTTCACCCGCGCTTCTTTGGGTCGAGGGCTACGAGCTGAACTAGCTCGCGTCTAGACCGTCGGGCGTTTTCGTTTCGAGCTGGTTCCCACGATATTGCGTAGCTCATCCAACACATCCCAAAGCACCTTGTCGGGGATGTCATCGGCATCTGCGGAATCGTCCCATGCAAGTAGGAGCCGCACCTTGCCAAGAACCTTGTCTAGCGTACCCATTGCGCCGAGTACGTCTCCACGGTGCGTATCGAAGTAGGTGCGCAGGGTCTTCATGGCTTCGTCTGCATTCATGGTCTTTATCACTTCTCCAATCTTGCTACTGGCGTGTGAGCAGTCTCCTAGATCGTTACCGGCGCACGTCCCATCGCACACGAATTGATCCATCTTGACCTCCTTCGCGCGCATCAGTTTCGCCCCGCTGCCTCGTCCGCGAGCCATCGCAGGCACGCTTCGGGGATGATCTGGGTCTCCGGCTCACCAGGGATCCTCACCTCGAAGACACAGTCTCCAGGGTAGACGAGCACGATTTCACACATCGTCGGCTTGTCGATGTCGACGCCGCACACGACGTGACCCTGAAGTCGGATGAGGTCACCGGCCTTCAGGTTCATGCAGCCCATATCCTCTAGCGCGCACGTCGTCCAGCACGGTCCTGGTGTTGTTGCAGGTGTCGCACGGCTACCCCACCTGCACAGCGGTTACGTCCTCTGGCAGAGGGTCGATGCGCCGACATTCGCCCTCGTGCCCCTTCAGCAGGTAGCAGCGCCACCAGTGTATGGCGTGGTTGGCAAGGTGGTCGCTGTGCAACTCCCGGCAGTACTTCTCGCTGACGCCCATCGTCCTCTCCTCCTTCGCGCGCACTAAATCCCTATGTTCCGAAGCCGCCCCGTTAGCCAGTCCGCGAGGCGCACGTGCCACGGATATCCCGGGCGGTCGAATCTTGTCGCATAGCGCTGACACCGTTTAGACAAGTTCATATGTTTCTCGGCAACTCAAAGCGCGCATTTCTCGGTGTCTATCTGTCGAGCAATTTTCGGTGCGACGCGACCCTCGAAAGCAACTCGATCAGGTCGTCTATTGGGACGATAACTTCGTGGCGCCCCGCGTTGCTGCCGGATGTGTCGGCGATTGACACCTTCGCCGACTTCGGATCACCGTCAATCGAGTTGACTATGATGATGTCTGTCTCGGAGTCCCTCTCGTTGCCATGTACGGACACCGTCCACCTTCGCTCCACCACCTCGTTGATCATCGAATTTCTCCTATTGGGGCCCTACTGACCCGGCTTCCCTTCCGTTTCAAGCAGCCACACCATCGCGGCTCCAAAGCAGAAGATCGCGATGGCGATACCGACTCCGCGAAGCGCCGGACCGCCCCACTCGTGGTCGTACGCGAGCGCGACGAGAACACTTGGACCGACCCCCAACATGGCGACCTTGGTCCAGCCCACCAATGCCTTCTGACTCATCGTCGATTCTCCCCAGGAAACACCTTCGTGACCACTCGCCCTTGCTTGGTGTACACCTTGACAGGTCCGCCCGTCGTGTCGGCCACAAGCTGAGCGAGCCGCGTGAACGCGCGCCGTACGCCGTCCCACACGCGAGAATCCTCGTCGTCCCGCCACGCGTGGCGAAGCTTCAGCGCCCCGCCTCCCCGCATCTTCGCCGCAACGTCGTAGCCTTGGAGCGGCAGACCACTGAGCGCTGCGTCTCGTATCTGTTCCTTTTTCATGGACAATTCCTTTCGTCGCAAGGTGCCCTCGAACCGGGCTCGGTACCCGGACACTACCGGCGCGCCGTGTGTCTACGATCGCGTAGGCTCTTTACCGCTTCGTTCGGGGGCACCTTGCGACGGGGCACCCACGTGGGTGCCCGCGTCTCTATCGACACATGTCCAGTAGCGTCATTGCCTCCACACCCGGTTAGTTGCAGCAGAGGAGCTGATTGCTCCCGTACGATTGGCAAAGGACCGACACCGGCCACGGCCTGAAGGTCACTCCGCCATCCTCGGCAATCGTGTAGGGCGTCCCGTTCCAGGTGTTGCATGCCGCTGAGACGCCCCACTTGCTGGGGAGGTAGGCATCGCCGCACGCATCGGTTTGCGGCACGGTCGAGAGACACGCATCACCACACTGATTCGGGATGCCGCTCCCACCGCATGCGGATGTCGCACCGAACGCGCTCGCACATCCATTCAACGTCTTGCCCTGGCTGCAGTCGACGGGGAGCCCACCACACGTCACGCCGGGGAGCACACCGCAATTCGCACCACCACGCGCAGGGTTGGCGTCCGCGCATGCTGCTTGGATGCAGGCGCCGTTGGGATCGATTGCAGTCCCCGAGTCCGGGGCTTCCGAGTCCGGGGCTTGTGCTTCATCCGTGCCGCCATCATCGGCGGGACCGGGGCAGATAACCATACCGTTGATCACCACTCGACCCGCGTCCGCACACGATCCGAAGGTCATCCCGTAGCACTCCGGGCCGATGCAGAGCCCTGCCTCGCTGTTGGCCTGCCCAGCGTCTTTCTCGTCCTGCCCCGCCTCTTGCCCCATCTCAGGGGTACCCCCCTCAGAAGGGCTCGTAGGCGCTCCGGGGACAGAGGTAAACGGCGACCCGCATCCAATCGCGGCCAAACAGACGAAAACGCTCAGGATCTTCAACACGACGCACCGTCCTTCCAACTCAGAACCTAATCACTGGGACAAGGCTCGCAAGCCCTCAAGAACTGGTATGCCGTCGGAAGCCCTGTTAGCCTCGTTTTTCGAGGTGCATACATGAAACGACTGTTCATTCTCGCCCTGTTTCTCTTGCCAGCGTACGTCATCCTGACACCTGCGCTGGTCTTCGCTCAGGTGATCGTTTCGCCCACGGCACCGCCATCGATTACAGAGGCCTTCGTCGTCGTCACGATCGTCGGCTTCGTCGTTGGCTTCTTGGCGCAAGGTCTGAAGACCGGAAACCTCTTCGGGATCCTCTTCGTTCCGCAGAAGTGGGCGCCCTATCTCGGAGTCGTGCTGACTTTTCTGACGGGTGCCGAGCAAGGGCTCAGTGCTTCGACCACGCTGACCGGAGCTGTTTGGCTGAACGTTGTCTTCCTCGGATTCCAAGCGCTCATGACGCAAGGCGGAGCCGCTGCACTCCACACGCACACGAAGAAAGCGGACGAGGATTCGGGACCACCTTCTTCGGATGCTGCAAAGGCTCCTCCGCTTCCGCGCCCAATCAATCCAGCGAGTTAGCGTTTCTCAGCTTCACGACTTCGAACGCGACCGAATCGAGTAGCCGGAGGACTTCGTTCAAGCGAGCGACTTCCTCCGGCATCAGGTCTTTCACCGGAGTTTCGTCGAGAATTGCACGAGCTTTTTGAGTGAATGACCGTGCTTGCCCGAGGGCATTGGAAGCACGGTTGGCACAACTTCTCTGAGCACGCATGCCCGGAGTGATGCCGTACCCTCGCGACCGAAAGTTGACTTTCGGTCGTCTTTCAAAGTATCCCTTCACGCGCGCGCGTCACTCGCAGGTGCGCAACCGACTATGAATGATCACTTAGATCTCATTAGTACTGATCTGTGATCACAGAGAGATCAGTACTGGGACTTCTCTTCGAGAAGTCCTTACGCTTCGCTACGCTCGCGTGAGACGGATCGAGATCCAAACACTGCGTGAGCGATCCGAGGGAGAAGAGATCCGAGAAGTAAGATCCGGAAATAAGAGATCCAGAAAAAATAAGTGATTCAAAAGATGGGTCGGCGTCTCGAAAGGAAACTGCCATGGGCATCAAGACAGGAGAGCTGTTCGAGAGTGACGGGATCAGTCACCGCGCGTGGATGGTGCGATGCCCGGCATGCGATGCGCCCCACTCGTTCGACAAGCGATGGACGTTCGTGAACGGCAATCACGAGGCGCCCACGTTCACCGCGTCGATGCTCGTGAAGTTCTACGAGGGCGACCCCAAAGATCCGGCGAGCAATCGCGTGTGCCATTCGTACCTGACTGACGGCGTCTGGAACTACCTGAGCGATTGCACGCACGCGATGAAGGGACAGAAGATTCCCGCACCGGACTGGATCGCCCCCTGAAACGAATTGGCGTGTTGTGGATCGAAGACGGCATTACGGTCTCTGTCCCGAATGGATTCCGTTCACATCCGCATCGACAACAGGGTCCGCGTCGACACGACGGGACTCGAAGACGTCGTCACCAATGCGCTGAAGGAATCGTTCGACCATTCCAACCCCGAGTTTCACAAGCGCCAGCACATGGGCTTCGCGACGTGGAACATCCCGCGCGAGATCCGGACCTGGAACGAAAGCAACTCCTGGAATACCAAGGCGCTCGACTTCCCCCGCGGCGGAGCTGCCCGAGTGCGCGAGGTACTCGATCGCTACGGACTCGATCGCGTGTACGAAGACGCTCGCTGTCTCGGCGCATCACTCACGAACGAGATCCCCGATCACAAGGTCGAACTCTGGGACCATCAGAAAGAACTCGTCGACGCCGCGGTCAAGCTCGAGAACTGCATTCTGAAAGCGCCGACCGGATCGGGAAAAACGACAGTCGCCTTCGCCATCGCTGCCCGCTTGAAGCTTCCGACGCTGGTCATCGTCTCGACGGCGGCACTCTTCAAGCAATGGGTCACTCGAGCAGAAAAAGAACTCGGGATCCGAAAGCGCGATCTTGGAATCATCCGCGCGGGCAAGCGCAAGCTCGGAGTACTCACGATTGCGATGCAGCGCTCTCTCGCCGTCGGAGGGATCGACGGCGATCTCGCGAGGTACTTTGGGTGCGTCATCGCGGACGAATGTTTCGAGTCACACACCCCAGTGTTGATGGCGGATGGGACGCACAAGCACATCGAGGACATCGTGGAGGGGGACGAGGTTGCCTTGGGTGGACGGGTGCTTGGCGTGGGGAGTCGCTGGTATGAGGGAAAGTTGTCGACGTGCGGAGGTAGTCTCGTGACACCCGAGCATCCTGTCTGGACGGAAAGGGGGTGGGTGCCGACAAAGTCTGTTTGCAGCGAAGACAATCTCAGGCACGATCCGTTGCATGAAGTGCGACGTTTGCAACAAACCTCTTCCAGGACAAAACCGGCGGGGGAGATGTCGTTCCCATGGGATGGGAACGTTCGACAAGCAGACGGACGAGTGTCTGTTATGCGGGAGGCAGGTTCCGGCGAAGAAGCGCGGGTATCACGCCTCGACGAAGTGCGAAACTCGGGGGCCTTGGAACAAAGGCAAGACGTCCGAGGACTCGCTTTCGGTTCGAGTGGGCGCCGAGAAGCGCAAGGGGCAAGTGCGCACTACGGTAAGCAGGATGTTCCGTCAGCTTTGGCGCGATCCGAAGAAGCGCGAGCAGTGGACCAAGAGCATGTCTGTAGGGCAGCGCAAACGATTCGAGAAGGACGAGGAACGAAAGGCGTCAAGGGAGCGTACGTTGGGGCTCATCAAAGAGGGGAAGATGAAGGCGTACGGGGGCAGGACACATGGCAAAGGCGCGATCCCCACTTCCTCGGAGCTGGCACTGTGGAGGGCGCTGCGCCCACTGGGCTTCAAAAGAGAACTGGTCGTGAGGACCGGGCAGCGGACGCCGACTTACTACGCATTGGACTTCGCGCACGAGGAGACGAAGTTGGCGTTGGAGATCGACGGGAGCAGTCACCAGCCGAAGGCGAGGAGGGAATCCGACGCGCGGAAGGATGCATTTCTCAAGACGCGTGGGTGGACAGTAAAGCGCTTCCGGGAGACGTCCGACTCGAGAGACATCGTGGCTTGGTGCGAGCGTTGGATGGTGTCGTTGGCTCGCTGAGGGTTCACAACCTTCAGACTGAACGAGGGGTGTACGTGGCAGCCGGGGTGCTCGTACATAACTGTCAGCTCTTCGCAGCCAAGACGTTCATCGAGACCATTGATCCGTTTCCGGCCAAGTACCGAATCGGGATCTCTGCCGATCACCGCCGCAAGGATCGAAAGGAGTTTCTGATCCATGATCTCTTCGGCAGTGTGGCCGCGGAGGTGAAGCGCCGCGATCTCATCGACGTGGGCGTCATCGTCGACACGCTCATTCGCGTCGTGCCGACCAACTTCGAGGCGCCTTGGTACGGCAAGCCCGACGACGAACATCCAGCGACCTTCGAGCAACTTCTGGATGACCGAAAGTCGACTTTCGATCCGTCTGAGATCGCCAAAGAGCTGGACTGGGACAGGTTGCTCGAAGAGATGGCCAACGATGAAGACAGGCAGCGTCTTGCCGCGTGGTGCGTGAAGGACGGACTACGCGAAGACTCTCAGGTGCTCGTGATGAGTCATCGTCGCGATCACTGTCGCGCGCTCGATCAAGAGTTCGTGCGCATGGGCCTGACGACAGGCTTTCTCATCGGTGGTGCGGACTACCAACGCGAGTTCGACGCGGTGCGTACACGGTTCGAAAAAGAAGATCTTCAAGTTGCCATTGGTACATTTCAGGCAATCGGATACGGTATCGACTTACCCAAGGCGTCCGTTGTCGTATGCGTCACCCCCATCGCGTCCAATCAGTTTTTCTTCAATCAGGTGCGGGGACGCGTGTGCCGCAAGGCCAAAGGCAAGACGGGCAGCACCATGTTCTACCTCTGGGACGAGAAGCTCTACGGGGACAAGCATCTCCGGAATCTTCTCCGATGGAATGGTCACGTGGTCGTGTGGGTCGGCGGCAAGTGGATCGGGGCGAAGGAATATCTGCGCGACAAGCGCGACAAGGCGAAAGCCACTGAAGGGACCGAAACATGAGAAAGCGAAGCGACGTTCAAGCAGCGGCAGATCCGAGACAGACAGCCATTCCAGGGACCGAAACTCCCAAAGCCGTGCCTGATCCCCCGCCGAGCAGTCCTCGCCCGAAGTCTTCGACCTCGTCCGCGCCCGACCACGTCACGGTCGACAACGGGATCGTTTTCATCAAGTGCATCGATTGTGGTCTCAATCAGTCTGCGGCAACCGGCAAGCTCGTCGAGATGCCCAATGGCAAGAAGCTTCTGCACTGCGTTCGGTGCAATGGCCTTCTCGATCCGGACGAGGAGCTGACTCCGGAGTTTCTCGAGAAGCTCAAGGCGCAGTCGGGCAAAGCCGCTACCCCGGCTCCCGCACAACCGCCTCCCAAGGCAGCCGCTCCGGCTCCGAAGCCTACTCCCGCGCAGAGCGCCCCGAATACGAGTGGTCCCAAGTGCGTCAAGTGCGGAGTCACAATGACGCAGACTTCGAGTGGTCTCTTCGCTCCGTGCGGACACCCGCAGACGACCACGGCACCGAGCGCGACTCCTGTCACGGGTGCCGAGGGAGAGACCGTGACTGCGTGCTACGGCGAGGAGAAGTTCTCTCCGCGGCAGTATCAGAGTTTCGGGATCGGGCCGTTCTTCCGGACGACTCGTCTTCAGCCCGGTGAGAACGCTTCCCAAGCGCTCGCACGCGCCAGCTCCGAGCTTCGCACCTTCGCTCAGATCGAGTTCGAGCAGAAGGCGAAGGACTTCCTGTCCAAGCTAGAGTGGCTCGATGCGAAGCTTGGGGGTGGCAAGTGAGCACCGTTCCGGAATCGCTATTCGACGTCGATCCCCCCGAAGGCAAGGATCGTGAGTTGGCGGACAAGATGGTCCGCACCTTCCTGGGATCGAAGATGGAACCCAAGAAGACGGCCAAGACGATCAGTGACTCGGTGTGGAACAAGCTCCTTCGCGAGGTCGATGTTTGGATGCGCACGGGCGATTGGCGCAACGCGGGTCCGCGTCATCTCGTCGCTCTCTACGAGATGCTTCACACACGCATCTACGAGGTGAAGCCCGTGGAGCTGGGACCGACGACGCGTCTGCATGCAACAGGTGCCGCCGCGCGTCTGCTCGATCGGGAGTTCGACGGCAACATCTCCGAGATGGTCGATTTCATGCGCTGGACGTGGATGCGGGAAGAGGATCGCGAGAAGTGGCGCCGCGCGAACAATCGCGACGGGGGCCACATCGGTTGGAAGTACCAGTTCTGCGGAACTATCTTGACGGAGTACCGTCTCGCCAACGTGCGCAAGGCCGCGCGGTGAGACGCTGGGATCGTGTTCGGATGGGGCGGGGAGACCCGCTCGATCCGACGATCTACGAATGCTTCGATCCCCCGTGGTGGCGCCTCGATCGTTGGATCTGGTGGCTACTCACTTCGCGTCGGACGACTCCCAAGGGACTCATCACGATCGAGGGTCGAAGCATCCGAGCAAAAGCAGTCGGTAGACCCACCCGCGCTTAGTTCGAAAAGGTTCTCATCATGCGACGGCGCAGCGATGTATCGGGAGACGTGTTGCCTAAAGCGACGAGTGAACTCGTCGTCAAAGTCGACCTAGTCAATGAGCAAGTTATCATCACCGCGACCATTGTCTCGCTTTGCAGTGACGATTCGGGTCCGGCGTATCGGCTTCTCGACAGACTCCCGCCCGAGGTCTTTACTGACGATCGCGCGGCGATCTGGGCTGCACTTCGAGCGATGCGCCAGAGGCGGCTTGCCTACGATCCAGCGACACTCCAGTCCATTGCGGGTGACAAGGTTCGCATCTCCCTCCTCGCGGAGTGGGTGACGGCGCGTCCCGAGTTCCCCGAGAACATCGAGCATCATGTTGATTCTCTCCTCTGGGACCGCAAGCGCTCGCAAGCGGTCAAGGGTCCACTCGCATCGCTTCTCGAGGCAATCAAGAACCCACTCGAGACACCCGAGCGAGTCAATGCGCTCGCACGCGGCATCGTCGATGCCCTTTCAGGACACGAGCGACAATACATCTACGATCCTGCCGCGATCGTCGCTGAGCAGATGGCTGAGATCCGCAAGCGACTCGAGGGGCAAGCGGTCTACCCCTTCGGGCTCGATGGCCTCGACTACTACGAAGCGGACATCCAAGCGCACCGCCCACGGCGGATGATCCCCGGCACGGCTCCAGGCCACGTCACGGTCATCACGGCTGTTCCCGGTGCGGGAAAGAGCACTCTCGCCGCACGTATCGCGCTCGGACTCGGAGTCACCAATCACCGCCGGGTTGCGTATGGCGCGTGGGAGGTCAAGGGTCCGATGACCCTTGAGATCATGGCATGCATGTCGCTCGGGTGGAGTCGTACCGATCTGCTCGATCCTCAGGGAGCACTGAAGAAGGGCAAGCCGCTCACTCCCGAGCTTCTCGTGCAGCTCGAGGAGAAGATGCACGAGATCGCTCGATGGGTGACGTTCATCAAGAACCCTTTCCGGCGACGTGCCTCCGAGCGCAAGAGCGCCAAGAGCAATGAGGCGAATCTCGATCTCGTTCAGTCACTCGTTTCGGAGTCCGGGTGCGAGGTCTTCATCGCTGATCTCTGGGCACGGTGTCTCGCGTCGCGCGATCCCGGCGACGAAGAAGAGGCGCTCTTTCGGCAACAGGCGATGCTCGAAGAGATGGGCGTCCACGGGATCCTCGTGCATCAGCAACGGCACAAGGACATTGAGCTACGAAACGACAAGCGGCCTACGCGCGAAGGGCTCAAAGGATCGGGCGCGTATCTCGAGACGGCCGACAACTTGATCGGCGTCCACCGTCCGGCACAATGGCGGAAGGTCGAAGACGACAAGATGGAGCTTTTCATCCTGAAACAACGATCGGGCGAAGAGCGCATTGGCATCGAGTTCGATTGGAATCCTGAGACCGGAGAGATCAGGGGTGGACGATCCATCGATTATGATCCGATGGGCGATGCGTCGGCTCGATTGGGTGACTCGTTCACGCGCCCGAATACGACGTCGGACATCTCTTCAGAGAAACGGTCGAAACGTGGTCGCTGACGTCGAGGCTGTCCTGCGTGTGCTCGAGATCAAAACCGAGCGACGCGAGCGCGCTGGGTGCCTCTGGGGACTTTGTCCGTTTCACGCGGATACCTCGCCAAGCTGGCGCATTCGTGTCGATCCCGATCATGAGCGCTACGGGCAGCACCACTGTTTCGCGTGTCAGTCAGGGGGAACGCTCGCGGAACTGGTCTCGCACGTGCGCGGCATCACGCTCTCTGGCGCGTACGACTGGCTAGACGAATTCAACGAGAAGGTTCACGTTGTTCAGCGAGAGGTCCCTGGCGTGCGTGTCGAGATGACGACGGCAGAGCGCGTCTTTCGAATGCCGCCGGAAGTGATCTTCGCGCGCTGGGAAGATTGGGTCTCTCCTGCGCGCAAGTACCTCGAAGAGCGCGGTGTCACGAAGAGGCAAGTCGACATGTTCGGGATCGGCTACGCGGTCGACGGCCGACTTGCCGGACGCATCGTGTTCACGGTTCTTGATCCCGCGACGATGTCCCCTGTCTCGTACATGGCGCGCGACTTCTCGGGAAGCCGTCGTGCGAAGCGTTACCTCTGGCCAGCATCGGAGGAGAATGCCGACTCTGACATGATGTTTGGTGAGCATCTCTGGACGTTTCCGGCGTACCGGACAGATATCGTAGTCACCGAGGGAGCCTTCAATGCGCTCGCGGTCGAGCGCGCACTACTCGGACCCAATAGGGTCACGGTCGGTGCCTTGGGAACCTCGGCACTTCGCGACGAGCATGCGGGGAAGCTTGCGACTTTCAAGCGTGTGATTGTCCTGACTGATGCCGATCCAGCGGGTGACAAGGCTGCGAACGAATTGCATACCGCGCTCGCGCGCCACACGCGCGTCACTCGTGTTAGATTGGCTACTGGCAAGGACGCAAACGATCTCTCTGTCGAAGATCTCCGAGCATCGCTATGGCCCGCCCTCATCACTCCACCTCCTACCTGAACGAGTTGCACGCGCGCGATCCCGCAGAGCTGAAGGAAGCGATCCGAACGGCGATCTTCCAAAGCGCTGGATCTGTCACGGAAGCCGCGAGGATTCTCGACGTGTCCCATCTGTGCTTGATTCGGTGGCTGCATCGGATGGGCATGATTCACGAGCCGAGGATCGTCCGTAAGGAGATGGCGGGACGTTTCCGCCTGACGGCATGAGCGACTTCGCCGACAAGCACCCGCGCGACGAGCACGGGCGATTCACCTCGGGGGGAGGTGAGCTAGGTCTCTGGGCCACCTCGCGCGCACCGAAGACCGCGGGCAGCCTTCTCCAACGCGCAGAGAAGGCGGGTGGCTACAGCTATCGGCCGGACGATCCCCACCCGACGACGGGCTACATGGTCAGCTTGCCGACCAGCGCCGGAGCGAATCACGTCGTTGACATCAAGGAGATGATGTCTCGCACGCCTCCGCCCACGCGCGCAGAGGCGCGAGCCGAGCTGAAGAAACAGATCGCCGGGTTTCTGAAGGCGAACTTGCCGAAGCTTCAATCCATGCCCAAAGATCACTACCTAGGTGGGTGGGTAGAACGGCATAACGGAGACAAGGACGGCACTCCCATCGCCATGCACTTCGACATCTCTCAGCGAATGCCCGATCGTGAAAAGGCTCTGCAAGCCGGCAGGGAGCGCAATCAGCTTGCGGTCTGGCACCTCGACAAACAGGAAGAGATCTCGACGGGAGGTACCGGGCGATGACTACTCCCAAGAAGGCGCGTAAGCCGGTGATCATCGTTCACCCGAACGAGCTGAAGACGAAGAAGCAACAGGATGCCTTCGTCGACAAGGCGACCGACACGATGATGGGGCTCCTAGACGAATACGCTCGGAAGACTGGCACCGCGCCACTCAAGTGACGGCATAACGAAGGCGTGGGATTCCCGGTGACCAAGGTCGACGAACTGTTGGCGCAGACGCGCGAGGCCGGCGAGCGCCTCGACGAAGTGCGTACCGATGCGGTGGATGGCGCCGTGATGGCGCTCCGCGAGCTAGAGACGAAGGTCCAGGAAGCCCTCGGCGAGGACACACTTCGAGGGATGGTCGACCTTGTCCCCGGCGCTTCAGAGCGCTGCTACGGGGCTCAGCTCAGCGCGAAGAAGTATGGCGTCGATACGGAGCTACCCGACGACGGGCGCGAAGTGCTGTGTATGAACAAGGCCGGGTGCGTCGTGTGGATGCGTCGCATTTCAACGCCCGCGGCGTGGGGCGCGCGTCCGCTCAAGGATGACGAGATCCGCGCCGAGTTCCTCGAGCCGGCAACGCGCGCCGTGCAGACCATTCTCGAGCGCCACCTTGCGCGCACGGCGCGCACGCACGCGAACTATGAAGCCGTGGCCCAGCTGAGCGCGAAGCTCGCCGGTGCCATCGGCTTCAAGCTCTGACCGAAAGTCGACTTTCGGTCAGCCCTTTGTAGCAGTGCCTTTGAGCACTTCGATCGCGGCGTCAAGTCCCTCCGCGCGTCCGCGGAAGAAGTCGCGATCCTCTGGAGACATCTCTTTCGAATGGGCGCTGATATCCGCGAGCTTGCTGAACGTTCGGAGCTGACGAATGCACTTGTCAGCAAACGCCACCTTTGGGGCTACGCGCACGGCGACGACAGTCATCCCGCCGTCTGCGCATCCCTGACACACACGAGCCCCGCGTCGCTTCCCGTTCGAGTCGAACAAGATCACGATCGCGCCCTTCCTGTACTCCTTGCCACATCCCGGACATGTCTTCATGGTCGTTCCCTTTCTTGCTTCGGTCACACTACTCGTCGGTATCCTCGCTCTTTTGCAAGGGCCGCGAGCCACTCGTCGCTTACGTCGCGAAGAAGATCCATCGCTTCGTTGTATTCATTGCTGCCAGGTTTGCAGCTGAGGGCGTAGGTGCGGAGGTTGTCCGCCTTGATCCGCAACTCCTGAGCCGTGGGTTTGTCGGTGCTCATGTTTCAGAACTTGCTCGGCTCGAAGGCCGCGTAGTCGTAGAAGTCGACCTCAGGACCCTCAACCGTGTGGGTCACTTCGTAGAAGGCATCGCACTCCGCGGCGAACCGCGCGGCTTCCTCCACCGTGGCGAAGGACTTGGTGAACTCGGCGACGCAAGTCTCGTAGTTGACCTTGAACATGACTCCCGTTCTTTCCGGAGGGACGCATCCCTCACGAGTCAGATCATAGTCACTAGGACAACCGGCGCAAGGGATCTCGCGCAAGTGCGCGATGTCACTAGGACAAGATCACCCCTTGCGCGGCTTGTCCCAGTGATTATCTTGAGTGCTGGAAGGACGGCGCAACGATGACGACGACATGGGAGAGCAAGTTTGCAGCAGTGCTCGGAGCTTCGGCCAAGAAGGCGGGAATGAGCCTGGACGGTCTGAAGTGGGAGCGGTGCACCACGGATGCTACCTGGGGCGATCGGTGTGGACTCGTCTTCTTCGGCGCGTCTCCCGAGATCAACAAGCGCGCTGCCAAGTTCTTCGAGGCATGGGCCGCTCTGAACTTGCGCAAGGCCGGCATTGTCGGCGACTACAATGCTCAGGAGTCGATCCGGTTCGAGGGCCTCTTTCACTACCTCGCGTACAACAACGGTGCGCGGGGTTGGTACCGTGGCGCGGACCTCGAGAGTCTCAAGGTGGGCGACGTCAAGTACACGCTGAGCAACGGCTTCGATCTGGCGCTCACGGAGAAGCGCGACGGCTTCGCAACGAGCTATGTCTACTACCCCTGCGGGGATTGAAGGAGAACAGCGATGATGAAGGTGACCATGTTTCGTGAGGGCCACACGATGTACGGCTTCGAGCCTGAAGATGCGGAGACGGCTGGGGAGCTTCGGATGCACTTCCCGGATGCCACGTGGCTTGGTCGCGTGATGTACGCCGATCAGCACTACGCTCAGGGGGTTGTGAACGTCCTAGAGGATTTCGGCGTCGAGATCGACGTCGTCTGACCGAAAGTCGACTTTCGGTCCTCTTCGCTTCTTGACTTCAGCGCCACCAAGGCGCAATAACAGTTCGACAACGCAACGGGCTGCGGCCCTGGAAAGGAAGAGCGACATGCTCACGCATCATGACGGAAGGGACTACAACGTCGCGGCGAGTGAAGCTGCGAAGCACGCGCGTGGCATCATGGAGGCTCGCATCGCGGAAGGTCGCGCGAGTGCCGTCCACCTGATGGAGACGGTCAACTCCAAGATCCCGGCCGACTACATCGCCCGGGGCAACGGGATGAAGTTCATTGCAGACGCGGAGGTCGAGGATCACGGCGTGATGGTCAACACTTCGTGCCTGGCCGTCGAGCTGAAGAATCTGAGCGGCCCGGCGTTCGGGATCCACGCTCACGCGCTTCAGCAGATCTGTACGAAGGCAGGCGTTCCCTACGCCTACCTTTCGGAGTTGGTCCGAGCCAAGGAACCCTGGGCTCGCGCGATGGCGGCACACATCCTGAACGAGCACTACAATCAGAAGCGCGACGACAAGGGCGAGAACCTCTCGACATCGCGCAACCTCGTCCGCGCGGTTGACGGTCAGGTTCGCGGCTTCCTCTCGGACCGCTACCGCCGACTCGACTCTCGTCCTCTGCTCGACACCTTCGCGCGGAGCTGCCAGAAGTACGGCGCGGTTCCCGTCGAAGGTGTGGTGACCGATACGCGCCTCGCGCTCAAGGCGTACCTCCCGCTCGTCTTCGAGCCGGTTCCGAACGAGGTGATGCTCTTCGGGGTCGAGTGGAGCAATTCCGACTTCGGCGCTGGCAAACACGCAGTGCGCGCGATCATGCTTCGCCTGTGGTGTACCAACAAGGCGACGCTCGAGGACTCACTCTCCCAGGTCCACATCGGCGGACGCCTCTCTGAGGACGTCGAGGTTTCGGAGAAGAC
>Ga0209006_10000216_pt1 | contig 59637 bp, 61 predicted proteins | sample JacPin_JW_Ref_O2_FD_188567 | JGI IMG/M metagenome (GOLD analysis project Ga0209006, IMG submission 188567) | Forest soil microbial communities from Algoma, Ontario, Canada - Jack Pine, Ontario site 1_JW_Ref_O2 (SPAdes) (version 2) | ecosystem: Environmental > Terrestrial > Soil > Boreal...
TATCGGACATTGGCGGATCACGCTGGATCGCCTTGGATGAGAAACTGGCGGAGAGGGTGGGATTCGAACCCACGGTACCCAGTAAAGGGCACAACGGTTTTCGAGACCGCCCCGATCGACCGCTCTGGCACCTCTCCATCCCGCCAACCGAGCGAGGGCGCGGAGCCTAGCGCAGCCCCCACCCTCCCGCAACCCGTCTAACCCCCGGCAATACCTGGATAAACCGTCCGGCACGCAGCGCAAAACCGTTGACAGGCCGCGCTTTGCGGCTATAGTCGCGCGCACGGACGGCAATGGCCGTCCGTTCGATTTTCCAGAGCGCATACCATGTACGCTGTCATCCGCACCGGCGGTAAACAATATCGAGTCGCCAAGGACGACGTGATCTTCGTCGAGAAGCTCGCGGCCGAGCCGGGCGCGTCGGTGACGCTCGACGAGGTGCTGATGGTGGGCGACGAGGGATCCGCCGCCAAGGCGGGCGCGCCGCTGATCTCGGGCGCCTCGGTCACCGCCCAAGTACTGGAACAGAAGCTCGACGACAAGGTGCTCATCTTCAAGAAGAAGCGCCGCCACAATTACCGCCGCAAGCGCGGTCATCGCCAGGCGTTGACCGTGCTGCGCATCACCGGCATCCGCGCCGGTTGAGCCAGGGGGACCAGCGATGGCGCACAAGAAAGCAGGCGGCTCCTCGCGCAACGGGCGCGATTCCCAGGGCCGCCGTCTCGGCCTCAAATGCACCGGCGGCGAGATCGTGGTTTCCGGCAACATCCTGGTGCGCCAGCGCGGCACCAAATTCCATCCCGGCCGCAATGTCGGCCTCGGGCGCGACCACACGCTTTTCGCCCTTACCGACGGCGCGGTGCAGTTCCACACCACCAGCGGCGGCCGCACCTATGTCTCCGTCACGCCCGGCCCGTCGGAGGCCGCGGACTAACCCCCGAGCGCGCGAGACCAAGGCGTGACACGCGTAGGGGGAATGGCCGCATTCCCCCTTTTTCGTGTCTCCGGTCTCGGCCAAGGCATCCGGCGATGAAATTCCTCGATCAAGCCAAGATTTTCCTCAAGAGCGGCGACGGCGGCCCCGGCGCGGCGAGCTTCCGGCGCGAGAAATTCATCGAATACGGCGGCCCGGACGGCGGCAATGGCGGACGCGGCGGCGACGTGGTGATTGAAAGCGTTGCCAATCTCAACACGCTGATCGATTACCGCTACCAGCAGCATTTCAAGGCGCAAAGCGGGCGGCATGGCGCGGGCGCCAACCGCTCCGGCGCCGACGGTGAAAGCATCGTGCTGCGCGTGCCGGCGGGCACCGAAATCCTCGACGAGGACAACGAGACCGTGCTGCTGGATTTGCGCAAACCCGGCGAGCGCCATGTGCTCTTGAAGGGCGGCGACGGCGGCTTCGGCAACACCCATTACAAGAGCGCCACCAACCGCGCGCCGCGCCGCGCCGGCAAGGGCTGGCCCGGCGCCGAGCGCTGGGTGTGGCTGCGCCTCAAGCTGATCGCCGATGCCGGGCTGGTGGGCCTGCCCAATGCCGGGAAGTCGACGCTGCTGGCCGCGGTCTCGAAAGCCAAGCCGAAGATCGCCGATTATCCCTTTACGACATTGAAGCCGCAGCTGGGGGTGGTGCGGGTGCATGACGAGGAATTCGTGCTCGCCGACCTGCCCGGATTGATCGAGGGCGCGAGCGAGGGCGTGGGGCTGGGCCACCGCTTCCTCGGCCATGTCGAACGTTGCGCCGTGATCCTGCATCTGGTCGATGCGACCTTGGACGACGTGACCGGCGCGTGGCGGACCATCCGCGGCGAGCTCGAAGCCTATGGCGCCAATCTCACGGATAAGCCCGAGATCGTCGCGCTCAACAAATCCGACGCGGTCGATGCCAAGGACATGGCGAAGAAGCGCAAGGCGCTGAAACGCGCCAGCGGCCGCGAGCCGCTGGTGATGTCGGGCGTTTCGGGCGACGGCGTGCCCGAAGCGATGGCGGCGTTGCTGAAAATCATCCGCAAGGCGCGCAAGGCGGAGGCCCGCGCCTTGAAACATGCCGAGACCGGGGCGGAAGCGACATGAGCGAGACCGTCGCGTCAGGCCGCCGCCTGATCGTCAAAATCGGTTCGGCGCTGCTGGTCGAGGAAGCCACCGGTGAAATCCGGCGCCCCTGGCTCGAAGCGCTGATCGAGGACGTGGTCGCCTGCCGCAAGCACGGCCAGCAGGTGCTGATCGTCACCTCGGGCGCGGTGGCGGTGGGACGGCGGCCGTTGGGATTGGCATCCGGCACGCTCAGGCTGGAAGAGAAGCAGGCGGCGGCCTCGGCCGGACAGCTGCGTTTGGCGCACGCTTATCAGGAGGTGGCCGCGCGGCACGGTGTCACCGTGGCGCAGATTCTGCTCACCCCCGACGACACCGAATCCCGCCGCCGCCACTTGAACGCGCGCGCGACCATCGAGCAATTGCTGGCGCTGAAGGCGCTGCCGGTCATCAACGAGAACGACACCGTGGCCACAGCCGAAATCCGTTTCGGCGACAACGACAGATTGGCCGCGCGCGTCGCGCAGATGATCAGCGCCGACACGCTGGTGCTGCTCTCGGACATCGACGGGCTTTACACCTCCGACCCGCGCCGCGATCCCAAGGCCGAGCATGTCGCGGAAGTGCGCGAGATAACCGCCGCGATCGAGGCCATGGCCGGAAACGCGCCGCCGGGATCGAGCTCGGGCGGCATGGTGACCAAGCTCGCCGCGGCGCGCATCGCGCTCGCCGCCGGCTGCCGCATGGCGATCGCCCAAGGCGAAAGCCTGCATCCCTTGGCCGCGATCGACCAAGGCGCGCGCGCCACTTGGTTCATTCCCTCGGCCGAGCCCTTGACCGCGCGCAAGCGTTGGATCGCGGGCGCGGTCAAGCTTTCGGGCGCGCTGGTGGTGGATGGCGGCGCGGCTTCGGCCCTGAAGCGCGGCACCAGCCTGCTGCCGGCCGGCGTGACGCATGTGGAAGGCAGCTTCGAGCGCGGCGACGCGGTGTCGGTGCGCGGCCCCGACGGCAAGGAGCTGGCGCGCGGCCTGTCGGCCTATTCGAGCGAGGACGCCCGCGCCATCGCCGGCCATAAAAGCGGTGAAATCGAGGCCATCCTCGGTTACCGTGGCCGCGACGAGATGATCCATCGCGACGATCTGGTACTGACATGACGGCGCTGGAAAAAGCCAGCGGCAAGCTCGGGGCCGAGATGCGGGCCCTTTGCCTGGCGGCGCGCGCCGCCGCGGCCACGCTGGCGGGCGCCAAGCCGGAGCAGCGCAGCGAAGCCTTGAAGCAATCAGCGGCGGCGATCCGCGCCCGGCACGCCGCCATACTCGAAGCCAACTACCGCGATCTCGAATTGGCGCAGAACGACAAGCCCACATCCGCCATGACCGACCGGCTGATGCTCGACGACCGGCGTATCGAGGCCATGGCCCACGGGCTCGACGAGCTGGCGGCTTTCCCCGATCCGGTCGGCACCGTGCTGGCGGAATGGACGCGGCCCAACGGCCTGCACATTTCCCGCGTGCGCGTGCCGCTCGGCGTCATCGGCATCATCTATGAATCGCGGCCCAACGTGACCGCCGATGCCGGTGGTCTGTGCATCCGCTCGGGTAATGCGGTGATCCTGCGCGGCGGCTCGGAAAGCTTTCACTCCTCGCGCGCCATCGGCGATGCGCTGGAGCAGGGTCTCGAGTCGGTGGGCCTGCCAAAGGCGGCGGTGCAGCTGGTGCCGACCCGCTCGCGCGAGGCGGTGGGCCACATGCTCGCCATGAACGACCTGATCGACGTCATCGTGCCGCGCGGCGGCCGCGAGTTGATCGAACGGGTGCAGACCGAAAGCCGGCTGCCGGTGATCGCCCATCTCGAAGGCGTATGCCACGTCTATATCGGCAGCAAAGCCGACCCGGAAAAGGCGCGCAAGATCGTCTTGAACGCCAAGATGCGGCGCACCGGCGTGTGCGGCGCGGCCGAAACTTTGCTGGTCGACCGCGCGGCGGCGAAGGAACTCCTGCCCGCCTTGCTCTCCGAGCTGCACCACGCCGGCTGCGAAATTCGCGGCGACGAGACCGTGCGCGCGCTCGACAAGCAGGCCAAACCGGCCACCGAGAAAGACTGGTTCACCGAATATCTCGACGCCATCCTGGCGGTGAAGGTGGTGGACGGGCTCGACCAAGCCATCCGCCACATCAACCATTACGGCTCGCACCACACCGACGCGATCGTGACCGAGGACAAGGACGCCGCCGAGGCGTTCCTGGACAAGGTCGACAGCGCCATCGTGCTGTTGAACGCCTCGACCCAGTTCGCCGACGGCGGCGAGTTCGGCATGGGCGCCGAGATCGGCATATCGACCGGCCGACTGCCGCCGCGCGGTCCGGTCGGGGCGGAACAGCTCACCAGCTTCAAATATGTCGTGCGCGGAAACGGCCAGGTGCGCCCCTGAACCCTCGCGCGCTTCGCATCGGCAAGCCGCCGGCCCGTTATGTCGGCCTGTTGGGCGGCTCCTTCAACCCGGCCCATGACGGCCACCGCCATGTCAGCATCGAGGCGCTGAAGCGCCTCAAGCTCGACGAGGTGTGGTGGCTGGTGGCCGAGCAGAATCCGCTGAAGCCGGTCAAGGGCATGGCGCCCTTCGCGAAGCGGCTTAAGGACGCTGCGTCCTTTGCCAATCATCCGCGCATCCACGTGCTCGATCTCGAAACCCGGCTCGGCACGCATTACACGCGCGACACGGTCAAGGCGCTGCACGCGCTCTATCCGCGCACGCGTTTCATCTGGCTGATGGGCGCCGACAACCTGGCGCAGATCCGGCATTGGGAGCATTGGCGGGAGATCTACGCGACTCTGCCGATCGCCGTGCTGGCGCGGCCGGGATATTGCCGCGAAGCGCTCGCCGAACTCGCCGCCAAGCGCTTCGCCCATGCGCGGCTGGGCCCGTCGGCGGCGCGCGGCCTGGCACGGATGAAGCCGCCGGCCTGGACTTTTCTCTGGGCCAAATACGATTCCAGCTCGGCCACCGAGCTGCGCATCAAGGGCAAGAAACAGGCGCGCAAGAAACCGGCCGCTGAGAAGAAGAACAAAAGACGCGCCGCGCCCCGCAAAGCCAAGCCGACCCGCAAAGCGAAAAAAAAGAGGTGACTGCCATTCCGCGCATCAAATCCGCCAAAGTTAAATCTCGAAAACCGGAACCCGCCGCCAAGCGGCAGAGATCGGCCGCCGGCCCGGTCAAAGCGCTGTTGAAACTCATCGAACAGGCGCTGGAAGACGGCCAAGCCGATGTGCCGGTGGTGATCGACCTTCAAGGCAAATCCAGCATCGCCGATTACATGCTGATCGCCAGCGGCCGCTCGCAGCGCCAGGTGGCGGCGCTGGCCGAAAGGCTGCTCGATACGTTGCGCGCGCAAGGCTACCGCCGCGTCTCGGCCGAAGGGCTGCCGCACGGCGATTGGGTACTGATCGACGCCGGCGACGTCATCGTGCATTTGTTCCGCCCCGAAAGCCGCAGCCGCTACAACCTCGAGAAAATGTGGGGCGAGGATTTCGCCGATCCCGCCGCGGCGGAACGCTGAGCCGCGCTTGCGCGTCCTTATCATCGCCGTCGGCAAGCTCAAGCCCGGCCCGCTCCAGGATCTCGAACGACACTATGCCGGGCGGATCGCGGCGAAGCTCGTCATCCACGAGGTCGCCGAGAAGCGCAAACTGCCGCCGGCCGAGCTGAAGGAACGCGAGGGTGCATTGCTGCTCGAAGCCTTGCCCAAGGACGCGATGTTGGTGGCGCTGGACGAGCGCGGCAAGGCGCTGGCGAGCGTCGAATTCGCCCGGCGCCTCGGCCAATGGCGCGATGGCGGAGTGCGCGACCTGGCCTTTCTCATCGGTGGCGCCGAGGGCTTGAGCGAAAGCGTTAAAAAACGCGCCGCGCTGGTGCTGTCCTTGGGGCCGGCGACCTGGCCGCATTTCCTGGTGCGCGGCATGCTGCTGGAGCAGATTTACCGCGCCGAAACCCTGCTGGCGGGCCACCCTTATCACCGGGAATAAAGGTCCGCTCCCCTACCCTTCGCCCGTCTCATCCATTATATAAAAGCCCATGTCCAACCCGAATCGCCCGCGCCCGGTCGTGCTCTGCATCCTCGACGGCTGGGGCGAGCGCGCCGACGCTGCCGACAACGCCATCCTCGCCGCCAAAACACCGAACTGGGACCGATTTTTGGCCAAGTCGCCCCATGCCCACATGCAGGCAAGCGAGCATTTCGTCGGATTGCCCGACCACCAGATGGGCAATTCCGAGGTCGGCCACACCAATATCGGCGCCGGCCGCGTGGTGATGCAGGATCTGCCGCGCATCGACGATGCCATCAAATCGGGCGCGCTCGCAAAGAACCCAGCGCTCAAGGATTTCGTAGCATCGCTGAAAAAGAGCGGCGGCGCGGCGCATCTGATCGGATTGATGTCGCCGGGCGGCGTCCATTCGCACCAGGCGCATATCGCGGAGCTCGCCAAGCTCGTTTCGGAAGCCGGGATCGACGTCAAGGTGCATGCCTTTCTCGACGGCCGCGACACGCCGCCTAAGAGCGCGCTCGCCTGTCTCGCCGAATTCGCCGCGGCGACCAAGGATCTCAAGGGCGTCGCGATCGCGACCGTCACCGGCCGCTATTATGCCATGGACCGCGACCAGCGCTGGGACCGCCTGGAAAAGGCCTATCGCTGCCTGGTCGCGGCCGAAGGCGAGAAAGCGGCCAGCGCCAAGGCAGCGGTCGAGCAAGCCTATGCCCAGGGCAAGAACGACGAATTCGTTTTGCCCACGATCATCGGCGGCTATCCGGGCATGAAGGACGGCGACGGCCTGATGTGCGCGAATTTCCGCGCCGACCGCGTGCGCCAGATCCTGTCTGCCTTGCTCGATCCGAAATTCTCGGGATTCCAGCGACCGCGTATCGTGAAATTTTCCGCGGCGCTGGGATTGACCCAGTATTCGGACGAACTCAACCCCTTCCTCAAGACGCTGTTCCCGCCCGAGGATCTCACCGGCACCTTCGGCGAGATCGTTTCCGCGGCGGGGCTGAAACAGCTGCGCATCGCCGAGACCGAGAAATACGCGCACGTCACCTTTTTCTTCAACGGCGGGCGCGAGGCCGAGTTCCCGGGCGAAAGCCGGATCCTGGTTCCGTCGCCCCGGGTCGCCACTTACGACTTGAAGCCCGAGATGTCGGCTTACGAGGTGACCGACAAATTGGTCGAGGCGATCGGCAAGGGAAGCTTCGACGTCATCGTGGTCAATTACGCCAACACCGACATGGTCGGGCATACCGGCGACCTCGCCGCCGCCACCAAGGCGGTGGAGGCGGTCGATGCCTGTCTCGGGCGGCTGGCCGAAGCGGTGACCCGCGCCGGCGGCTGCCTGCTGATCACCGCCGATCACGGCAATGTCGAGATGATGCGCGACCCCAAGACCGGCCAGCCGCACACCGCGCACACCACCAATCCGGTGCCGCTGCTGCTGATCAATCCGCCCGCCGGTATAACCGGATTGCGCGACGGCAAGCTCGCCGACATCGCGCCGACGCTGCTGGCGCTGCTGGGATTGCCGCAGCCCAAGCTCATGACCGGCCACGCCTTGCTCCGCGCTGCTGCGCGTGCCTCGGCCTGAATTTCGTCCGCTAATTCCCGTCCTGCTGCTGGCGGGGCTGTTCTGCCTGACGCCCGCCTTCGCCCAGAATTCGCCGCAGAAGAAACTGCAGGACGTCGAACGGCAACTCGAGCAGAGCCGCCAGACGCAGCAGGAACTGGCAAAGCAGGCCGACGCGCTGGCCGCCGAGCTGCAGGCGCTGCGCGACAGCGAGGTCAAGGCGGCGGCGGCGGCGCAAGCGCACGAAGCCGCGCTCGACGCGCTCGACGCCAAGCTGGCGTTTCTCGGCGTCGAAGAGAAACGCAAGTCGCGCGAGCTCGACCAGCGCCGCGCCGACGAGACGCGGTTGCTGATGGCGCTGGCGCTGCTGGCGCGCGACCCGCCCGAGGCGCTGGCTTTCTCGCCTGACACGCCGGTCGATTCGGTGCGCGGCGGAATCCTGATGGGCCACGCCTTGCCGCCGCTCGAGCAGCGCGCCCGCGACCTGGGTGCGCAGATCGCCGCGCTCCGGACGCTGCGCGCCGAGATCGCGGCCACCGAAGACAGCGCCCGCGCCGAGCGCGACGGGTTGACGCGCGAGCAGAACCAGATCTCCGGCCTGATTGCGCAAAAGCAGGCGCTGCTCGCCCACACCCGGCAGGGCGCGGTGGAAAGCGGCAAGCACCAGGCCGATCTGGCCGCCAAGGCAAGCGATCTCAAGGATTTGATCGGCCGGCTCGAGGCCGAGCGCGCGGCGCGCGACGCGGCCGCCGCCCGCTTGGCCGCCCACCCGCCCGCCGGCGATACGCTGGCGATGAACGCGCCGCCGCCCGCGGTTCCCGATCCGACACGGCCGCGCGCGATCCGGCCCATTTCCCAGGCTTTGGGACATATGGCGGTGCCGGCGACCGGAACCCTGGTGGCGCGCTTCGGCGATCCGATGCCGGCGGGAGCCCCCGCCAGCAAGGGGCTGACCTTCGAAACCCGCCCCGGCGCGCAGGTGGTGGCGCCGTTCGACGGCAAGGTGCTGTTCGCCGGGCCGTTCAAGGGCTACGGGCAAATATTGATCATAGGTCATGGCGACGGGTATCATTCGCTTTTGGCGGGCCTCGACCGGGTCGATCAAAGCGTCGGTCAGTGGCTGGTGGCGGGCGAGCCGGTGGGCGTCATGTCGCAAAGCAGTCAAAAACCCCGCCTCTATCTCGAGCTTCGACACGACGGCCAACCGATCAACCCTTTGCCGTGGCTGGCAATCCGCGATGAAAAGGTAAATGGATAATGCGTTTCCGTGTTGCAGCGGCCCTGGCCGCCACCCTCCTCTGGCTTCTCCCGCTGCCGGTGCGCGCCGCCGACCAGCCGCAGAACCAGGTTCCTCCGGCCACTTCCGACACCTACAAACAGCTCGACCTGTTCGGCGAGGTATTCGAGCGCGTGCGTTCGGATTACGTCGAGCCGGTGACCGACGAGCAGCTGATCGAAGCCGCCATCAACGGCATGTTGAACGCGCTCGATCCGCATTCGAGCTACATGAATCCCAAGAGCTTCGGCGACATGCAGGTGCAGGTGAAGGGCGAATTCGGCGGCCTGGGCATCGAGGTGACGATGGAAAACGGGCTGGTCAAGGTGGTCTCGCCCATCGACGACACGCCCGCCGCCAAGGCCGGGTTGAAGCCCGGCGATCTGATCGTCGCCATCGACGGCGAGCCGGTCCAGGGCATGAGCCTCAACGACGCGGTCGAGAAGATGCGCGGACCGGTGAACAGCGACATCAAGCTGGTGATCCGGCGCGGCAACGCGCAGCCCTTCCCCATCACGCTGAAGCGCGCCGTCATCAAGGTCCAATCGGTCAAATCGCAGCTCATCGGCAACGACATCGGCTATATCCGCATCTCCAGTTTCAACGAGCAGGCCGACAGCGGCGTCCAAGCGGCGATCAAGTCGCTCCAGACGCAGGCGGGCGGCAAGCTCACCGGCATCGTGCTCGATCTCAGGAACAACCCGGGCGGGTTGCTCGACCAGGCGATCGCGGTGTCGAACGATTTCCTCGACAAGGGCGAGATCGTTTCCACCCGCGGCCGCCACCCCGAGGACGCGCAACGCTATGACGCCAAAGCCGGCGGCGACCTCACCAAGGGCCTGCCCATGGTGCTGCTGATCAACGGCGGATCGGCTTCGGCCTCGGAGATCGTGGCCGGCGCCTTGCAGGATCACCACCGCGCGGTGCTGCTCGGCACCCGGTCCTTCGGCAAGGGTTCGGTGCAGACCATCATCCAGTTGCCCGGACACGGCGCCATGCGGCTTACCACCGCGCGTTATTACACGCCCTCGGGCCGTTCGATCCAGGCCAAGGGCATCGACCCCGACGTGGTGGTCGAGCCGGCGAAGATCGAGAAGATCGCCACCGGTCAGACCACCCACGAGGCCGACCTGAAGGGCGCGCTCAAGAACACCGATCCGGGGGCGGCGGATGCGACGAAATCGCCGGCCGCGCCCGCCAGCGACAGCAGCGCTGCGCCCGCCGACAGTTCCGACCCCAGCACCTTCGGCTCGGCCGACGACTATCAGCTCGCCCGCGCGGTCGACATGCTGCGCGGCGTGACGCTGTTCAACAACGCCAAGGCGGCTGAGTGAGGGACGGCCCGCCCGCCGGCTATCGGCCCGGCACCGGGGTGATGTTGCTCGATGGCAACGGCCAGGTGTTCGTCGGCCGGCGCATCGGCACCCAGGACGCCTGGCAGATGCCGCAAGGCGGGATCGATAAAGGCGAAAAGCCGTTCGAGGCGGCGCGGCGGGAGTTGAAGGAAGAGATCGGCACCGACAAGGCGCTGCTGCTCGCCGAAAGCCCCCATTGGCACGTCTATGATTTCCCGCCGAAATTGCGGAGGAGCTTGTGGGGCGGGCGCTTCAAGGGCCAGGCGCAGAAATGGTTCGCCATGCGCTTCACCGGCAGCGCGGACGACATCGACCTCGACGCGCACATGCCCGAATTCGACGCCTGGAAATGGGTCGAGGCGCGGGATCTCCCCGTCCTCGCGGTCGATTTCAAGCGACCGCTGTACCGCGACTTGCTGGCCGAATTCGCGCTTTTTCTGCCCGATAACCGCGCGGCGGGATAAGGCCGCCCTGTTCGAGCGCGAAGCCGCGCAGCCGCATCGCCCACCAAGTGAGGCGCGCGGCGACGCTTTCGAGCCGGCCATTGGGTTTCAATCCCACCGCCTTGAAGATCATGGCCATGCCGCGCTCGACATGGTGGCGGCGATAGACCGCATAGGCGCGCCGCAGATAGGAATGAACCGCGCGGCTGCGGTAATAGACCGCGTCCTCGCGCTCGTTGGCGGCGTGATAGGCGAAACCCAGCTCGTCATCCTCGGATTCGATGATGCGGCCGAGCGCGACCAGCAGGCGCCGCCCCAGCCTGGGCCGTTCGATCTCGAGATAGCGCTTCAAGTGGGTGTAGAACATCTTGTAATGGCGCAGCTCGTCGGCGGCGATGTGGCGGCAGATTTCCTTCAGCACCGGTTCCTGCGCCGCCTCGCCGAGCGCGGTGTAATAGGAACTGGTGCCGGTCTCGACCATGCAGCGCGCGATCAGCTCGCCCGCGCGCGAGCCGCGCACCGAGCCTTTTGGCTGCAAGGGCACGCGATAGCCCGCGCTGAAGCGCGCGCACGCCGCTTGGTGATCGAAACCGGGATCGGCAAGTTGGGCCCAGCGGCCGAGCGCGTGGCCGTGCTGGACTTCCTCCGTGCCCCACAGCTTAGCGGCCTGCTGGAATTCCGCGTCGCCTTCGAAAACGCGGCAGAGATATTGGGTGTAATCGCCGCCATTCTGCTCGACCACGCTCGCCGCCTTGACGAGCCGCAGCAGGTCGGGATCGACCTTGCCGGACTCGAATTTTTTCCAGGGAATGTCGGCGAGCTTCCAGTGATCCATCACGGCGGCAGTATAATTTAACCGCCGGCCGCCGGTATAGGCCGGCCTAATGCGCCTGGGCCTTGAGCGACTCGAGCTTGGCCTTAGCCGTCGCCAGGCTGCGCTCGGACGAGCGCAGCCGGACGAGCAACTCGGGCTTGTCTTCGGCCGCGGCGCGGGCGGCTTCGTCCTTCAAGCCCGCGACCTCGCTGTCGAGCGACTTGGCCTCGGCTTCGACTGCGGCGCGGTCGATCTCGGCCAGCTTCACGGCTTCGTCGGCCAGCACGGTGCAGCGCTCGGGCGTCACCTCGGCGAAACCGCCGGAGACGAACAAACGCTGCGTCACCGCGCGCTGGTCCTGGCCGTAGACGTCGATGACGCCCGGCCGCACGGTGGAGATGAACAGCGCGTGGCCCGGCAGCACGCCGAAATTGCCCTCGCCCCCCGGCACCACCACCATGGCGACGTCCTCGGAAAGCAGCAGCTTTTCCGGCGAAACCAGCTCGAATTTGACCTTGTCGGCCATCGCGCCTTACGCCGCCTCCGCCGCCATCTTGTTCGCCTTCTCGACCGCCTCTTCGATGGTGCCGACCATATAGAAGGCGCTTTCCGGCAGATCGTCGTAGTCGCCGGCGACGATCGCTTTGAACGCCTTGATGGTGTCCTCGAGCTTGACGAACACGCCCGGCGTGCCGGTGAAAACCTCGGCGACGTGGAAAGGCTGGCTGAGGAAACGCTGGATCTTGCGCGCGCGGGCGACGGTGAGCCGGTCCTCTTCGGACAGCTCGTCCATGCCGAGGATGGCGATGATGTCCTGCAGCGACTTGTAGGTCTGCAACACGCGCTGCACGTCGCGCGCCACCTTGTAATGCTCGTCGCCCACCACGCGCGGATCGAGCATGCGCGAGGTCGAATCGAGCGGATCGACCGCCGGATAGATTCCGAGCTCGGCGATCTGGCGCGACAGCACGGTGGTGGCGTCGAGATGCGCGAAGGAGGTGGCCGGCGCCGGATCGGTCAGATCGTCGGCGGGCACGTAGATCGCCTGGACCGAGGTGATCGAGCCCTTCTTGGTGGTGGTGATGCGCTCCTGCAGCGCGCCCATGTCGGTGGCCAGCGTCGGCTGATAGCCCACTGCCGAGGGGATGCGCCCGAGCAGCGCCGAGACTTCGGAGCCCGCCTGGGTGAAGCGGAAGATGTTGTCGACGAAGAACAGCACGTCCTGGCCTTCCTCGTCGCGGAAATATTCGGCCAGCGTCAGGCCGGTCAAGCCAACCCGCGCGCGCGCGCCCGGCGGCTCGTTCATCTGGCCGTAGACCAGCGCCGCCTTGGAGCCCGGCCCGTCGATCTTGATGACGCCCGATTCCATCATTTCGTGATAGAGGTCGTTGCCCTCGCGCGTGCGCTCGCCGACGCCGGCGAACACCGAATAGCCGCCATGCGCCTTGGCGATGTTGTTGATGAGCTCCATGATGATGACGGTCTTGCCGACGCCGGCGCCGCCGAACAGGCCGATCTTGCCGCCGCGCGCATAGGGCGCCAGCAGATCGACCACCTTGATGCCGGTGACCAGGATTTCGGCCTCGGTCGACTGGTCGATGAACTCGGGCGCCGCGCGGTGGATGGGCATGGTGAGCTTGGTCTTGACCGGGCCGCGCTCGTCCACCGGCTCGCCAACGACGTTGAGGATGCGGCCCAGCGTCTCGGGCCCGACCGGCACGCGAATGGGCGAGCCGGTGTCGACCGCCTCCATGCCGCGCACCAGCCCGTCGGTCGTGTCCATGGCGATGGCACGCACCGTGTTCTCGCCCAGATGCTGCGCCACCTCGAGCACCAGGGTCTTGCCCTGGTTTTTCACGTGCAGCGCGTTGAGGATCGACGGCAGGTCGGCGTCGAATTTGACGTCGACGACCGCGCCGATGATCTGGGAGATGGAGCCGACATTGTTCTTGGCCATGGGGGATTTCCTCTAAAGCGCCTCGGCGCCCGAAATGATCTCGATCAATTCCTTGGTGATGTAGGCCTGGCGCTGGCGGTTGTAGGTCATGTTGAGGCGGTCGATCATCTCGCCGGCGTTGCGCGTGGCGTTGTCCATCGCCGTCATGCGCGCGCCTTGCTCGGAAGCCGCGTTCTCCAGGAGCGCGGTAAAGATCTGTATGCCGAGATGGCGCGGCAGCAGCGCGGCCAGGATTTCCTCTTCCTCGGGCTCGAATTCGTAAACCCCGCGCTTGGGATCGGGCTGGTCCTTGCTCTCGGGAACGGCGAAGGGGATCAGCGGCTGCCTTGTGACGATCTGGCTGATGGCCGATCTGAAGCGGTTGAAGACGATGCTGCAGGCATCGAACTCGCCGGCCTGGAAGCGGGCGACCAGAAGCGCCGCGATATCCTCGGCGGCGGCGAAGGTGAGCTTCGGCCGGCCCACCTCGGTCAGGCTTTCAACGATCTGCTTGGCGCGGTCGCGCTTCATGGCGTCGCGCCCCTTGCGGCCGATGGTGAGGATCTTCACCTGCTTGCCGGCGGCCTCCAGCTCGCGGATCCGGCGCCGCGCGTCGCGCAGGATGGTGGCGTTGAAGCCCCCCGCCAGGCCCCGGTCCGAGGTCGCAACCACCAGCAAATGCACCGCATCCTTGCCGGTGCCGGCGAGCAAGGGCGGCGCGTTGGGCATGCCCTTGAGATTGGCGGCGAGCGAGGCCAGCATGCGTTCCATGCGCTCGGCATAGGGCCGCGCCGCCAGCGCCGCCTCTTGCGCGCGGCGCAAACGCGAGGCCGCCACCATCTTCATCGCCGCAGTGATCTTCTGCGTCGAGCGGACGGAACGGATGCGGACGCGGAGTTCCTTGAGGCTCGGCATCGTCTCAGGCGAAGTTCTTGGCGAAATTGTCGAGGAAGGCGGACAATTCCTTTTCGGTGTCGGCGGACAATTCCCGCTTGTCGCGGATGGCGTCGAGAAGTTTCGGCGCCTTGGCCTTGATCTCGCCCAGCATCTGGGCCTCGAAGCGGGTGACGGCCGACACCTCGACCTTGTCGAGATAGCCCTTGGTGCCGGCGAAGATCGAGACCACCTGTTCCTCGACCGGCATCGGCTTGAATTGCGGCTGCTTGAGCAACTCGGTCAGGCGCGCGCCGCGCGCCAGCAAGCGCTGGGTCGCGGGATCGAGGTCCGAGGCGAATTGGGCGAAGGCCGCCATTTCACGATATTGCGCCAGCTCGAGCTTGATCTTGCCGGCGACCTGTTTCATCGCCTTGATCTGCGCCGCCGAGCCGACGCGGCTGACGCTGAGGCCGACGTTAATCGCCGGCCGGATGCCGCGGTAGAACAGCTCGGTTTCGAGGAAGATCTGGCCGTCGGTGATGGAAATGACGTTGGTCGGGATATAGGCCGAGACGTCGCCGGCCTGGGTTTCGATCACCGGCAGCGCGGTGAGCGATCCCGAACCGTGATCCGCGTTCATCTTGGCGGCGCGCTCCAACAGGCGCGAATGCAGGTAGAACACGTCGCCGGGATAGGCCTCGCGCCCCGGCGGGCGGCGCAGCAGCAGCGACATCTGGCGATAGGCGACCGCCTGCTTGGACAGATCGTCATAGACGATGACGGCGTGCATGCCGTTGTCGCGGAAGAACTCGCCCATGGCGCAGCCGGCGTAAGGCGCCAGGAATTGCAGCGGCGCGGGCTCGGACGCGGTGGCTGCTACGACGATCGAATATTCGAGCGCGCCGAAATCGGCCAGGGTCTTGACGATCTGCGCCACGGTCGAGCGTTTCTGGCCGACCGCGACATAGACGCAATAGAGTTTCTTGCTCTCGTCGCTGCCGGCGTTGACCGCCTTCTGATTGAGGAACGCGTCGATCGCGACCGCGGTCTTGCCGGTCTGGCGGTCGCCGATGATGAGTTCGCGCTGGCCGCGGCCGACCGGCACCAGCGCGTCGATCGCCTTGAGCCCGGTCTGCACCGGCTCGTGCACCGAGCGGCGCGGGATGATGCCCGGCGCCTTGACCTCGACGCGGGTGCGTTTCACGTCCTTGAGCGGCCCCTTGCCGTCGATCGGGTTGCCCAGCGCGTCGACCACGCGGCCCAGCAGCCCCTTGCCCACCGGCACGTCGACGATGGCGCCGGTGCGCTTCACCGTGTCGCCTTCGCCGATGCCGGTGTCGTCGCCGAAGATCACCACGCCGACATTGTCGGTCTCGAGATTGAGGGCCATGCCCTTGACGCCGTTCGGAAACTCGACCAGCTCGCCGGCCTGCACCTTGTCGAGGCCGTAAACCCGCGCGATGCCGTCGCCCACCGACAGCACCTGGCCGACCTCGGCCACGTCGGCTTCGGTGCCGAATTCGGATATCTGCTTCTTCAGGATGGCGGAGATTTCCGCCGCGCGGATTTCCATATCAACCGACCCCTTTCATCGCCAGCTCCAGCCGCCGGAGCTTGCTCTTGAGCGACGCATCGACCATGCGCGAACCCACCTTGATCACCAGGCCGCCGAGCAGGCCGGGATCGATCTTGAGATCGATCGCCACCTTGCCGCCGACCGCCTTGCGCAGGCGCTCGTCGATCGCCTTGCGCTGCGCCTCGGACAATTCCTGCGCCGCGATCACCTGCGCCGTCACCTCGCCGCGCCGCGCCGCCAGGATGCCGAGGAAGCCTTCGATCATGTCCGGCAGCGCGAACAGCCGCCGGTTGCGCGCGAGCAAGCCCAGGAAGTTGCGCGTCAATTCCTTGAGCCCGGCGCGTTCCGCCAGCGCCGCCACCGCCTTGGCCTGGTGATCGCGCGCCAGCACCGGACTGCGGATCATGCGCCGCAGATCCGCGCTTTCGGCGACCAGGCCGCGCAGCGCCTTGAGATCGTCGGCCACGGCGTCGAGTTCCTTGCGCTCGTCGGCGAGATCGAACAGCGCCGCCGCGTAACGCTCCGCCAGTCCGGAAACGCCTGCCGATTCGGATGCCACTTGAACTTGGTTCCCTTTTGGCCAGGGGCGAGACCGCCCTGGACAGCCCCACCGCGATGCGCTTTTCCGGCGCGTTATCGCCGCCCGAAACCCCCGCGTGCGGCTCCGCCTGGAAAGCGGGCCGGTTCTAACATAGGGATATGACCCGCGCAACCCGGCGCGCCCGGCCAAAATGCCGCAACAATACAGCCGGTTAGATCACACGAAGCTGTAGGGATCGACGTCCACCTGGACGCGGATCGAGGATGGCGGCTTGGCGCGCGCCAGCCAATCGCGCAACACCGTCTGGAGATTGGCGGTGCGTGGCGCCTTGACCAGAAAGCGCCGCCGGTGGCGGCCGCGCAGCTTCTCCAAGGGCGCCGGCGCGGGTCCCAGCACTTCGACCCCTTCGAGATGCGGCGCCGCCTTGGCGAAATCGCGCGCGGCGCGGTCGGCGGCATCCGCGTCGGTACCGGACAGGATGATCGCCGCCAGCCGGCCGAAAGGCGGCCAGCCGCCATCGCGGCGCGAGCGCGCCTCGGCGGCGATGAAACGGTCGCGGTCGTCGCTCACCAGCGCCTTCATCACCGGATGCTCGGGCATGAAGGTCTGGAGATAGACCAGGCCCGGGCGTTCGGCGCGGCCCGCCCGCCCCGCCACCTGGTGGAGCAGCTGATAGGTGCGCTCGGTCGCGCGCAGATCGCCGCCGGTCAATCCCAGGTCGGCGTCCACCACGCCGACCAGGGTGAGCATGGGGAAATGGTGGCCCTTGGCCATCACCTGCGTGCCGATCAGCACGTCGATGTCGCGGCGCTCGACGCGTTCGAGCAGTTCTTCCATCGCGCGCGGGCCGGACAGCGTGTCGCTCGCCATCACTTGCAGCCTGGCGGCTGGGAAACGCGCGGCCACTTCCTCGGCCAAACGCTCGACCCCCGGGCCGCAGGGAGCGAAGCTGCCGACCGCCTGGCATTGCGGACATTGCGGCGGCGGCGGCGCGGTATAGCCGCAGTGATGGCACAGCAAGCGGCCGCGCTGGCGGTGCTCGATCAGCCACGCGGTGCAATTGGGACATTGCAGGCGGAAGCCACATTCGCGGCACAGCGTCAGCGGCGCATAACCGCGGCGGTTCAAGAACAGCATCGCCTGCTCACCCGCCTTGAGCGTGTCCTCCAGCGCGCGCACCAGCGACGGCGACAGGAAGCGCTGACGTTCGGGCTTGTCGCGGCGCAGATCAATCACGCGAATCTCGGGCAATTGCGCCGCACCGTGCCGCGCCGGCAGATGGAGCCGCGCATAGCGTTGCTGTTCGACATTGACCGTGGTTTCGAGCGAGGGCGTGGCCGAGACCAGGACGATCGGAATTCGGGCGAGCGAAGCGCGCACCACCGCCATGTCGCGGGCGTGATAAATGACGCCTTCCTCCTGCTTGAAAGACGTTTCATGCTCCTCGTCGACCACGATCAGGCCCAACTCGCGGAAGGGCAGGAACAGCGCCGAGCGTGCGCCCACCACCACCCGGGCATTGCCCTCGGCGACCTGGCGCCAAGTCGCGCGCCGTGATGCGGCGCCGAGATCGGAATGCCATTCGGCCGGCGCCGCGCCGAAGCGCTTGGCAAAGCGCGCCAGCAGCTGGGTCGAGAGCGAAATCTCGGGCAGCAGCACCAGCGCCTGCTTGCCCGCCGCCAGCGCCGCCGATATCGCGTCGAAATAAACCTCGGTCTTGCCCGAGCCGGTGACGCCGTCCAGCAGCGTCACGGAAAATCCGCCGCGATCCGCCTTGGCGATCAGATCCTTGGCCGCGACCACCTGCGCCGGGGACAGCGCCGGGCCGGGAAGTTTCCAATCGGGCTGGGGCGGAAGAGCCGGCGGAAGATCGACGGCTTCGAGCAATCCCTGCGCCGCCAGGTTCTTCACCACGCCGGCGCCGCAGGCGGCGCGCCGCGCGAGTTCGGCCGATGTGGCAGCGGGGCCGCCGGCCAGCGCCTCGAGCACGCGGCGCCGCGCCGGCGTCAACGACTCGGCCGCGTCAGTCAGAGCGCGCTCGCCCGCCCTGCTCAAAACAAAAGCGGGAATGGCGCGCGGCGGAAACAGCGCCGCGGGCACGCTCATCGCCATCTTGAGCACGGCGCCGGGCGGCGCAAGATTGTATTGCGCCACCCAGTCGACGAAGCGGCGCAGCTCCAGGCGCAAAGGCGGCGCGGCAAGTCGTTCGGCCACCGGTTTGAGCTTGGCCTCGGCCACATCGCCCGAAGCCGCGCCCCAAACCACGCCGGTGACGCTGCGCCGCCCCAAGGGCACGCGCACGAAATCGCCTGGCGCGAGAGCGGCGCCCTCGAGCGTGCGGTAATCATACGCTCCGGCGAGCGGCAGCGGCAACAGCACGCTCACGCGCCCCAAGACCAGGGCTTCGGAACTGGAATCACGGTCGGGCATGGGCTACACTCTGGACCAAAGGGTGACGCGCATGAAGTTTTTCATCGACACCGCCGACATCGCCGAGATTCGCGACCTGGCCGCGACCGGGCTGGTCGACGGCATCACCACCAACCCGTCGCTGATCGCCAAGTCGGGGCGCGACTTCCTCGAGGTGGTGCGCGAGATCTGCGCCGTAGTGCCCGGCCCGGTGAGCGCCGAGGTGGCCGCGACCGATCATCCCACCATGTTGGCCGAAGGCCGCAAGCTGGCGAAGATCGCCAAAAACGTGACGGTGAAGGTGCCGCTGACCAAGGACGGGCTCAAGACCTGCAAGGTGCTTTCATCCGAAGGCACCATGGTCAACGTTACGTTGTGCTTCTCGGCGGCGCAGGCGATTCTCGCCGCCAAGGCCGGCGCGACTTTCGTCTCGCCCTTCGTCGGCCGGCTCGACGACATCGGCGAAGACGGCATGGCGCTGATCGCCGACATCGTCCAGATCTACCGCAACTACCCCGAATTCAAGACCCAGGTGCTGGTGGCCTCGATCCGCCAGCCGATGCACGTGGTCCAGGCGGCGAAGCTCGGCGCCCATGTCGGCACCATTCCGCCCGCGGTGATGCGCCAGCTTTTCCTCCACCCGCTGACCGACAAGGGACTGGCGGCCTTCCTCGCCGATTGGGCCAAGACCGGCCAATCGATCCTGGGCGGGAATAAAAAGTCCGCCGCGGCGGCCGAATAGGCAGGGACCGCGCCGTGGACCGCACCAAGGACAAGCAAACCGCCGCCGCGCCGCCGCCCACGGTGACGGTCGAGCGTTCCGCCAACGCCGCCGAGGTAATCGCCTTCCTGCGCCGCAATCCGGATTTCCTCGTCCTACATCCCGAGATTCTCGACCTGCTGACGCCACCGGCGACGCCGCGCGGCGAGGGCGTGGTTGACATGCAGCAATTTATGCTGAAGCGCCAGCGCGACGACATCGCCAAGCTCAAGGGCCAGCAGCGCTCGCTGATCGGCACGACGCGCGCCAACCTCGCCAGCCAGACCCGCGTGCATACCGCGGTCTTGACTCTGCTTTCGGCGTCGAGCTTCGAGCAGCTGATTCAGATCGTCACCACCGACCTCGCCATGCTGCTCGACGCCGACGTGGTCACGATCGGCGTCGAGGGCAACGGCGCCAAGCACCGCCTGTCGCATCAGGGCGTGCAGATCCTGGAAACCGGCACGGTCGACCGCGTGCTGGGGCCGGAGCGCGACGTGGCGCTGTTCACCGATGTCGCCGGCGATCCCGCGTTGTTCGGTGGCGGCGCCGATCTGGTGCGTTCGGCGGCGTTGCTGCGGCTGTCGGTCAGCCGCACCGCTCCGGCGGGGCTGTTGTGCATCGGTACGCGCCGGCCGGGCCGCTTCCATCCCGGCCAGGGGACCGAACTGTTGGGCTTCCTCGCCCGCTCGCTCGGCATCACCATCGCCGCCTGGCTCGACCTGCCGGCGTGAAGATCGGCCGCAAACCCGCGCAGGCCTTCCGACCCGACCCGACCCCGTTGCGCCGTTTCGCGGCGAGCAATGAATTGGCCGAGGCGATATCCGCCTGGCAAAGCTGGCTTATGCACGAAAAGCGCGCCTCGCCCCATACCGTCGCCGCTTATGGCCGCGACCTGGCGGGGTTTCTCGAATTCCTCACCGGCCATCTCGGCGGTGTCGCGGGCATCGACAAGCTGGAAGCGCTGACGCCGGCCGATTTCAGGGCGTTTCTCGCGCACGGCATGCGCGCGGGCCGCAAGCACAGCACCGCCGCGCGCAAGCTGTCGGTGCTGCGGGGATTCTTCCGCTTCCTCGCCAAGCGCAAGATCCTGTCCAATGTGGCTCTGGCCGCGATCCGCAGCCCCAAGCTCGACAAGCCGGTACCCAAAGCCTTGACCGAGCGCGAGGCGGGCGAGGCGCTGGCGCAGATATCCGCGCTCGAAGCCAAGCCGTGGATGGGCAAGCGCGACCTCGCCATCATCATGCTGCTTTACGGTTGCGGACTGCGGCTGTCGGAGGCGCTGGCGCTGACGCGCGGCGAGGCGCCGGCGCCGGACGGCCTGCTGCGCATCACCGGCAAAGGAGCCAAGACGCGCCTCGTGCCGGTGCTGCCGGCGGTGGCGGCGGCGGTGCAGGATTACCTCGCCGCCTGCCCGCTCGATCTCGGTCCGGGCGATCCGTTGTTCGTCGGCGCGCGGGGATCGACGCTCAATCCGCGCATGGTGCAGGGCCAGATGGCCAAGCTGCGCGCGAGCCTGGGCCTGCCGGACCATGCCTCGCCCCATGCGTTGCGGCACAGCTTCGCCACTCATCTGCTGGCGGGCGGCGGCGATCTGCGCGCGATCCAGGAATTGCTCGGCCATGCGAGTCTGTCGACCACGCAGCGCTACACCGCGCTCGACGCAGCCCGTCTATTAGCCGTATACGATAAATCGCATCCGCGCGCCAAGGGCTAGAGCTTGCGGATGGCGAGGAGCGCCGTCAGCGAGCCCAGTCCCATGGTGACAAAAGCCAAGCCCCAGGCGAGATGGCTGGCGCCGCCCCCGGCGGCGTCCAGCACCACGCCCACGGCCAGGGGCCCGGCCACGCCGCCGGCGAAACCGATCAGCGAATGGACCGCCAAGGTCACGCCGCGCTGGCCGTCCGGCGAGGAGACCACCGCGCCGTTGGTGAGCGCCGCCGAATCGCCCATGATGATCATGTTGTAGGCGCAGCACAGCGCCGCCACCACCCACACCGGCAGTCCGGCGCTGAATCCGGCGGCGACCGAGGCGAGGAAGGACAGCACCATCACCCGGCCGATCAACCGGCGGCGGTCGGCGCGCACCGCCACCTCCGCGCCGTAGATGCTGGCGAGCGTGCTGATCAGCGCCGCCGCGGTGGCGATCCAGCTCGCAAACGAGACGTCGTCCGAACCGCCGCGCAAACGGGCGGCGTAAATCAGATAAGCCACCAGCCAGGCGCGCAAGGCGAAGAGCTCGAAGGTGTGGCCGGCATATCCCAGCACGAAAGCCATCGCCGCGCGGTTCTTGAACACCGGGCGAAAATCGAAACGGCGCCCCCGCCCTTCCACATGCCGCGCGCCCGGTGCCAAAGCCGGCACCAGGAGATAGATCACCGCACAGGACGCCGCCGAACCTACGGCCGCGCCCCAGAACACCGCGCCCCAGCCGAACCGGTCCGCGATCTCGCCGGTGAAGGCATAGGATACGGCGGTGCCTAGGCTGAACCCGGAAGTGTAAAATGCGACGTAGCGGTTCTGGCGCGGCCCCTGCACGCGGTCGGTCAGGAGTTTGAGGCCGGGCATGTAGGTGCCGGCGAGGCCGAGGCCGGCGACGAAACGGAACACCGCGGCCGACCAGAAGCCTTGCGCGAACAGCGCATAGCCGACCGAGGCGAAACCGCCGACGACCAGCGACAGCAGATAGATCTTGCGCGGATCGGTATGGTCGGTGGCGCCCACCAACACCGGCACCGCCGCGACATAGCCCGCCAGGAACAGGCTGCTGATCCAGCCGGCTTCGGTGTTGTCGAGGCTCCACAGCCTTTGGAACTCGGGCAGCAGCGCGGCGAAGCTCGAGGTGCCGAGCATGCCCAGCACCGAGGTCGCGCTCAATATGGCGATGAGCGCGGCCGGCGAAGGCTCGCGCCCGGTTGCGAACATGGGCCTAAATATGGATCGGATGGCCTTCGACCGCCAGCGCCGCTTCTTTCACCGCCTCGTTCAAGGTGGGATGGGCGTGGACGGTGCGGGCGATGTCCTCGGCGCTGGCGCCGAATTCCATCGCTATCGCCGCTTCGGCGATGATGGTGCCGGCGTCGCCGCCGATGATATGGACGCCGAGCACGCGGTCGCTTTTGGCATCAGCGAGAATCTTGACGAAGCCCTCGGTGAAGGCGTTGGCGCGGGCGCGCGGATTGGCCGAAAACGGGAACTTGCCGGTCTTGTAGCCCACGCCCGCCTGCTTGAGCTGCTCCTCGGTTTTGCCGACCGTGGCCACTTCGGGCCAGGTATAGACCACCGCCGGGATGCAGTCGTAATCGAGACTGGGCTTGCCGCCGGCGAGCCGCTCGGCCAGCACCACGCCTTCCTCCGACGCCTTGTGCGCCAGCATCGGGCCGGAGATCGCGTCGCCGATGGCGTAGAGGCCGGGTATGTTGGTCGCAAAGGTCGCGTCGGTCTTGATGCGGCCTTTCTCGTCGAGCGCGACCTTCAACGCATCGAGGCCGAGGCCGTCGGTGAAGGGCCGGCGCCCGACCGAGACCAGCACCACATCGGCCTTCAATTCTTCGCGCTTGCCGCCCTTGGCTGGCTCGAGCGCCAGCTTGACGCCGTCATTGCCGGGTTTGGCTTCGGCCACCTTGGTGCCGAGACGGAAGACGAAGCCCTGCTTTTCCAGCGCGCGCTGCAAGGCGGAAGAAAGTTCGCCGTCCATGCCGGGCGTGATGCGGTCGAGGAATTCGACCACCGTGACCTTCGATCCCAGGCGCCGCCACACCGAGCCCATTTCGAGCCCGATATAGCCGCCGCCCACCACCACCAGGCTTTCCGGCACGGAAGGCAGCGCCAGCGCGCCGGTCGAGGAGACGATGCGTTTCTCGTCGATCTTGATGCCCGGCAGATCGGTGCTTTCCGAGCCGGTGGCGAGGATGATCGCCTTGCCGGCCGAGAGCGCGCGGCTGCCGCCGGCGTTGAGCGCCACCTCGACCTTATTGCGCGCGGAAAGCTTGGCCGCGCCCTTGACGTATTCGACCTTGTTCTTACGGAACAGGAATTCGACGCCTTTGGTGTTGTCCGACACCACCTTGTCCTTGCGCGCCAGCATGGCGGGCAGGTCGAGTTCGACGCCCTTGATCTTGACGCCATGCTGGCCGAGGGCGTGTTGCGCCTCCTCGAACTTCTCCGAGGATTGCAGCAGCGCCTTCGAAGGAATGCAGCCGATATTGAGGCAAGTGCCGCCCGGCGCGTCGCGCTTATCGACGCACGCGACCGTCATCCCGAGCTGCGCCGCGCGGATGGCCGCGACATAGCCGCCCGGCCCGGCGCCGATGACGATGACATCGAAGGCGTCAGCCACGGTCAGACGCCGAACAGCAGGCGTTCGGGATCCTCGATGCACTCCTTGACGCGCACCAGGAAGGTCACCGCCTCGCGGCCGTCGACCAGGCGGTGATCGTAGCTGAGCGCCAGATACATCATCGGCCGGGCGACGATCTGATCGCCCACCACCACCGGCCGCTTCTGGATTTTGTGCATGCCGAGGATGGCGGATTGCGGCGGATTGAGGATCGGCGTCGACATCAGCGAGCCGTAGACGCCGCCATTGGTGATGGTGAATGTGCCGCCCGACAGCTCCTCGAGCTTCAATTTACCGTCGCGTGCGCGGTGGCCGAGATCGGCGACGTGCTTTTCGATGTCGGCGAAATCGAGCCGGTCGGCGTCGCGCAGCACCGGCACCACCAGGCCCTGATCGGTGCCGACCGCCACGCCGATGTCGTAATGGTTCTTGTAGATGATGTCGTCGCCGTCGATCTCGCCGTTGGCGGCGGGAATTTCTTTCAACGCGACGATGCAGGCCTTGACGAAGAACGACATGAAGCCGAGTCGCACGCCGTGCTTCTTCTCGAATTCGGCGCGGTAGCGCTCGCGCAGATTCATCACCTCGGTCATGTCGGCTTCGTTGAAGGTGGTCAGCATCGCCGCGGTGTTCTGCGCCTCCTTGAGGCGCTCGGCGACGCGGCGGCGCAACCGGGTCATACGCACGCGCTGTTCGAGCGCACCGGTCTCGCGCGGGACGGAGGGCGCGGCCGGGGCCGGCGCCGGAGATTTTTCCAGCGCGTTCAGCACGTCGCCCTTGGTGAGGCGCCCATCCTTGCCCGAAGGCGCGATGCGCGCGGTATCGACATTGTTTTCCTCGACCAGGCGCCGCACCGCCGGGCCGGAACGCGCCACCGCGTCAGGTGCCGGCGGAACGGCCTTGGCCACAGGCGCAGGCGCCGGAGCCGGTTTGGACGCCGGCGCAGGAGCGGGTTTGGGCGCGGGCGCGGCGGCGGCCTTGACGGCAGGCTTACCCGCACCGTCAATGCGGCCGAGCACCCCGCCGACCGAGACATTGCCGTCCTTGGGCACCAGGATTTCAGAGAGCGTGCCCGCCGCCGGGGCGTTGACCTCGAGCGTCACCTTGTCGGTTTCGAGCTCGACCAGCGGATCGTCGACTGCCACCGCATCGCCCTGGCTCTTGAGCCAGCGCGCGACGGTGGCCTCGGTCACGGATTCGCCCAAAGGCGGAACGATGATGTCGGTGGCCATGCTGCTTCCCGCCCCTGTTTAAGCCGAAGCCAGGGCTTCGTCCACCAGCCGCGCCTGTTCCGCAGCGTGGCGCTTGGCCAGGCCGGTGGCGGTGGCCGCCGCCTCGGGCCGGCCGACATAGCGCGCGCGCTTGGCCTTGAGCTCGAGCGCGGTCAGCGCCTTTTCCAGGCGGCGGTCGATGTAGGACCAGGCGCCCATGTTCTGCGGCTCTTCTTGCACCCAGACGAATTCGGCGTTCGGGTAGCGGCCGGCGAGCGCGGCGAAGGTCTTGGCCGGGAAGGGATAGAGCTGCTCGAAGCGCAGGACGGCGATGTCGTCGATTTTCCGCTCGCGCCGGGCATGCAACAGGTCGAAATAGACCTTGCCGCTCGCCAGCAGCACGCGGCGGATCTTGGCGTCGTCGAGCTTGTCGACTTCGCCGATGACGCGGTGGAAGGATGTGCCCGGCCCCATCTCGGCCAGGGAGGATGCGACTTCGGGATTCCGCAACAACGACTTCGGCGTCATGATCACCAGCGGCTTGCGGAAGTCGCGCCGCACCTGGCGGCGCAGCACATGGAAATAATTCGCCGCCGAGGTCAGGTTGCAGACCTGGAGATTGTCCTCGCCGCAAAGCTGCAGGAAACGCTCGAGCCGCGCCGAGGAATGCTCCGGCCCCTGGCCCTCGTAGCCGTGCGGCAGCAACAGCACCAGCCCCGACATGCGCAGCCACTTGGCTTCGCCCGAGGCGATGAACTGGTCGATGATGACCTGGGCGCCGTTGGCGAAATCGCCGAACTGCGCCTCCCACAGCACCAGCGAGCGCGGATCGGCCAGGCTGTAGCCGTATTCGAAGCCCAGCACCGCCGCCTCGGACAGGGGGCTGTCGATCACCTCGAACTGCGCCTGGCCGTCGCGGATGTGGTTCAAGGGGATGTAGCGTTCCTCGGTCTCCTGGTCGAACAGCACGGCATGGCGCTGCGAGAAGGTGCCGCGGCCGGAATCCTGGCCCGAGAGCCGCACGCAGGTGCCCTCGGCCAAAAGCGTGCCGAAGGCCAGCGCCTCGGCCGTCGCCCAGTCGATGCCTTCGCCCTTTTCGACGGCTTCGCGCTTGGCGTCGAGCTGCCGAACGATCTTGCGGTTGACGTTGAAGCCTTCGGGCGCGCGGGACAGCGCCGCGCCCACCTCTTTCAGCAGCGGCAATTCGACCGCGGTGGTGCCGCGCCGGTCGTCGCCGGAGGCGACGGCAAAGCCCTTCCACACGCCTTCGAGCCAATCGGCCTTGTTGGGGCGGTAGCTCTTGGCCGCCTCGTACTCGTCGTCGAGTTGTTTGAGGAAATCCTGCGCGATCTTCGCCGATTCCTCGGCGCTGACCAGCCCCTCGGCCGCCAGGCGCTTGGCGTAGATCTCGCGCGTGGTCGGATGCGATGCGATCGCCTTGTACATCAGCGGCTGGGTGAAGGCCGGCTCGTCGGTTTCGTTGTGGCCGTGGCGGCGGTAGCAGAAGATGTCGATCACCACGTCCTTCTTGAAGCGGTGGCGGAACTCGGTGGCGATGCGCGCGACATGCACCACCGCCTCGGGATCGTCGCCGTTAACGTGGAAGATCGGCGCCTGGATGATCTTGGCGACCTCGGAAGGATAAGGGCCGGAGCGGGCATAGGCCGGGCTGGTGGTGAAGCCGATCTGGTTGTTGACGATGACATGGATGGTGCCGCCGGTGCGGTAGCCCTTCAACTCGGACAGCTCGAGCGTTTCGGCGACCGGGCCCTGGCCGGCGAAGGCGGCGTCGCCGTGCATCAGCAGCCCGACCACCTGCTCGCGCTCGGTATCGCCGCGTTGATGCTGCTTGGCGCGCACCTTGCCGAGCGCCACCGGATTGACCGCCTCGAGATGCGACGGATTGGCGGTGAGCGACAGATGCACGACCATGCCGTCGAATTCGCGGTCGGACGAGGTGCCGAGATGGTATTTGACGTCGCCCGAGCCCTGCACGTCCTCGGGATTGGCGGCGTTGCCCTGGAATTCGGAGAACAGCGCCTTGAACGGCTTGCCCATCATGTTGGTGAGCACGTTGAGGCGGCCGCGATGCGGCATGCCGATCACCAGCTCCTTCATGCCGAGCTGGCCGCCGCGCTTCAGCACCTGTTCCAGCGCCGGGATCAGCGACTCGGCGCCGTCGAGGCCGAAGCGCTTGGTGCCGGTATAGCGCTTGTCGAGAAAATGTTCGAGCAGCTCGGCATCGGTCAGGCGTTCGAGGATGGCGCGCTTGCCGCGCTCGGTGAAATCGGTCTGGTTGCGCGGCAACTCGATGCGCGCCTGGATCCACTGCCGCTGCTCGAGCTCCTGGATGTGCATGTATTCGACGCCGACATGGCCGCAATAGGTCGCCTTGAGCGCCGCCAGGATTTCCTTGATCGTCGCGGTGGTGAACCCGAGCGTGTTGTTGACGAAGATCGGCCGGTCGTAATCGGCCTCGGTGAAGCCGTAGGTCGCGGGATCGAGATCGGGATGATAAGTGCGGCGTTCGAGTCCCAGCGGATCGAGATCGGCGATCAGGTGACCGCGCACGCGATAGGCGCGGATCAGCGTCATGGCGCGGATGGAATCGAGCGTCGCTTGGCGCGCATCCTGCGGCAGCTCGGCCGGCGCGGGATTGCTTTCCGCCGCCAGGCCGTGTCCGTTGGCGGCGGGCGCGGGCAGCGCTGCTTCGTGACCATTGGCGATGATCTGGCCGCGCTTGTCGCCCCAGCCCGGCCCTTCCATCTCGCGCAGGAAGGCCTTGGGCTCCTCGCCCAGCTCGGCGAAGAATCCGCGCCAGCTGGCATCGACCGATTGCGGGTCGTCGAGATAGCGGGCGTAGAGCTCGGCGATGAAGGCGGCGTTGGTGCCGGTGAGAAAGGTGTTTTTGTCGATTGGCGGCATGTCGTTCTTTTCTTAGCCCATGACCCTCAGAAAAGGCGTCCGGGCCTGTATCATAGATTGGGTGAAAGCTGCCTTAAACCTAGCCCTGATTTGTGTCATGCCTGCTATACCCCGGCATGGTCCTAACGGTTTTGTCAGGCGAAGCCGCCGATTCCAGACCATGCAAAAGCCGTGCAAATCCGCGCCGATGAGCCCTTTATCCGCTAGGACTTGGCCGCGGCCAGGAGCTTCTGGGTGGCGTCGAGCAATCCCCGGACCGCGGCGACCGACTTGTCGAAAGCGGTCTTTTCCTCGCCGTCGAGGGTGATCTCGATGATTCGCTCCACCCCCTTATCGCCGATCACGGTCGGCACGCCGACATAGAGATCCTTGACGCCGTATTGGCCGGTGAGCCACGCGGCGCAGGGCAAAACGCGCTTCTTGTCGCGCAGGAAAGACTCGGCCATGGCGATCGCCGAGGAAGCGGGCGCATAGAAGGCCGAGCCGGTCTTCAAAAGGTTGACGATCTCGCCGCCGCCGTCGCGGGTGCGCTGCACGATCTTGTCGAGCTTCTCCTTGGTGGTCCAGCCCATCTTGACCAGATCGGGCAGCGGAATCCCGGCCACGGTCGAATAGCGGATCAGCGGCACCATGCTGTCGCCATGCCCGCCCAGCACGAAAGCGGTCACGTCCTCGACCGAAACCTTGAATTCCTCGGCGAGGAAATAACGGAAACGCGCGCTGTCGAGCACGCCGGCCATGCCGACGACGCGGCTTTGCGGCAAGCCGCAGGCTTCGCGCAGCACCCACACCATCACGTCCAGCGGATTGGTGATGCAGATGACAAAAGCGTTAGGCGCGTTGGCCTTGATCGCGGCGCCCACCTGCCCCATCACCTTGGCGTTGATGCCAATCAGGTCGTCGCGGCTCATGCCCGGCTTGCGCGGCACGCCGGCGGTGACGATCACCACGTCGGCCCCGGCAATCGCGGCGTAATCGTTGCTGCCCATATAACGGGCATCGAAGCTCTCGACCGGCGTGGCCTCGGCCAAATCGAGCGATTTGCCTTGCGGCACGCCCTCGACGATGTCGCACAACACGACGTCGCCCAACTCCTTCAATCCGGCGAGCAGCGCGAGCGTGCCGCCGATCTGGCCGGCCCCCACCAGCGCGATCTTCTTGCGTGCCATTCGGAACCTCTTGTCTGGAATAAGGCGCGGGTCTTAGCGCGATTCCGCCCCGGGTTCAAGGCCCGGCGATATATTCCGCGCTTTGCATTTCATTGAGGCGCGAGACGGTGCGCTGGAACTCGAAGGAGCCGTCGCCCTCGGTATAGAGATCGGCGGGCGGCGCATCGGCCGAAGCCACCAGCCGGCCATGCGCCTCGTAGAGCGTGTCGATGAAGATGTTGAAGCGCAAGGCGCGGTCGCGGTTCTCGGCGCCCAATCGGGGAATGCCCTCGATGACGAAAGTGCGATAGCGCGCGGCCAAGGCCACGTAATCGGCGGCTCCGAGCGGCTGGCCGCACAACTCCTCGAAACCGAACCAGGCGACGCCGCCGGCCGCGCGCGGCACGGTGACGAAACGGCCGCGCAGCTCGAGCTTGGCCGGGCTGGCCGAGGCGTTGTCGGTAAGCTCGGCGAAGATGCGTTCGAGCGCGCGATAGGATTGGTCGTTGGCCGGGGTGAAATAGACCTGGCGGCCGGACAGCCGGACCATGCGGTAGTCGCGCTTGCCGTCCAATTCGATTATGTCGAGCTTGCGCTTGAAGAGTTCGATGAACGGCAGGAAGCGCTCACGCTGCAGACCCTTCTCGTAAAGCGCGTCGGGCGCGCGGTTCGAGGTCGCGACCACGACCACGCCTTGATCGAACAGCGCCTCGAACAGCCGGCCGAGGATCATGGCGTCGGCGATGTCGTTGACGTGGAATTCGTCGAAGCACAAAAGCGACGCCTCGGCCGCGATGTCCGCCGCCACCGGGCGGATCGGATCGCCCTTCTCGTCGCGCCGCGCATGGATGCGGTCATGGACCTCGAGCATGAAGGCGTAGAAATGCACGCGCCGCTTGCGCGATGTCGCGACCGAGGAAAAGAACATGTCCATCAGCATGGACTTGCCGCGGCCGACATTGCCGTAGATGTAGAGTCCGCGCGGCGGCGTGCCGGTGAGCCGGGCCCACCAGCCGCGCGCGCCGTTGCGTTTGTATTGCCGGAAGTTGCGCCACAACGCCTGCAGTTTTTCCGCCGCCGCTTGCTGCGCCGGATCGGGCATCAGCTCGCCCGAATCGACGCGCGCCCGATAAAGCGCCTCGGGGCCGGCGACGATGGCGAAGGTCCCAGGATGCTGTGGGGGATGTCGGGGGGAGTCCGGAGAGGAAGGCGGCATGGAAGGCGCTGTCATAGCGAATTTCGCGCCGCGATGCAAAATCGGGGATAAACTCGGCAAACGCGACAAACCAGGGAGACGGCCCAGGAGACAGCGATGAACGAAGACCGCCTGAACATCGAAATCCGCAAGTTCCTCAAGACCGTCGGCGTCGCCTCGCAGCGCGAGATCGAGACCGCGTTGCGCGCGGCGGATGCCGGGGGCAAGCTCAAAGGCAAGAGCCGCGTCGCCGCGAAGATGACGCTGACCCTGCCGGAGATCGGACTTAGCCGCGTCATCGACGGCACGATCGATTTCGAGACGCCCTTAGACCCCTAGCTCCCGCTCACCATCATCTGCTTGATCTCGCCGATCGCCTTGGCCGGGTTGAGGCCCTTGGGGCAGGTGCTGGTGCAGTTCATGATGGTGTGGCAGCGATAGAGCTTGAAGGGATCGTCGAGCGCGGCGAGACGGTCTTCGGTCTTGCCGTCGCGACTGTCGGCGAGCCAGCGATAGGACTGAAGCAGCACGGCGGGTCCGAGATACTTGTCGCCGTTCCACCAATAGCTCGGGCAGGCGGTGGAGCAGCAGAAACACAGAATGCATTCCCATAAGCCGTCGAGCTTGGCGCGCTCGCCGATCGATTGCAGTCTTTCGCTGTCGGTCGGCGGCGGAACGTCGTTCTTCAGCCAGGGTTCGATCGAGCGGTATTGCGCGTAGATGCCGCCGATGTCCGGCACCAGGTCCTTGATCACCGGCAGATGCGGCAGCGGATAGATCGTGACGTCGCCGGGCGCGTCGTCGATGTATTTGAGACAGGCGAGCGTGTTGGTGCCGTCGATGTTCATGGCGCAGGAGCCGCAGATGCCCTCGCGGCAGGAGCGGCGGAAGGTCAAGGAGGTGTCGACCTCGTTCTTGATCTTGATGAGCGCATCGAGAACCATCGGCGCGGTCTGGTCGAGGTCGATGGTGTAGCTGTCGAGCCGCGGGTTTTTCCCGTCCTCGGGATTCCAGCGATAGATCTTGAAGGTCTTGACGCGCTTGGCGCCCGCGGGCGCCGGAAAATTCTTGCCGGTGCCGACCTTGGAATTGGCGGGAAGCGTGAAATCGGCCATGGCGGCTCCTCAGTAGACCCGTTCTTTGGGCGGGAAGGGCTGAACGTCGTTCGACAGCGTGAAATTATGCACCGGGCGGTAGCCCAGCCGGGTCTTGCCCTTGTCGTCGACCCAGGACAGCGTGTGCTTCATCCAATGCTCGTCGTCGCGCTTGGGATAATCCTCGCGCGCATGGGCGCCGCGGCTTTCGGTGCGGTTGACCGCGGAATCAAGCACCACCACCGACTGGGCCACCAAGTTCTCAAGCTCGAGCGCCTCGACCAAGTCGCTGTTCCAGATCAACGAGTGGTCGCTGAGCGCGATGTCGCGCAGCGACGCCGCAATATCCGCCATCTTGGCGACGCCTTCCTTGAGGGTCTTGGCGTCGCGGAACACGGCGCAGTGCTCTTGCATGGTGTGCTGCATCGATGTGCGGATTTCGCCGCTCTTGAGCCTGCCCTTGGCGTTGCGTATGCGGTCGAAGCGCATGAGCGATTTCTCCTCGGCCGCGGCCGGCAGCGGCTTTTGCGCGGCGCCCGGCTTGAGGATTTCCTGCGCCTTGAGCGCGGCGGCGCGGCCGAACACCACCAGGTCGAGCAGCGAGTTGGTGCCGAGGCGGTTGGCGCCGTGAACCGAAACGCAGGCCGCCTCGCCGATTGCCATCAGCCCGGGCGCGACGCGGTCGGCGTCGCTTTCGGTCGGCGCCAGCGCCTGGCCGTGCATGTTGGTCGGAATGCCGCCCATGTTGTAGTGCACCGTCGGCAGCACCGGGATGGGCTCGCGGTTGACGTTGACGCTGGCGAAGATGCGGGCGGTTTCCGAGATGCCGGGCAGCCGCTCATGCACCACCTTGGGATCGAGATGCTCGAGATGGAGCAGCAGATAATCCTTCTTCGGCCCGCAGCCGCGGCCCTCGCGCATCTCGATGGTCATGGCGCGGCTGACCACGTCGCGCGAGGCCAGGTCCTTGGCATGCGGCGCATAGCGCTCCATGAAGCGCTCGCCCTCGGAATTGGTGAGATAACCGCCCTCGCCGCGCACCGCTTCGGTGATGAGGCAGCCGGCGCCGTAGATGCCGGTGGGATGGAACTGGATGAACTCCATGTCCTGGAGCGCATGCCCGGCGCGCAGCACCATGGCGTTGCCGTCGCCAGTGCAGATATGCGCCGAGGTGCAGGAAAAATAGGTACGGCCGTATCCGCCGGTGGCGATGACCACGGTCTGCGCGCGGAAGCGGTGGATCGAGCCGTCTTCGAGGCACCAGGCGAGCACGCCGCAGCAGGTTTCGCCGTCCATCAGCAGATCGAGCACGAAATATTCGATGAAAAACTCGGATTGGTGCTTCAGGCATTGCTGATAGAGCGTGTGCAATATCGCGTGGCCGGTGCGGTCGGCGGCCGAGGCGGAGCGATGCGCGATCTCTTTGCCGTAATGGAGGGTGTGGCCGCCGAAAGGCCGCTGATAAATCTTGCCGGTTTCGGTGCGCGAGAACGGCACCCCCATATGCTCGAGCTCGATCACCGCCGGAATCGCCTCGCGGCACATGTACTCGATCGCGTCCTGGTCGCCGAGCCAGTCGGCGCCCTTGACCGTGTCGTACATGTGCCAGCGCCAATCGTCCTCGCCCATATTGCCGAGCGCGGCGCCGATGCCGCCCTGCGCCGCCACGGTGTGGCTGCGCGTGGGAAACACCTTGGTGATGCAGGCGGTCTTGAAGCCGGCGGCGCTCATGCCCAGGCTCGCGCGCAAGCCCGCGCCGCCGGCGCCGACGACCACCACGTCGTAAACATGATCGGTGATGGGATAGGCGGTCATCGCTCAGCCCCCGAATCCGATCGCGGCCAGCGCCGCCAGCGCGATGATCGCCAACGCGAAACCGGCAACATTGACGGCGGTTACGGCCCGGGCCCGGCGGCCGTCGTCGGCGACGTAATCCTCGATCACCACGCGCACGCCCAGCGCCATGTGATAGAGCACGGCGAGCACGAGCGCCGCCATCAGCAGGCCCTCGACCGGCCGCGACAGCCAAGCCGCGATCTGCGCGCGGCTGTCGCCCATATGCACGAACATCGAGATGACGAACCACAGCGTCAGCGGGATCAGCACCAGCGCCGTAAGCCGCTGGTTGCGCCAGTGATGGACGCTGAGGCGGCTCACAGCTGGCCCCGCAGATGGAGCCCAACGATCCAGGCGACAAGGGTGAGCAAGAGGCTGCCGATCACCACCGCCCAGCCGCTGCGGTAGACCGTCTTGAGCTCGAAGCCCAGACCGATGTCCCAGGCGAGATGGCGGATGCCGTTCAACAGATGATAGAACAGCGCGGCGCTCCAGCCGAAGAGACAGAGTTGGCCGAGCCAGGAACTCCAAAAGCCTTGCGCCAGGGCGAAGGCGCCGTCGCTCCAGGCCGCCGCCGCCAGAAACCAAACCAGGAACACGGTGCCGAAGCTCAGCGCCACGCCGGTGGCGCGATGGGTAATCGACAATACCGAGGTGAGTTGCCACTTGTAGATTTGCAGATGAGGCGAAAGCGGCCGTTCAACAGGCGTCATCCGAAGGACCTTAGGACCTGGAAACGCTAACGAGGGGGTTGGTTTAGACCGGCTGCCGCCCTTTAGTCAACGCCGCACCGGACAACCCATGCCTGCATGAAATGGATGGATTAAACGCGCGCGCCAAGCCCCTGCTCGAGCGATGCAATGGCGGAGGCCAGATCGAGCACGCGCCGCGCCGCCTCGACATGGAGGCGCTCGACCAGCCTGCCGTCGAGCACCGCGACGCCCTGGCCCTTGGATGCGGCCGCGTCATGGGCGGCGATCACGCGCCGGGCGCGCTCGAGTTCGGCCGCGCTGGGCGAGAACACGGCGTTGGCGGCGGATATGGTCTTGGGATGGATCAGGGTCTTGCCGTCGAAGCCCAGGGCACGGCCCTGGCGGCATTCGCGCTCGAACCCATTCTCGTCATCGAGATCGAAAAACACGCCGTCGAGCAACGCCAGGCCGTGGGCGCGCGCCGCCAGCACGATGAGGCCGAGCGCGGTGATCATCGGCTCGCGCAACGGCGTTTCCTCGGCCTGGAGTTCCTTCGACAGATCGGCGGTGCCCATGACCAACGCCCGCAGGCGCGGCGTCGAAGCCGCGATCGCTTCGGCGTGCAGTATGGCGCGCGCCGTCTCCATCATGCACCACAGGCCCAAATCCTTGGACGCGCCGGCCGAGATCAGCAGCGCCTCGGCGCGGCGCGGATCGTTCGCGTTCTCGACCTTGGGCAGTAGCACCGCGTCGAGTTTCATCCGCGCCGCTGCGCGCAGATCATCCCCGGCCCATTGCGTGTCGAGTCCGTTCACCCGCAGGATCAATTCGCGGCCGCCATAGCCGCCCTGCCCCACCGCCGCCGCCACGGCCTGGCGTGCCGCGTCCTTGGCGTCGGGTGCGACCGAATCCTCGAGATCGAAGATCAGCGCATCGGCCGGCAGGCCGCGCGCCTTTTCCAGCGCACGGGCGTTCGAGCCCGGCATGAACAGCACGCTGCGGCGGGGACGCGCGCTCACGGTTTCCGGCCCGCCAGGTTCAGAGCGCGCGGGCGGGTGCCTTGGCCGCCGATTTGAGATAGTCGCGCGCCAGCACCTCGGCGATCTGCACCGCGTTCAAGGCCGCGCCCTTGCGCAGATTGTCGGCCACCACCCATAGGTTGAGCCCGTTCGGTACCGTGGGATCGCGGCGGATGCGGCTAACGAACACCGAATCCTCGCCCGCCGCCTCGGCCGGTGTGACATAACCCTCGTCGGCGCGGTGATCGACGACGGTGACGCCCGGCGCCTTTTTCAGGCAAGCGCGGGCCTGGACCTCGCTCAGCGGCTGCTCGAACTCAACGTTGATCGCCTCGGCATGGCCGATGAACACCGGCACGCGCACGCAGGTGGCGGTCACGGCGATATCCATGCCGAGAATTTTGCGCGTCTCGCCCGCCATCTTCCATTCCTCCTTCGTGTCGCCGCCGTCGACGAACACGTCGATGTGCGGAATGACGTTGAAGGCGATCTGCTTGGTGAACTGCTCCTTGCGGATCGGATCGTTGACGAAGATGCCGCGCGTCTGGGTGAAGAGTTCGTCCATCGCCTCGCGCCCGGCGCCCGACACCGACTGATAGGTCGCCACCACCACCCGCTTGATGCGCGCGAGATCGTGCAGCGGCTTCAGCGCCACCACCATCTGGATGGTCGAGCAATTGGGATTGGCGATGATGCCGCGCTTCTTGTATTGCGCGATCGCCTCGGGATTGACCTCGGGCACCACCAGCGGCACATCCTTGTCCATGCGGAAATGCGAGGTGTTGTCGATGACGATTGCGCCAGCCTTGGCGGCGCGCGGAGCGTGCACCGCCGACACCTTGGCGCCCGGGGAGAACAGCGCGATGTCGACGCCCTGGAAATCGAACTTGTCGAGATCCTCGACCTTGAGAACCGCGTTCTCGCCGAAGGACGCCTCGGCCCCGGCCGAACGCTGCGAGGCGACGGCATGGACCTTGGACACGGGGAATTGGCGTTCGGCGAGGATGCTCAGCATCTCGCGGCCGACATTGCCGGTGGCGCCCACCACCGCGACCCTGAAAGCCATCAAACCGCTCCGGAAATCCGCTTGTTAGGGCTTTGACTTAAGCCCCCCGGCGGCGATTGACAAGCCCCGCAATGGGTTAATACCGCGCCGGCGCGGCGGCTTTTATGTCCATTCGGCGTCCGGTTCGGGCATAATGCGTCCTTCGTCCGCCGTTGATGAAAGATCTGCGATGAGCACCGTTTCCGCCGACAAGAAACGCACGCCCGCCGAAATCGCGCGCCGCAAGGGCGCCGAACCGATCGTGTGCCTGACCGCCTACAGCACGCCGATGGCGCGGCTGTTGGACCCGATCGCCGATCTGCTGCTGGTCGGAGATTCCCTGGGCATGGTGATCTACGGCTTCGAGAGCACGTTGCCGGTGACGCTCGAGATGATGATCGCGCACGGCGCGGCGGCGGTGCGCGGCGCGAAACGCGCCTGCGTCATCGTCGACATGCCTTTCGGCTCCTATCAGGAAAGTCCCGCCCAAGCGTTTAAAAGCGCCGCGCGCATCATGGCCGAGACCGGCGCCGGCGGCGTCAAGATCGAAGGCGGCGAGGCGATGGCCGAGACCGTGCGCTTCTTGGTGGAGCGCGGCATTCCGGTTCTGGGCCATATCGGATTGCAGCCGCAATCGGTCAACGTCATCGGCGGCTTCCGCGCGCAAGGCCGCAACGAGGCCGAGGCCGCACGAGTCATGGCCGATGCGCGCGCGGTGGCCCAGGCCGGCTGCTTCGCCATCGTTATCGAAGGCACCAACGAGCCGGTGGCGCGCCGCGCCACCGAAGCCGTCCATGTCCCGACCATCGGCATCGGTGCCTCGCCCGCCTGCGACGGACAGATTCTGGTCACCGAGGATCTGCTGGGGTTGTCCGGCATGCAGCCGCCGCGCTTCGTCAAGCGCTTCGCCGAACTCGGGCCCATGATCACCGCCGCCGCGACCGCCTATGCCGAAGACGTGCGCGCGCGCCGCTTCCCCGGACCCGAGCACTGCTACGGCCCCAGTCCGCTCGACCGGAGCGCGATCGACCATAAACCTGATCCGGAAAAACCGGCCGCCGCGACGCGGCGGCGCTGAAGCCTGCCGCTCAGCCCGGCGCGTAGCCCTTGCCGACCATGCAACGGAACACGACGTCGTGCGTCCTGTCCTGGTTTTGCGCCCTGTAATTGTCCTGCATGGTGGCGAGCGCGCCGGTGTCCTGCCAATCCTTGCCGCGCGTCGACATGATGTCTTGATTGATGTTGGCGGTGGTGCGCGAGGCGGATTGGGCGAAGCTGTTGCAATCGGCCAGATCCGCCGCCGCCATGGCGGGCGTCGCGCCGTCCTTGTTCCATTGCCCCGGCCCGTCGCAGCCCCCGATCAGAACCGAGGCCAGGAACAACACGGCGATGCCGTCAATTCGTCTCATAAGTTTCTCGTTTCATAGACATCTCCCCGAAGGTTCGCCGCGCGGGCGAACCAGCCCCACAAGAGAGACTACCCTTAAAACCGACCCGATTGGTAGTCGGTGATCGCCTGGCGGATTTCCGCCGGCGAATTCATGACGAAGGGCCCATAGCGCGCCACCGGTTCGGCCAGCGGCCTTCCCGCCGCCAGCAGCACCCGGCCCGGCCCGCCCGCAAGACGGACGGCGCCGCCGGCGCCGAACACGGCGATCTGACCGCGCGAGACGGCGCGCGCCGGTTCGCCGAGCGTGGCTTCGCCGTCGAACACATAGGCGAAGACGTTGTGGCCCTCGGGCAGATCGATGTCGGCGGCGGCGCCACCCGGCAAAGATACGTCCAACAGCAGTGGCTCGGTGACGATGCCTTCGACCGGTCCCTTGGTTTTGCCGACCGTGCCGGCCAGCACGCGCAGCTTCACGCCGCCCGGCAGCACGGTTTCGGGGATGCGCGCGGGATCGATGTCCTGATAGCGCGGCGCCATCATCTTGTCTTTCGCCGGCAGATTGACCCAGAGCTGGAAGCCCCACATCAGCCCGTTCTCCTGCTCCGGCATCTCGGAATGAACGATGCCGCGCCCGGCGGTCATCCATTGCACCGAGCCGGGAACCAGCAGGCCTTTGTTGCCCTTGTTGTCGCCGTGACGCATCCGCCCGGCGAGAACGTAGGTCACGGTCTCGAAGCCGCGATGCGGATGCTCGGGGAAGCCGCCGATGTAATCGGCACCGTCGTCGGAACGGATCTCGTCCAGCAGCAAGAATGGATCGAGCTCGGGAAGGCCGGGGCCGCCGATGACTCGGGTGAGCTTGACGCCGGCGCCGTCATTGGTCGGCATGCCGTGCACCAGCTTGGCCACCGGCCGGATATTCGTCGTTTGATCGCGCATGGGATCCCTCTCTCGCCCTTATATAAGCAGCGCGCGGCGAAAAGGCGACCCGGTTCACGCAGGGCTGGGCCAATCCTTCCGCATGGCGGAGCGCTCCGGCAATTCGGCGAGAATCCGCCGTTTAGCGGCGGCGTCGAGCGTCGGCCAGGATACGATCTCGTCGAGCGAACGGCGGCAGCCGCGGCACAGCCCGCTCGCCGGATCGAGCGCGCAGAGCCGGATGCAGGGCGAGGCGGGATCGCCGCTCAATGCCATCCCGCGCTCAGGAAGATTTGGCGGGAGCCAGCATATCGGCGAGCCGGGCCTTCAACATAGCGGCCTTATAGGCGGGCAGCGCATAGACCCAGTTGGCGGTGCGCGCGTTCAAATCCTGCGCCTTGGCCGATGAATCGCCGGTTCCCGCAGCGGTGATACGCGCCCAGCTGGTCTTGTCCTGATCGGTCAGCTCGACCGTCACCGCCAGCCCGTCGAAGAAAGTGAAACGGGCGCGGCTGGCGCCGGTCTTGGGCCAGGTGAAATCCGCTTGCGGCCTGACGTCGCTCAAGGACAGCCCGGCGAGCGCGCCGGCAATGGCGTCGAGCGCATCGTCATTCCTGAGCTTTTTGTCCTTGGGCAACTCGACGAGACGGAATTTGTCATCGGGCGCGGCGCGCGTGACGGTGAGCTTGACGCCGTCGGGCGATGTCAACAGCACCTCTTTCACGCCGGCGGCCGGCAGATCGAGCAGCGCGTGGTCGAGCCAGCCGGGGGTATCGGACAGGTCGAGCGTGCCGCGCGCCAACCAGGATTGCGCGTCGCCCGGTTTTCTCACATAGACGCCGTCATCGCCCCCGCCCAGCTCGTCGGCGCGCGGCTTGCCGGCGATCACCTCGCCCAGCAACGCGCCCTGCTGACCCGATACCGTGATCAGCGTCGATTTCGAATCCTTCGCGCCGGCATCCTCGACCTCGAGCCGCGGATAATTCTGCGCTTCCGCGGTCTTGGGCTCGACATAGACCAGTTCGGCCAACCCCAGCAGCAGCTGGCGCAGCTTCTGGGCATCGGCGGGATAGTTGCCACGTTCCGCCACCACCCACTGGCCATCGCGGCGCATGAGCGTGGTCTTGGCCTCGCCCTGGATCAGCGCGACCTGCTCGACCTCGGCCAGACGGGAAGCCAGGCCGGTCAAAACCGGCCGCCCGATCAGCGGATTGGCGTTGGGGCCGCCGCCCAGGGACGATATCACCGCCAGGATTACCGCCACGGCGGTGACGGCGAGAAGCGCGATCAGGCCTTTGTGCTGCATGTCGCGCTCCCTCAGACGGTGTGCGCGGCGCGCGCGCGGCGCCGCAGCCGGAGAATACCGATGACCGCGGCGGCGATCGCCACCAGGATCGGGATGAAGGCGATGTCGAAAAATTCGAGCAGTCCCTTCAGGAAATTGAGGTCCTGGCGCTCGGCCAGTTGCACCTCGCGCAGCTGGCGCCTGGTGGCGAGCAGCTGATTGCGAAAATCGTCGATCGCCGCTGCTTGGGCGGCATCGGGCTGGGCGCCCGGTTTGTCCGCCGAGGCGCGCAGATCCTTGAGCTTCTGCTGGGTGTCCTTGAGCCGGTCCTCGAGCGTCTTCTCGCTTGCCTCGTAGCGCGCATCGGCCTGGCGCTGGATGTCCTGCACCAGAACGAAGGGCCGCGCCGAGCTGCCGCGCGAACGCAAGCCCACAAGATCGGCGCCGCCCGAAAGCACGTCGATGGCGTTGGTGACGAAATCGCCGTTATTGGCGTTGGCCACGGCGACGCGCTGGCCGAAGAATTCCTGCACGTCGACCCAGAAACGGTCGTCGAGCATGTCGGTGTCGGCCACCACCACGATGTTGAGCGGCTGTACCGCGGTCTTGATCTGCGGCGCATTCTGTGGCGGCGCCGCTGCCGGAGCCGCGGGAGCCGCGGGCACATTCGCTGCGGCCGGCGGCCCGTCCGGGAAAGCGGTATCGGCCGGGCCGGTGACATGAGCGGCCAGAACCAGCTTCTGCCCGCTGGGCTGGAAACCGCTCAACAGTCCGGCAAGATCGGGCAAGGGCGCTTGCACCTTCGCCACCGGAATTTCCATCGAATCCTCCGAGGTCGAGATCAGCGGCGCGAAGCTGGTCTTGGCGCCGGGCAGCGGCTTGAGGATTCCGGCCGTGGCCATGTTGATCTGCGACAGATCGGCGGTGATGAGATCGTCGTGATTGAGATTGGCCGATTTGAGCGCCAGCCAGGCGACGTAATCGAGCGCCTGGAGGCGCGACGCGGTGCCGGCATTCACCTTCATCGCCGCCTGACGGTCGCCGGCCACCAGCTTCGGCTCCATCTCCAGCCCCCAGGCCTTGAACAGCGCGGGCAGGTCGCTGTCGTTGGGCTGGCCCGGCGGGTTCAACTGGCTCGGATGCATGGCCTGGGTTTCCGAATCCGGATCGACGAACACCAGGGCGTGGCCGCCCTTCATGACGTACTGGTCGATGGCGTAGAGCGTCTTGGGCGCGAGATTCTGCGGATGGACCAGCATCAGCACGCCCACATCCTCCGGCACGGCGTCGAAATCGGTGCCCATGAGGCGCACGTCGTAGAGCTGGCGCATCTGCTCGAGCATGACATAGGGCACCAGCGGCCGGCCCTGCATCGCCGCCATCAGGTCGCCCTCCATCGGCAGCTCGGTGGCGAGTCCGACCACGGTCTTGGCGGGATTGGCCAGGGTGTGGATGAGCTTGGTCAAATCGTATTCGAGGAAACGCTCGCGCTCAGGCTGGAAGAAGGAAACGATTTCCTGATCGTCGGTCGAATTGGTGCCGGCGAGGCCGAAATAAACCTGTTCGCCGCTCTGGTCGAGCGGCACGCCCTGGAGCCCGAAGGCGACGGCGCGGTCCTCGGTGGGCGAGAACGGCGCGGGATCGAGCAGCTGGAGCTGGATCTTGCCGCCGGCCCGGGCGGCGTAGGATTTTAACATCTCGCGCACCCGGTCGGCATAGACGCCGTAGGACGGAATCTCCTGGCCGAGCTGCGGCGAATAATAGAAGCGCAGCGTGATCGGTTCGTCGATCTTGGCCAGCGTCGCGCGCGTGCCGGGCGAAAGCGTGTAGAGCCCGCCCTGGGTGAGGTCGAGCCGTGCCGCGCCGAGCCAGTTCCGGGCGATGACGTTCACGGCGGCGAACAGCACCAAGGCCGCGGCCAGCGCCAGCAGGGCGGAAGCGTTGCGCGATTGCGGCAGCCGGAGGTGGATCGTCATCGCCTCAATCCGCCTTCTTCAGCTCGACGATGATCGCGTTGGCGAACAGGAACAGCGCGATCGCAGAGATGAAAAACACCGCGTCGTCGAGCTCGATGACGCCGCGCAGGATGGCGTTGAAATGGCCGAGGAAGCTGAAACTGGCGACAGCGTCGAGCAGCCCGGCCGGAAGCCAGCCGGCGAGGAACCCGAGCAGCACGGGCAATCCGGTCACGGTGAAGAGGAAGCAAGCGGCCGCCGTCACCACGAAGGCGATCACCTGGCTCTTGGTCAGGGCCGAGAGCGCCGCGCCCAGGGCCAGGAACGCGCCGGCCATGAGAAAGCTGCCGAGATAACTCGCCAGAATCACGCCGTTATCCGGCGCGCCCAGCACATTGACCGTGATCCAGAAGGGAAACGTCAGCGCCAGCGCGATACCCGAGAACACCCAGGCCGCCAGGAACTTGCCGAGTACCGCCTCCCACACCGTGATCGGCAAGGTCAGGAACAGCTCGATGGTGCCGCTCTTGCGCTCTTCGGCCCAAAGCCGCATCGACAGAGCCGGGATCAGCACCAGGTAGAGCCAGGGATGGAAGGAGAAGAAAGGCTGGAGATCGGCCTGGCCGCGGTCGAAGAAATTGCCGACGAAAAAGGTCGTCGCCCCCGCCATGACCAGGAAGATGACGATGAACACATAGGCCAAGGGCGTGGCGAAATAGCTCGCCAGCTCGCGGCGGAAGATGACCAGCGTGCCGCGCATCCCCGCCTCAGCCGCCCGTGATGGAACGGAAAACGTCGTCGAGCCGGCCGCGCTCGACCCGCAGGGTCCGGATCGGCCAGCCGGCGGTGCGCACCAGGTCGGTGACCTCGCCCAAGATCGGCTTGCCCGCGCGCGGGAACACCAGCAACGCGGTGCCGTCCGGATCATCCGCCTCCTCGACCGAAGCGACGCCGGGCAGGCGTCGCAACGACAGCGCCGCGTCGCGGACATCGCCCGCGAGGTCGATGCGCACCGCGTTGTGGTGGCGCGAGCGCGCCTCCAGTTCGAGGGGCGTCGCGTCGGCCAGGATCTTGCCGGAGGCAATGACGATGGCGCGGGTGCAGACCGCATCGACCTCTTCCAGGAGATGGGTCGAGATCACGATCGCCTTCTCCGGCGCCAACGCGTTGATGAGCGCGCGCACTTCGTGCTTCTGGTTGGGATCGAGGCCGTCGGTCGGCTCGTCGAGGATCAGCACTTCGGGATCGTGCAGCAGCGCCTGGGCCAGGCCGACGCGGCGCTTGAAACCCTTGGAGAGCGTGTCGATCGGCTGCTCCAGCACGTTTTGCAGCGCCAAGCGTTCGACCGCGAGATCGATGCGCTTTTTCGCCTCGGCGCCGCCGAAGCCGCGGATCGATGCGATGAAACGCAAGAAGCTGCGCGGCGTCATATCGGGGTAGGCCGGCGCGCCTTCGGGCAAATATCCCAGATGGCGCTTGGCCGCGACCGGGTCCGCGCGGATGTCGGCGCCGCAGACTTCCGCCGTGCCGGAGGTCGGCGCCAGGAAACCGGTGATCATCTTCATGGTGGTGGATTTGCCGGCGCCGTTCGGGCCGAGGAAGCCCATCACTTCGCCGCGTCCGACGTCGAAGGAGACATCGTCCACCGCCACAATCGGGCCGAACCGCCGGCTCAGGCCGCGCGCCGCGATCATCACGTCCATGCGAGCCAATTCCACCCCGTTTTATGTCCCGCGCATTATCGTATCGGGCGCGTTCTTGCGCGCGCCATCTGCGGCCATCCGGCGGTCGAAATCAAGCCTGTCTCCAGGGCGGCCGGACAACTTAAATCGCTGTAATACCCGGAACTTTAGGATGGACGGCCTAGGATTGGAAACGCTTGGCGTCCTGGCTGGCATAGGCGGCCACCCGCATATCGGCGGCCTGTGCCGCCTTGAGCCGCTCGATCAGCTCGACCAGGCGATGGCCGGGCAGCGCGAAGGTCACCTCGTTGTTCGACATGCCGGTGCGCACCCGGCTCAGCATGCAGCCGCTCGACACCGCCAGCTCGCCCTTCTCCTTGGCGATGGCGATGATGTGGCATTGCGGTTTGCCCTCGAAGCGCAGATCGGGGCAGGCATCGTGCAGCAGCATGAGCTGCTTACCGTTGACGCGCAGGAATACGACATCGGGATCGAGCGATGTGGAGCCCAGCGGACCATAGACCACCGCGCCCGGTTTCTTCGACACCGCGGTGATGCCGCGCACGGCTTCGGGCGTAACCCAATTGCTTTCGAGCAGCGCCGCGACGTCCGCCGCCTTGGCCACCTCGGCCAGGGTCTTGAAACCGTGGGTGACGCTGCCGACGCTGCAATTGGCGTGATCGGCGCCGAGCGTGGCGAAGCTCTTGTCCGTCGCCATCGTCCAGAACACGCAACCGGCGGCGGCGGCGCCGGTGCGGCCGTCGGGCGTAGGTGCGGGCATGGTGCCGCCGGGCCGCGGCATGGAAGATGGCGGCGATTCCAGGAAGGTGATGGCGATGGGCGGAACGCCGAGACCGAGCAGATCGCTCAGCGACTGGTTGAGACGGGCATAGTCGGTCTTGAGCATGCGCGCCTCCCGCAAATTCGAGAACGAGAATTCCGTCCCCGGTCCCCGGGAACGGCCGACGACAATTGGAACGCGCCTAGTTTGTATTTATGAACCGCCCGGACAACACGCTGGCCCCCGATTTTTTTACATTTTGTTGACTGCAGCTTCGATGGCGCGCCCAGCCTTGTCAACGGCGAACTCGCAGTTTCAACTGCGATTAGACAGTGTTTAACATCGCGTCAAATGTGATTAGGACAGGCGCGGATTTTTCAGCCGTAGCGCTCTTCTGTCCAGGGGTCGCCGTGATCGTGATAGCCGCGCCGTTCCCAGAAGCCGGGCCGGTCGGCCGCTATCAATTCGATGCGATTGACCCATTTGGCGCTTTTCCAGAAATAGAGCTTGGGCACTACCACCCGCGCCGGCCCGCCATGCTCGCGCGGCAGCGGCTTGCCCTCCCACGAATGGGCGATCAGCGCGTCGTCGGCGTCGAAATCCGCCAGCGGCAGGTTGGTGGTGTAGCCGTCGAAGCTGTGGAAGACGACGAAGTGCGCTTCGGGCAGCGGCTTGGCCAGGGACAGGATGTGCTTGGCGCTCACTCCTTCCCAGTGATTGTCGAAGCGCGACCAGGCGGTGACGCAATGGATGTCGGAGGTCGATACGGTTTGCGGCTGGTCGCTGAATTCCCGCCAGCTCCAGTCGAAGGGATGCGCGACCAACCCATCCACCTTCAGCCGCCAGCTCTCCGGCGACACGCCGGGCCGCTTGCCGAGATCGAGCACCGGCCAGTCCTTGACCTGGCGCTGGCCGGGCGGCAGGCGGTCGCGCGATGTCTCGCCGGCATGGCCGGTGAGGAGACGGCCTTCCTTGGCCCAGCGCTCTTTGCTTTCGACCAGTTTGCGGCGCAGCTCGAACAGCCGCTTCTCTTTTTCCGCGTCCATGGATCGAGATTAGCCGAAGGCGGCGGCGGGCGCAGTCGGAATTGACTAGTATGCCGGCCATGCTGCTCGACGCCTTGCTCAAGGGAATCGCCGTCGGAATCGTCATCGCCCTGCCGGTGGGGCCGGTCGGGGTGTTGTGCATGCGGCGCACGCTCTATGAGGGCGTCGCCTATGGATTGGTCTCGGGCTTGGGCGCGGCGCTGGCCGATTCGCTTTACGGCGTCGTCGCCGGTTTCGGCCTCACCGTCATCCGCGACAGCCTGTTGCTGGAACGCGACTGGCTCGGCGTCGCCGGCGGCCTGTTCCTGTTCGCCGCCGGCTGGAAGGCGATGATCAAGACCGGGGAATACCGGCCCGAGCCGTTGGCGGGCGAGCGCATGGCCTATGCCTTCGGTTCGACCTTTGCGCTGACTCTCGCCAACCCGGTCACCATCCTCGCCTTCGCCGCCATCTTCGCGCAGATCGGCATCGACGCCGCTGCGGGCTATGCCGGCATCGCCATTTTGGTGGGCGGCGTGTTCCTGGGCTCGCTGCTGTGGTGGGTGGGGTTGTGTTTCGCGGTGAAGGCGCTGCGCCGCGTTGGCATAACCCGGCTCGGCCGCCTTTCGGGCGCGGTATTGATGGTTTCCGGCGCGGCGCTGCTGGCGGTCTCGCTGTTACGCCTGACCTCGATTCTATCGTGATTGGCGGCGGCGCGGCGCCCGGCTAATCTCGCCCGCGTGATTGCCCGACCGTCCACCCTCCACGCGCTGGCGCTGCTTTTCGCCCTGTTGCCGCTATTGATCGCGGGGCCGGCCGCCGCGCAAACGGCCACGCCGACACCGCCCGCCGCGCCCGCCCCGGCCGAGGCGCCCGCCGCCACCCAGCCGGCGCCGGTTTCGGCCGACCAGCTGCAGCAGCTGCTCGACACCATCCAGATCCCGGCCGAGCGGCAGCGCCTGATCCAGGAGCTTCAGGCGCTGATCGCCGCCCAGAACGCGATCGAGCAGAAACAGACGCAATCGCCCGTGGCGGCATTCTTCCATTCGGTCTCCGACGAGGCCAAGGGCCTGACCGGCGAGATTCTCGAAACCGCCCAGGTCATCGTCGATGCGCCGCGCCTCATCGGCTACGTCCGCAACCAGGCGGACGACAGCGGCGCGCGCGAACGCTGGATCGAGGTGGCCAAGGAAATCGCCATCGTCTTCGGTCTGGCGATCCTGGCCGATTGGCTCGTCTGGTTCCTGCTGCGCGTGCCGGTGCGGCGGCTGGAAACGCGCGCCGGTGCCGAGGCGGCGCAGCAAATGATGTTCCTGGCGGCGAGCGCGGCGCTCGAGGCGCTGCCGATTCTGGCTTTCGCCGCCATCGCCTTCATCGTGCTGCCGATGACCGAGCCGAATTTCGCCACCGATCAGGTCGCCAAGACGCTGATCGCCGCCTATTTGTGGTCGCGCGTCATCGTCACGGTGGCGCGCGTCCTGCTGCTGTCGCCGAGCGCGTTGGCGCTTTATCCGCTCGGCGAGGAGACGCGCAACTACCTGTACATCTGGATGCGCCGCTTCACCAACTGGACGGTCTACGGCTTCGCCGCCGCGTCTTGCGCATGGTGGTTGAGCGCGCCGGGCGCGATCTATGCCGTGCTGTTGCGCATCGTGGTGCTGGTGCTGGGCGTGCTCGCCGTCGTCTTCATATTGCAGAACCGCAAACCGGTGGCGGATTGGCTGCGCGGCGACCCGGAGGAAGACAACGCCAAAAGCCGCGGCTGGAAGCTGTTCCGCTACCGCCTGGCCGAAGTCTGGCACATTCTGGCGCTGGTCTACGTCCTCGGCACCTTCGGCGTCTTTACGCTGCACATCGAAGGCGGGTTCGTCTATCTGCTGCGCTCGACCGTGGTGAGCGTGGTGCTGGTGCTGGCGGCGGCGCTCGCCGTGCAGTTCATCCAGCGTGCGGTGCGGCGCGGCTTCGCCATCTCGCCGGACCTGAAGGCGCGCTTCCCGACGCTGGAAGCGCGCACCAACCGCTACGTCCCGGCGCTCACCCTCGCCATCACGGTCGCGATCTACGTCATCGCCGCCATCGTCCTGCTGCAGGCCTGGGGCGTCGACGCAATCGCCTGGCTCCAGGCGACCGCCAGCAGCCGCGCTGCCAGCAGCCTGATGAGCGTGGCGGTGGCGCTGGTCGCGGCGGCGGTGGCCTGGGAGCTGTTCATCACGCTGCTCGAGCATCACATGCAGAAGCTCGAAAACGACAGCCGCAAGCGGGCCCGCGCCCAGACCTTCTTCCCCTTCCTGCGCCTGGTGGTGATGGTGATCCTCGGCGTCGTGCTCGGCTTCGTGCTGCTCGACGCGCTGGGCATCAGCCTCGGGCCGCTGCTGGCCGGCGCGGGCGTGTTCGGCCTAGTCGCCGGGCTCGGCTCGCAGGCGATCATCAAGGACATCATGACCAGCATCGCCGTGCTGATCGACGACACCATCGCGGTGGGCGACTACATCGATGTCGGCAACGGCCATTACGGCACGGTCGAAGCGATCGCGCTCCGCACCATCAAGCTGCGCACGCCGGCGGGCGGGGTCATGACCGTGCCGTTCAGCGAAGCCAAGGTCATCACCAATTTGTCGAAGGATGTGTCCTACTACGTCGCCGAGATCAGCGTGTCCTATCACGAGGACAGCGCTCGGGTGATCGAGGTGCTCAAGCAGGTGGCCGAGCAGATGCGCCAGGAACCGGCCTATAAGAGCGTCATCCTGGCGCCGCTCGAGATCGTCGGCCTCGACCGCTTCGAGGCGGGCGCCTATATCCTGCTGGCGCGGCTGATGACCCAGCGCACCAAGCACCTGATGGTCGGGCGCGAGTTCAACCACCGCGTCAAGCAGGCTTTCGACAAGAACCGCATCGCCATGCGCAGCGATTTGCTGGCGCCCGTCACCCTGCCGGACGAAGCCCAGCCGGCCGCCGCGCCCAAAACCTGATCCGACTTATTCTTCTTCCCCGGCCGATCCCCGCGCGAGGCGCTCGACCGCCGCGACGTCGGGCGCCGCCAACACGCGCCGCGCCACCGCGAAGCTGAACCCGGCGCGCGACAACGCGGCCAGATCCTTGTCGCGCATCGCCGCGCGCCGGGCTTTCTCGCGGTAAGGCCCGAGACGCCGGCGGCGGACCAGCGCACAGGCCGAAGCGAGTTCGCTGGCGGCGCCGCCCTGTTGCTCAAGGCCCTGAAGCGCGTCGTCGATGAGCGCGCCCGCCACGCCTTGTTGGCGCAACTTGCCCGTGATGCCGAAGCGCGAGGCGCCGCGGCGTTGTAGGCTCGCTGCCTTTTGCGCGGCATAGGCGCGGTCGTCGATCAGCCCGGAGCGCAGATAGCGGGCGACCAGGTCTTCGACCAGTTTCGCGCCCTCCGCGGCATCGGCTCCGTGCGCCGCCGCGGCGCGTTCCACCCGGCGCATCAGCACGCGCCGCAGATTGGCGCTCGAGCTGGCGTAACGGCCGAGATAATGGAGCGCGATGTTCTCCAGCCGTTGCGCCGTGATCTTGCGCGGCGCCTTGCCCGCCCGCTTCATCCGCGATTCAGCCATGCATCCCATCTCCCGGGCTTCCCCGGCGCCCTCGCTTGGGCTTAAGCTCCGCCGCCATGCCGCAAGACTACACCATGACGCAGGAAGGCGCGCCGCAGCCGCGCAGGATCGGCGCGGTCAATTGGCTGGGGTTGTGGACCCTTTATGCGCGCGAGGTGCGCCGCTTCATCAAGGTCGGGATGCAGACGGTGGTGGCGCCGGTGGTGACGACGCTGCTGTTCCTGGCGATCTTCCTCTTAGCGCTGGGCGGGCAGCAGCGCATGGTCGGCGGCATTCCCTATCTCGAATTTCTCGCCCCGGGCCTGGTGATGATGGCGATGACGCAGAACGCCTTCGCCAACACCTCGTCCTCGCTGATGATCGCCAAGATGCAGGGCAATATCGTCGACGTGCTGATGCCGCCTTTGAGCCCGGGCGAACTGGTCTGGGGCTTCGCGCTGGGCGGCGTGACGCGCGGGCTGGTGGTGGGCGCGGTGGTGACCGCGACCATGGCCTTGTTCGTGCCGGTGCATATTCACAATCTGCCGCTGGCGCTGTTCCACGCCTTCGCGGCATCGCTGCTGTTGTCGGTGCTGGGATTGATCGGCGGCATCTGGGCCGACAAGTTCGATCACATCGCGGCGGTGACCAACTTCATCGTGACGCCATTGGCGTTCCTCTCCGGCACCTTCTATTCGATCGATTTCCTGCCGGAGAAATTCCGCTTCGTGGCGCTGTGCAACCCGTTCTTCTACATGATCGACGGCTTCCGCTATGGCTTCACCGGCAAAGCCGACGGCTCGCTGGCGCTGGGCGTCGTCATCATGATCGCGATCAATCTCGCTTTGCTGCTGCTGTGTCACGCCATGTTCGCGCGCGGTTACAAGCTCAAGGCCTGAATGTCGCGGTCGACGTCGCGAAGCTGGAGCGCGCCGAGCTGACGCGGCGGGATTGAGCGAAGCCGTCAGCGCCCGCCGGGCAGTCCGTCGATGGTGTTGATGGCGCCGAACAGCATGTCGACCTTGCGCCCGTCCTGCGCCAGCGGCAGCAGCAGCCGGGCGTAATATTTGTAGTCGTGGTTGGGCCAATGCGCGCGGCGCTCGTCATAACGCGGCAGGCCGCTTTCAGCCACGGCACGGTACTCGGCTTCGATCGCGCCGCGATCGTCGATGAATTCGACATAATGGTTGGTGGCGTCGCGCCCGGACATTTCGATGATGTGCGATCCGACCAGCCGCCCGCGGAAGCGCATCGGATCGCGCTCGACATTCCACAGAATGACATGGGGCAACAGCGGCCGAATCTCGAGCGGATCGATATCGGCGCGCTTCGGCAGCAGGCCGGCCTTGGACTTGCCGCGCCAGTAAAGTCCGACTTGCTTGATGATCGGGTCGGTGATCCGCGCGAGGATCTGATCGAGAACTTGGATGGGATTGCCGGCAGATTCGCTCATTGGCGCGCGAGCTTAGCAAGCTTCGCCGCGACGCTCAGAAAAATCCGCACTACGACACGAACTTCATCGCGCGCCGTCCCGTCTCCATAGCAACGCGGGTTCGCCGCGAGTCCGCTCCACGCCCGATTCGCGTTCGCCCGGCGGTTCGATTCTCCCGGCGTTGACAAGGGCTTAGCGCATCACCATACTCCCCCGCTTCGTCCGGGTGTTGCGCCCGGGACGCGGAGCGAAGCGATGAAACGAAGCTGTGGCATTAAGGCCAAGCACGCCGGAGAACGGCGGGAGAGGTTGCGGCTGCGACGACGCTAAGGCGCCGTTGCCGTTTCCCTTTTCCCTTCGTTTTCATCGCTGAGGAGAGATTCCCGTGATTCCAGCCGTTATGCCGACCTATGCGCGGAACGAACTGACGTTCGAGCGCGGCGAAGGCGCCTATCTGTTCGCCAGCGACGGCCGCAAATACCTCGATTTCGCGAGCGGCGTCGCGGTGACCTCGCTCGGTCACGCGCATCCGCGTCTGATCGCGGCGCTGACATCCCAGGCGCAAAAGCTCTGGCACTGCTCCAACCTGTTCCAAATTGCGGCGCAGAAGCGCATGGCGCAACGCCTGGTCGAATCCTCCTTCGCCGACACCGTGTTCTTTTGCAACTCAGGCGCCGAGGCGATGGAGTGCGCCATCAAGGTGGCGCGCAAATACCACGCCGAAAGCGGTCACCCCGAACGTTACCGGCTGATCGCCTGCACCGGCTCGTTTCACGGCCGCACCCTGGCGACGCTGGCCGCCGCCGGCAACGAGAAATATCTCAAGGGCTTCGGGCCGCCGGCGCCGGGCTTCGACCACGTCGCCTACGGCAATCTCAACGAGATGCGTGCCAAGGTTGGACCCGAAACCGCCGGCGTCATCGTCGAGCCGGTGCAAGGCGAAGGCGGCCTGGCGGTGGCTTCGACCGAGTACCTCAAAGGGTTGCGGGCGATGTGCGACGAGTTCGGCCTGATGCTGGTTTTCGACGAGGTGCAGACCGGGATGGGCCGCACCGGCAGGTTGTTCGCCCATGAATGGCCGGGCGTCACGCCCGACGTGATGGCGCTGGCCAAGGGCCTGGCGGGGGGATTTCCGGTGGGCGCCTGCCTCGCCACCGAAAAGGCGGCCAAGGGCATGACCGCGGGCACGCACGGCTCGACCTTCGGCGGCAATCCGCTGGCCATGGCGGTGGCCAATGAGGTGCTTTCCATCATGCAGGAACCGGACTTTTTTCCCCGGGTCGAGCGCGTGGCGGCGGTCTTGCACAAGCGGCTCGACGGCCTGGCCAAATCCTACCCCAAGCTGTTCGCCGAGGTGCGCGGCAAAGGGCTGCTGGTCGGATTCAAATGCACGGTCACCAACACCGACATGGTCGAGCGGCTGCGTCACGCCGGGCTGTTGACGGTGGCGGCGGGCGAGAATGCGGTGCGGTTGCTGCCGCCGCTGATCATCGAGGAAAGCCATGTCGAAGAGGCGGCGGGAATCATCGATTCCGTCGCCCGGGCGTGGCGGCCATGATCAAGGCCGTGCATCCTCACGCGCCCAAAAACGCGCCGCGGCATTTCCTCGACCTCGACCGCGTCGATGCCGTCGAGCTCAGGCGCATCCTCGACCACGCCAAGGATTTCAAGGCAGGGCGCGACCGGGGCAAACCGGTTCAGGGCAAGATGCTGGCGATGATTTTCGAGAAGCCTTCGACCCGCACCCGGCTCAGCTTCGAGGTGGCGATGAAGCAGCTGGGCGGCGACGTCGTGACCATGACCGCTGCCGACAGCCAGATCTCGCGCGGCGAGACCACGGCCGACACCGCGCGGGTGCTGTCGCGCTATGTCGATGCCATCGTGATCCGCACCGACAGCCCGTCGAAGCTCGAGGAGCTGGCGCAGCATGCCACCGTGCCGGTCATCAATGGACTCACCGACCACAGCCATCCCTGCCAGGTCATGGCCGATGTCATGACGCTCGAAGAGGCGAAGGGCCCGGCCAAGGGCAGGGTCGTGGCCTGGAGCGGCGACGGCAACAACGTGCTGACCAGCTGGATTCACGCCGCCGCCCGCTTCGGCTTCGCGCTGCGGATCGCCTGCCCGGACCGGTTCGCGCCCGCAGCCGAGGATCTGGCCTGGGCCAAGGGCGAAGGTGCCAGCATCAGCATGATCGCCGATCCCGCCGATGCGGTGACCGGCGCCGATTGCATCGTCACCGATACCTGGCTGTCGATGGGCAAGGAGAAGGACAAGGACGAGCGCCGCGCGCTGCTCCGGCCCTATCAGGTCGATGCGGCGCTGATGGGCCGCGCCAAGCCCGACGCCATCTTCATGCACTGCCTGCCGGCCAAGCGCGGCGAGGAAGTTACGGCCGCGGTCATCGACGGGCCGCAATCGGCGGTGTGGGACGAGGCCGAGAACCGCCTGCATGTGCAGAAGGGAATCCTTGCCTGGTGCCTAGGCTGACCCCATCTAAGCGTCATGCTGAAAAGCGTTCCCGACGATATCGTTCAACCTTTCCAGATCGACCCCTTCCGCCTGCGTGGGCGGCTGACCCGGCTCGGACCGGCGCTCGACGCCGTCTTAACCCGGCACGATTATCCTGAGCGCGTTGCCGCGATGCTGGGCGAGGCCATCGCGCTGGCGGTGGCGTTGTCCGGCGCGCTCAAATACGAGGGCGTATTCACTTTCCAGACGAAAGGCGACGGGCCGATCCGGCTCATGGTCGCCGACGTGACGACATCGGGCGCCATCCGCGGCTATGCGCAATTCGATCCGGCCAAGCTCGAGCAGCTTGGCCAGGACGCGGTATCCTCGGTGCCGCGGCTCTTGGGCGCGGGCTATCTGGCGCTCACCGTCGACCAGGGCGAGCATACCGAGCGTTATCAGGGCATCGTCGCGCTCGAAGGAGCGACGCTTGCCGAATGCGTCCACCATTATTTCCGTCAGAGCGAGCAGGTCGAGGCCGGGCTCAAGGTGGCGGTGGCGCGCGTCGCATTGCCCGCGGGCGGCAAGGCGTGGCGCGCCGGCGCGCTGATGATCGAACGCCTGCCGAAGGCGGAGGGCGGCGACTCCTTGCGCGAGGCCGAAGACGACGGCTGGCGGCGCGCCATGGCGCTGATGAGCACCAGCACCGCCGGCGAATTGCTCGACCCGGGCCTGCCTCCCGCGGAACTGCTGTTCCGCCTGTTCCACGAGGAAGGCGTGCGCGCCTACAAGCCGCATGATCTCGCGGCGCGTTGCCGCTGCTCGCGCGACCGGGTCGAGAGGATGCTCAAGGCGTTGGGCGTTCGCGAGCTCGAGGATCTCAAGGTCGACGGCAGGCTGGTGGTCACCTGCGAGTTCTGCAGCGCATCCTATGTCTACGACGAAGAGGAAATCGCCGCCTTGGCGCCGCCTTGAAGGCCGCCGGCAAAGCGTCTTGAAAAAGACGCATTCTGCGTGCAAATGTCGTCACTCGCCCGCCATCGAAGGATCGACCGGAATCATGACCATGCCGTCGCTCGCGCGTTTTTCCCTGGCCGCCGTGTTCGGCGTGGGATTGCTTTCGGCCTGCGCCTCGTCGCCGCCTTCGCCGCAATATCCCGATATCCGCTTCAACGCCGTGCCGGCCATGAAGCTCGACGCCTCCTCGATCGATGTGCGCGATGCTTATTCGCCGCCGGGCAAGGCGCCCAATGTGGATCACCTGTTCCCGGTGACGCCGCTGCACGCGCTCGAGAGCTGGGCGCATGACCGGCTGGCGCCGGCCGGAACCGCGAGCCGGGCGGTGTTCACCATCCTCGACGCCAGCGTGGTCGAGGTCGATCTGCCGCGCAAGACCGGGTTCTTTTCCACCACCTTCACCACGCAGGAATCCGAGCGTTACGACATGAAGCTGGTCGCCCGGCTCGACCTGGTCGACGCCAAGGGGCTGGTCGTGCGCACGGTCAGCGCCACCGGCATCCGCTCGCAAAGCGTCACCGACGACATCTCGCCCAACAAGCGCGATCAGGTCTGGTACGACATGCTTCAGGCGGCGATGACGGATTTCGACAAGCAGATGGAATCCGAGATCCGCGGCAATTTCGGCGTCTATCTCAAGCCCTGACGGGCCGGCGCCGTTTCAGACGTTGACGACCGCGCCGCCCGTCGGCTGACCGATGATGGCGAGGAATTCGCGCCTTGTCGAAGGATCGTCGCGAAAAGCGCCGAGCATGCGCGAGGTCACCATTGCCACCCCCGCCTTGTGCACGCCGCGCGTCGTCATGCATTGGTGCGCCGCCTCGATCACCACCGCCACGCCCTTGGGCTTCAGCACGTCATCGAGCGTATTGGCGATCTGCGCCGTCATCTTCTCCTGAATCTGCAGGCGCCGGGCGAAAACCTCGACCAGGCGCGCGAGCTTCGAGATGCCGATGACCCGTTTCTCCGGCAGATAGGCGATATGCGCCTTGCCGATGATCGGCGCCATGTGATGTTCGCAATGGCTCTCGAAGCGGATGTCCTTGAGCACCACCATTTCGTCGTAGCCGTCGGTCTCCTTGAAGGTTCGGCCGAGAAGCTCGATCGGGTCGGTATCGTAGCCCGAGAAATACTCCTCGAAGGCGCGCGCAACGCGGCCGGGGGTGTTCTTGAGGCCCTCGCGTTTCGGGTCGTCGCCCGCCCATTCGATCAGGACGCGCACCGCCTCCTCGGCCGCCTCGCGCGATGGACGGGTGCGGAGGACGGCGATTTTCCCGGGATTCTTGGATTTGAGCTGCATGGACGTCTTTCTCGTATATGGCGCGCAGGCGGAAGATGTCAATTGAGCCTTACCGATTGATGCGGGCTGTCGAGCGAAAAGGCCGGAATGGCGACCGCGAAACTTTCCCCGCCCTTGGTCTCCATCTCATAGCTGCCGACCATGATGCCCGATGGCGTGTTCAAGGGCGTGCCGCTGGTATACTCGAAGGATTCGCCGGGAGCCAGTACCGGCTGCTCGCCGACGACGCCGGGACCGCGCACGTCCTGCTGGCGGCCCATGCCGTCGGTGATGCACCAGTGGCGCCGGCGCAGCTGCACCGTCTCGGGCCCGTGATTCTCGATGCGGACGTGATACGCCCAGACGAAGTGGTTCTCGACGGGCGAGGATTGGTCTTCGAGATAGTAAGGCTTGACGATGACTTTGATCGAACGCGTGGTTTCCGAATACATGGCCTCCTGCGACCCTTGACTGCCCGCCGCGCCGCGGAACCATCATCCCGGCCGGGATCGCCATTACTCCTTTGCGCGGGGCCGGCGTCAAGCGGCGGCTGCGGGTGAAGCAGGGCTAATGAAATATTAAAGCCATATCAACCGCTTATTCATGAACGGCGGGTTAGATAGCCGCTTCGCCCCCGGCAGCTTTGCGGGCCGATGGTCCCGGCGGCAGCCGATGCTTCCAGCGGGGGCGGTCGGAGTGACGGTGATGCGGAATTTTTATCCGAAACTGATTGGCGGCTACCTGCTGTTCACATTGCTCGGCGTTTTCGCCGGCGCGGCGGTGGGCATGTTTTTCATGCTCGCCAGTTTGCCGGTGGTGTCGCAGTTCCCGCAGTCGAGCCTGGCGCCGGACGTGGCGTTCGCGCTGGCGGGCGTTGCCGGCATCGTCGTCGCCATTATCATCGCCGCGATCTGCATCGGCGCCTGGCAGAAGCGCCTGCAAAGCGATTACCGCCGCGGCCACACTCCGCTAGCCGCCGGTTGAACCGGCCGGCCGATTGCTTTATATGTAGACGTGAAACATGGGGATGGGGTTCCCCGAAACCGCCCGCCGGTCTTGATCCCAAGGCCCATGGGCTGATGACCCCTGCCGCGCGAAACACGCGGTGGGGTTTTTTGTGACCCGCCGCGTGGCGGGTTTTTTCATGATCCGCTTTCGCGCCTGAGTAACTTCGGACGGAGGAGTTGATCGTGGACAATATCTGGGTTCAATCGGCCTTATGGATTGCGCTGGCGCTCGCCTCGTCGGTGCTGTCGATCTGGATCACCATCTCGGTGGCGCTGGTCGAGATCGTGGTCGGCGCGGTGGCGGGCAACGTCATCGGCTTGCCGCTCAACGCCTGGATCAATTTTCTGGCGGGATTCGGCGCCATCCTGCTGACCTTCCTCGCCGGCACCGAAATCGACCCCAAGGTGGTGAAAAAGCATTTCTGGTCGAGCATGTCGATCGGCCTGATGGGTTTCTTCGCGCCTTATTTCGGCTGCCTCGCCTTCGCGCATTACGGCCTGGGCTGGCCCTGGCCGCAGGCGCAGATCGCCGGCATCTCGCTCTCCACCACCTCGGTGGCGGTGGTCTATGCGGTGATGGTCGAAACCGGATACAACCGCACCGAGATCGGCAAGCTCATTCTTGCCGCCTGTTTCATCAACGACATCGGCACGGTGCTGGCGCTGGGGCTGGTATTCGCCAATTACAACGGCTACCTGGCGCTGTTCGTGATCGTGACCGCCGCCGTGATCGCAATGCTGCCTTGGGCCACGCCGCGGCTGTTCAAGATGATCGGCAAGCGGGTGAGCGAACCCGAGATCAAGTTCATCTTCCTGGTGCTGTTCGGCCTCGGCGGGCTCGCCAACCTGGCCAAGAGCGAGGCGGTGCTGCCCGCTTATCTGGTCGGCATGGTGCTGGCGCCGTTCTTCATCAAGAACAAGGAGCTGCAGCACCGCATGCGCGCCATCGCCTTCGCCTTCCTGACGCCGTTCTATTTCATCAAGGCGGGCTCGTTGATCGACGCCAAGGTCGTCGCCAGCTCGGCGGCCCTGATCCTCGCTTTCCTCGGCGTCAAGATGGCGACCAAGTTCGTCGGCATCCTGCCGCTGACCTATTATTTCAAGTTCAAGAAGCCGACCGGCATGTACACCACGCTGATGATGTCGACCGGCCTCACCTTCGGCTCGATCTCGGCGCTGTTCGGCTTGACCAATCACATCATCGACCAGGGGCAATACACCATCCTGCTGACGGCGGTGATCGGCAGCGCGGTGGTGCCGACCATCATCGCCCAGACCTGGTTCCAGCCGAAATTCGAGCCCTTGGAAGAGGACGCGTGAGGCGCGGCCGGCGGAAAACGGGAGAATGGTGGAGCAGAGGGGGATCGAACCCCTGACCTCGACATTGCGAACGTCGCGCTCTCCCAACTGAGCTACTGCCCCGCCCGCGGTGGCGCGGACTATGTGGCGCGGGCGCGCGGCCTGTCAAGATTCCGGGCGCGGGGCGGCTCGGCCGAATCTTGCGCCGCCCGAGCGGCGGAGCTAGGGTCTGGCCATTCCTGCGGAGGATGAGCGTTCCATGAACAATTTCCTGGTGCCGGTAGTCGAGGTGGCGATCGTCCTCATCAACATCTATTGGTGGGTCGTCATCCTGGCCGCGATCGCAAGCTGGCTCATCGCTTTCGGCGTCATCAACACCCACAATCGCGGCGTGGCGCGGGTGGTCGATATCCTCTACCGCCTGACCGAGCCGGCGCTGGCGCCGATTCAGCGCATCCTGCCCAATTTGGGCGGCATCGATATTTCGCCGGTGATCCTGCTCGTCATCCTCTATTTCATCGAACGCGAACTGGACGAGCTGATTTTCTACTTGATGAGTACTTCCTCCTGAGCGGCGTGATGCCCCTGCTCCCGTCCTGGAACGAGGAAGGTAAGCTGCCGTGGCGCCAGCGCGGCTGATCGACGGCAAGGCCGCCGCCGCACAATTGCGCGCCGCCGTGGCCAAGGCGGCGGCCGAGATCAAGACCCGGCACGGCTTCCAGCCCGGCCTCGCCGCCGTGCTGGTGGGCGAGAACCCGGCCAGCGAGGTCTATGTCCGAAGCAAGGGAAAGGCCTCGACCGAGGCCGGGCTGAAGAGCTTCGAGCATCGCCTGCCGGCGGCGGCCGGCGAGGCGGAACTGCTCAAGCTGGTGGCGCGGCTCAACGCCGATCCCGCGGTGGACGGCATTCTCGTCCAATTGCCGCTGCCGAAGCAGATCGACCCGCAGCGCGTCATCGACGCCATCGATCCGGCCAAGGACGTGGACGGCTTCCACGCCGCCAATGTCGGCAGGCTGTGGAGCGGCGGCCGGGCGCTGGTGCCCTGCACGCCCTATGGCTGCCTTTTGCTGTTGCGCCAGACGCTGGGCGGCCTGGCCGGCGCCAACGCGGCGGTGCTCGGCCGTTCCAACATCGTCGGCAAGCCGATGGCGGCGCTGCTGCTGGCCGAGAGCTGCACCGTCACCATCGCCCATTCCAAGAGCCGCGACCTGCCGGCGATCGCGCGCCACGCCGACATCCTGGTGGCCGCGGTGGGCAGGCCCGAGATGGTCAAAGGCGACTGGATCAAGCCGGGCGCGACGGTGATCGATGTCGGCATCAACCGCATCGCCACGCCCGACGGCAAGGGCAGGCTGGTCGGCGACGTCGCCTTCGCCGAGGCCTGTCAGGTCGCGGGTGCGATCACGCCGGTGCCGGGCGGCGTTGGGCCGATGACCATCGCCTGCCTGTTGCGCAATACGCTGCTGGCGTCCTGCCGGCGGCGCGACCTGCCCGAACCCGCGCTTTAAGCGCAAAAAAAGAGCCGCCCCCTCGAACGCGGATTCGAGGGAGCGGCTGACGCAGCCGGTCGTCAAGAGCCGGGGTTATTGCTCCCAGGCCGGCTTACCCAAATTGATGGTGTCGGGGCTGGCTGCCGCGCCGGTCAGAGCGCCGGCGCCGGCGCCGATCGCGGCGCCTTGCAGCGGCGCGCCGACCATGGCGCCGATCGCCGCACCGCCGGCGGCGCCGATGAGCGCCCCCGAGCCGGCACGGTCGCCTGGATTCGTGCCGCAGGCGGACAGCAACAGGCCCGCGAGAACCAAGAGAATGCCGATGCGTGTCGACATGGTTCCATCCCTTTCCGCAATGGACGATGCGGTAAGGGTGGGAACCGATCGTGGCAAAAAATTGAAATTTCGGGGGTGATTGCACGGCGGATAGAATGAAGACCGCGCTTATATATCAACGGCTTACAAACCCGCCGCCATTACTTGGGTTTGCGCAGCCTTTTCGCCAAGCGCAGCCGCAACGCATTGAGTTTGATGAAACCGGCGGCGTCGCGCTGGTCATAGACCGTGTCGGATTCGAACGTCACATGGGCGAGGCTGTAGAGCGACTTGGGCGATTTCCGCCCGACCACCCGCGCCAGCCCTTTGTAGAGCTTGAGACGCACGATGCCCTCGACCTCGCTCTGGCTCTGGTCGATCGCGGCCTGGAGCATCGCCCGCTCGGGCGAGAACCAGAAACCGTTATAGATGAGCTCGGCATAGCGCGGCATGAGCTCGTCCTTGAGATGCGCCGCGCCCCGGTCGAGCGTCAGGCTTTCGACGCCGCGATGCGCCGCCTGGAGAATGGCGCCGCCGGGCGTTTCATAGACCCCGCGCGATTTCATGCCGACGAACCGGTTCTCGACCAAGTCGAGCCGGCCGACGCCGTGCCTGCCGCCGAGCTCGT
>Ga0209006_10000217_pt1 | contig 59547 bp, 44 predicted proteins | sample JacPin_JW_Ref_O2_FD_188567 | JGI IMG/M metagenome (GOLD analysis project Ga0209006, IMG submission 188567) | Forest soil microbial communities from Algoma, Ontario, Canada - Jack Pine, Ontario site 1_JW_Ref_O2 (SPAdes) (version 2) | ecosystem: Environmental > Terrestrial > Soil > Boreal...
GCCATAAGTTTCCTTCGCTCCTTTATTTCTTCAGTTTTTGGCAGACAGGTTGAATAAGAACCGCAGTTCACTTCCATTCCGCTAGACGAAGGCGCTGAACCCGGTTATAGCCTTGCCGAGAATCAGGTTCTGCATCTGGAAGGTACCCTCGTAGGAATAGAGCGCTTCCGCATCTACGAAGAAACGGCCTACGTTGTAGTCGGCGGCGATGCCATTGCCGCCCAAAAGCTCCCGCGCCCACGCGACTGTCTCGCGGCACTTGGCTGTGGTGAACGCTTTGGCTAGTGAGGCGTGCGCATCCGTCATCTTGCCTTCCGCCTGCAACTGGGTCATGCGTACCAGCAGACACTGCGAAGCGGTGATATTGGCGAGCATCCTGGCGAGAAGATCCTGCACCATCTGGAATGAGGCGATCGGCTTTCCGAACTGAAGGCGTTCCTGACAATACTTGAGTGCGTTCTCGTAGGCGCCCATGGCGCACCCCGTCGCCTCCCAGCCAACCATGAAGCGCGTCATCTTCAGAACGCGGGCGGTGTCGCGGAACGACTGATCTTGTTGCAAACGGTTCGCTTCTGGTATTCGGCAGTCTTCCATCGTAATGAGGCCGTTCTGCACCACCTTCAGCGCGATCTTGTTTTGAATTTTTTCGACTTTGAAGCCAGGCGTGGTCTTGTTCTCGACGATGAACGTCTTGACTTGGTTGTCCGCCAGGTCGCGCGCCCAGATGATCGATATGTCGCACCACGGAGCGTTGCCGATCCACTTCTTCTGACCATTAAGGATCCAGGTGTCGCCATCGCGTTTTGCGGTCGTCAACATCCCGCCGGCAGTTCCGGATCCGACGAGTGGCTCAGTCAGGCCGAAGCAGCCGATTTTTTCCCAGCGAGCCATCGGTGGCAGCCATTTCTGTTTTTGTTCTTCCGATCCGCCCAGGTAGATCGAGCCCATTGCCAGACCGTTGTGCACACCGAAGAATGTGGCGATCGACGAGTCGAAGCGCGCCATCTCCATGGCGACCAAACCAAACAGCTGCGCACTTCCGCCACGGCAGCCATAACCCTGCATGCCGACACCGCCAATGTTGAGCTCTTTGATCGCGGGCAGGATTTCGAATGGGAAAGCATCTTCAACCCAGTACTTGGTGATGATGGGTGCGATTGTCGTCTCCATGAAAGCGCGCACCTGTTTCACAACCGCCAACTCTTCTGCGGGCAGTGTTTCGATGAGGCCGTAGAAATCGCTATTGGGCGCCGGTAGCGGCGCAGGCTTTCTGTCTTTTACTGGGCTTGCCATTAAAACCTCTCTTCATTAAATATCCTTGTCTCCCTGCTCGCGACACTTCGCTTAATGCAAGTGGGCCGCCAAACGCATCCAAGAATCTCGTGCTGAAAAGAAGTGAGTTTGCAGTCTGAAGGGAGGCATTGATCAATCAATCGGTGTCATCGACAGATCAGTGTCAAATGCTGTTAACACCGAGCCGATCTGCTCGCGCATGAAGATCTCAGGTATCGCGCGCGCCGCACCACCAAAAAAGCAGCAAGGCTAGAGTGTGAGGCTCCCGGAGAAAAAACTGCGCTTAGGAGGATCAAGCATTGGGTTTGTGATATGCTGTGCCCGATTCAGGAGCCAAAAAGGATCAGCCATGAAGCGCAAAAGCAAGCTCACGATTACGATAGCCACGGCAGTGTTCGCCGTCCTCGGCGCAGTGGCCGTTTACGCGCAGGACAAATACACGCTGAAATCGCCGAGCGGAATCGCGTTCTCCGACTTCAGGGGATACGAGGACTGGGCAGTGGTTTCTTCCGCCCGGACCGACGAAGTGCTCAAGGTGATCGTCGCCAATCCGACGATGATCAAGGCGTACAAGGCCGGCGTTCCGGGCAACGGCCAGCCTTTCCCGGATGGCTCCATGATCGTGAAGCTCCAATGGAAGCCGAAGAAGAGCACGGAGGCCCCTTTCGTCGTGGATGTGCCAGACGTCTACAAGCAGGCTTTCGTCATGGAAAAGGACAGCAAGAGATTCCCGAAAAGCGGTGGGTGGGGATACGCGGTGTTCAACTACGACGCTGCATCGGACCGGTTCAGCGCCGATCCTAAAAGCCTCTCAGACTGCGGAAACGCGTGCCATACGGCCGTGAAGGCGAAGGACTACATCTTCCACCCGTACCAGAAGCGTTGAACCGCGCATGCCCCCATAATCAAGTACCCTGCGGAGACTCTACCTTGCAAATGGCACACGCTCTCATCCACATGGCTTCTCTCCTTGATTCCTTCAATCAGTAAGAAGAAGGGGCTCTCGGATTGTTTGCCGAGTTCCCCTTAACCTCCGCGCGAACGAAATTCAATCGAGAGGGTTCATTGCAGGTATTATGCCGGCTTGTGGCTCGCGAAGAACGCGAGGAACGCTTGCTTCGCCTCATCAGAGCGCACTCGCTCCGCGAACACTTCGTTCTCAAGGTTCACTGCTTGCTCCAATTGTTCGCGTATAGCGCGCTTCATCAGACGCTTGGCAGCCTGCACCGCGGCGGCGGGCTTTGCAGCCAGAATGCGCGCAGTTTCAGTTGCTGTCGCCAGAAGGCTCTGATCAGGCACAACCTGTGTGACGAGTCCGAGTTCCGCTGCCCGCGAGGCATCAAATGGCTTACCCAGCAGGATCAGCTCGGCTGCGCGGATATATCCGAAACGCAATGGAAGCAAATAGCTGCTTCCAAATTCCGGCACGAGCGCCAGGTTCACGAAAGGCATTTGGAACTTCGCGCTCTCCCCTGCGTACACGAAGTCACAGTGAGCCAACATGGTCGTTCCGCCGCCAATGGCTGCGCCTTGCACAGCTGCGACCAGGGGCTTCTTGAAATTGATCAACGCGTGGATCAATTGCGCCTGAGGACTTTCGCCCGGCGCTGGCGGGTTCTTCATGAAATCCTCGATATCGTTGCCCGCACTAAACGAATTTCCCGCAGCATGCCAAAGCACAACGCGTATCTGATCGTCTTTTGCCGCTCCGTTGAGTAGTTCCGCCATCGTGATGTACATGCTCGAGGTCATGGCGTTCTTCTTTGCGGGACGATTCAGTTGGATGCTCAGGATGTTTCCAGAGCGCTCTGTAAGAATGTCGTTCACTGCGAGCCTCCTGCTCTTGAATTTCGTACGGTTCTTTTCTTCTTGATTTACTTTCCTGTGAATGCAGACAGAGACGGTTCGCTTGTTCACACAACCGTGAGTGCATGCCCCATCTTCTGTTTCTTGGTCCTTAAGTACGACAATGCGTAAGGGCTTGGCGGTGCTTCGCAGGCAATCCGTTCTATAACTTCGATTCCGCCCTTTGTCAGTGCTTCAACTTTTTGCGGGTTGTTTGACATCAGGCGGACCTGTCGGGCCTTAAGTTCATGCAGGACAGCCACAGCCAGACTGAAATCACGGCAGTCGGCGTCAAAACCCAGAGCTTCGTTCGCTTCGATCGTATCGAGACCCTGGTCCTGCAAGGCGTAGGCTTTTAGCTTCGCCATCAGCCCGATGCCACGGCCCTCCTGGTGTAAGTAAATGACTAGACCGGATCCTTGTTCCGCAATGGTTGACATCGCGACTTCCAACTGGCCTCGGCAATCACAGCGCAGAGATCCAAGCACTTCTCCGGTGAGGCACTGCGAATGAATGCGTAGGAAAGGTACTCCCTCTTGCAGATCGCCAAGCGTCATTACCAAGGCAGTTTCACGTTCTCGTTTGGCCATGTTGGCTCGTTCAAAGCCAATCAGGTCGAAGATGCCAAAAATCGTAGGCAGGTGAGTCGAGACTACCCTGCGGATGCCGCGATGTTGTGTTCTCTTATCCATGCTGCTTTCAGTAAGCCGTAATCGCTCACATCTTTCAGCTGATGCAATTTCATCTCCATCGCCTTTTGCAGCCAAACTGCTCCTGCGAGCGTAAGCAAATATGTAGCTCGTCTGATCTCCTCCGAAGAGAGTTCCCTGCTTCCCCGGTGACAGTGTCACGCCTTTGACAGCAACGCAACCTCCATTCGGACGCTGCGCCGCAGGTTGGGTAAAGCCCGAGATTGGAAGGTGCTTCGTGAAGTGCCAAGGATCAAGACGAGCAAAGTCTTCCCCAGGGACCGCATAGTCACTGTTGAGACGGGAAGCGATGTCCTGACAATCATGCTGGACTCTGGACTGAGAAATGGGGTATTCCGCTGGGAATTTTCCCCGAAGGTGACGGCATCTACAATTTCACGCGCAACGGCACAGCTCTGCCACAAGGCACCCCGATCAATCGCCGTTACACGATCAACGACTACGAGTTCTATGGGCAGGATGCCTGGCGGACGACTCCGAGGTTGACGTTTATTTAAAACCGGAACTTACGGCGCGCCCCAAGTCGGGTCCGAGGAGATCGCCGTCTGAAGTAGCCGATCTCTAATTTCCGTCGAGCACGGCCGATGGCCACCCATCGTTCCAGTCAAGGGTGGAAATCTGCAGAAAGGGATGTCCCATAGTCGCGTCATAAGCGTGAAAGACAATGATGTCTCCATCTTTTTGCAGTAAGATCGACTCGCCACCCGGTCCCAGCCAGCGATTATTGCCAGTCAGCAGCGGGCTTCCTCCGCCTTCCAACATCGGCTTTCCATTCCTGTCGAGGTATGGCCCAGTGACGCTCGGCGAACGACCAACCATAGTCTTGTAAGTACTCTTAGTCCCACGGCAGCACAGGTCGAAGGAAACAAAAAGATAGTAGTAGTCACCGTGCTGAACGATGAAGGGAGCCTCAATGGCTTGCCAGTTGGGCGGCAAACCCGGAGGCGCGGGAGGAGCATTGTCAGGACGCTTCCGGCTTGCCAAAGAATACAGACGCGTATCTTCGGGTGAGAGCTTACCTGTCCTGCGATCGATCTTCCGCATCTTGATCCCGTTCCAGAAACTGCCAAACGCCAACCACGCTTGCCCTCTTCCGTCCAAGATAAAGTTCGGATCAATTGCATTGAAATCGTCGCCCGCCTTGGATTGCAGCACCAGCCCCTGATCCACCCAATGGAACTGCGAGTCTTTGGGATCCAGAGTCTTATTGGTTAGTAGGGCGATGCCCGAGGTGTTCTTGCCGAATGCGGAGAAGGCATAATAAAGATGGTATTGGCCATCGAAATAAGAAATGTCGGGCGCCCAAAGTTCCTTTGTTTCGGGACTTTCCTGTTGAATCCATCGAGGAATACCGGGCAAAACATACCCGCATCTACTCCAGTGGTGCAAGTCATGGGAGCAACGGACCGGCAGTTCGCCATCTCGTTTCGGCCCGGTCGCGGTGCCGAACAAATACCAACTGCTGCCGTCTTTAGTGATCGAGGGGTCGTGCACTCCTTCGACATCACCGGTGACGCCAATGACCTGCGGCACAGTCGGGGCCGGTTGTTGGGCGTAAACAGCGCGAGTGAAGAACGTGGCCGCCAGCGCGGTTATAAAAGAGACGTACAAAACTGCCGTTCTTTTTTTCAATATCAAAGTTTTCGAGATCAATTTTTTCAAGATCAATTTCCTCCTGGAAGCGCCGTTCCTGGAAAGCCGAATCGCTCGTTCGGCGACATGGCGGTCGATTTCCTGAGCAACAAGTTGGTCTGCAATATGTATTCGATCCCATTCGACAGGGGTTCCTCTCGCCCTACTTCGGCAAAGAGCGCCTTGAACGCCAGCATGGCCAGATCGGTCTGCGACATCTGCACCGTAGTTAGAGGAGGCAGCATGTATTGCGCCAGTCGCACGTCGTCAAAGCCGACCAGCGATAAGTCGCGCGGAATGACCATCCCCTCCTCATAGCTCCTCTTCATCACTCCGATGGCGGTCAAGTCGTTCGAGCAGAGGATTGCCGTGGGCTTAATCGGGGAGTTCAAGATTTGTGCAGCAGCCGCCAGGCCTCCTTCGGCCGTGTGATTTCCCTCAACAATCAAGAGCGGGTCGCACGCAAGTCCAATTTCCTGCATCGACTGGAGAAAGGCATTTCTTCGCGCGACGGCTGATTTCAGGCTCAGCGGGCCGGCAACGAAAGCGATTCGCTTGTGACGCAAGGCCGCCAGATGCTGGACTGCCTGGCGAATACCATGTAAGTAGTCGATGCGTATGTTGCTGATCCGGGGAAGAGCCGGGCCGACATCAATGAAGACCAGGGGAACTCGGCGCGATTTCAGATCTTCGAGCAGCAATTCTTCCATTCCGAAAGTCATTATCGCCACTCCGTCGACACGGCGCTCAATCATGCGCCGGACGGAACTGGCCATCAGCCTGGGGTCGTGGACCGTCGATGTCAGGAGAATCTCGTATCCATGCTCGACGGCAATCTTTTCGAATGCTTGAACGATCTCAGGGAAGAATGGATTGGTGATTTCGGAGACGATCAAACCGAAGAGTCTGCTTCTTCCGGAGACCAGCGCCCGTGCCTGGGTATTGGGGTAGTATCCCAGTTCATCGACTACTTTCCAGACGCGCCGGGACAACTGGGGATTCACGGTTGGCACGCCATTGATGGCGCGCGATGCCGTGGCCGTCGAAACCCTGGCGCGCCTCGCGATTTCCCGGAGATCCATATTCTGCCTGTCAGAGAGAAACGGGGAGCCGCAGCAAACATTTGCTAATCTCCATCAGTCTGTCTATGATTTCGCGCAGTCGAAAACGAGTAGCACACGGTGTCTTACAGTAAATTGGCTTTTACATATAACCCATTAGTAGAACTTTCGTCGAGCTCCGTTGTGACAGAGCAGGCTTGCATTAAAGAGGTGGATTGATGGCGGTACCATCCGAGTCCGTGGCGAGCGCGGACCCTCAAAAACGACGCCCGCCCATCGCGGAAGAAATGAACAAGTCTGCGATTCTCCAGGAGCTGGACAACATACTGGCAAGTCCGCCCTTTCGCAACAGCAGCCGCAGCAAGCAATTTCTGTCATACGTGGTCCAGCATAGGCTTGACGGGCATGACGAACTGTTGAAGGAGCGTAGTATCGGAGCCGATTTGTTCCACCGTCCCGCCGATTACGCGACAGGAGACGACCCGGTGGTTCGGGTGCAGGCTGGCGAGGTACGGAGGCGGCTCGAACAGTATTATCATGAGTTTTCCAAGGCGTCCGGCGTACGCATCGACCTTCCGGTAGGAACTTATGTTCCCGAATTTCACCACGCGCCTGTCGAGTTGCCAGTTGAGGTTTCAACTCAGCCTCTGCCTCTTAGGGAGCCCGGCAGGAAATGGAAATCGATCGCCTGGACTGCGCTTGCCATCAACCTGCTGCTGGTCGTGGTCTTAGTTGCTCCTGGCATCCGCCGCAGAATGGCGCGACCCTCGCCCTTGCAGCAATTCTGGGCTCCTGTCTTTTCCACTTCGCAGCCTCTGCTGATCTGTCTTCCCAAGCCCGTTTTTTATCGCCCGTCACCGTCGCTCTACGATAAGTACGCCAAGACCCATCCCGGTACTTTCCAGACACAAGTCGAAAGGTTTAATCAACCCGTTCCTTTGGATCCAGATCAAAAAATCTCGTGGGGAGACATGGTCACCTACCCGGATTTCGGTCTGGTCTCAGGCGACGTTTACGCTGCCTTTCGAATTTCCGAGGCACTAGACCGGATCGGCAAGCCAAGCCAGATCAGGATTGGCAACGAATCGTCATTCGACGAGCTTCGCGGTTCTCCTGCAGTGCTAATCGGAGCGTTTAGCAATCGGTGGACGATGGAAATGACATCCGACCTGCGTTTCGTGTTTGAAGAGAAGGACGGCATCCTCTGGATACATGACCGAACCTCTCCGGATAAAAAATGGTTCTGTCGTCTGGGGCTGCACCGGGAAGTGGTCGTGGACTTTGGAGTCGTCACCCGATTGTTGGACTCCAAGACTGGACATTCGGTGGTCAGCGTGGCAGGAATTACGGCGCCCGGCACCGACGCTGCGGCGCAGTTTGTCTCCGCCCCTGAATATTTATCGGAGTTAGCGCGGACAGCGCCTCCCGGATGGGAGAAGAAAAACATGCAAGTCGTGGTGCAGACATCGGTTATCGATGCAGGGGCCAGCCCCCCTCACGTTGTTGCTGTTTACTTCTGGTAAAAGCGCTAGTGACCTGAGCCTGGAAGTAAATTTCCCGCTTCGTTTTCACTGCAAGCGTGAGAATGAAACCTCCGCACTCCAACAGACCGTCCCCACATCGAGTCGCGGTTAACCTCGAATCTATGTCCCTGCATATAAAGGATTTAGACTTAGAGAGCCAACGGTAACATACCGTATGTATACCGTGTGTTACTGGAACATAATGTTGTCGGAGCAGCATAGTCGGTCCGCGGTCGGAAGCAAACGTTTACTCGGAGTCCCCCGTCCGAACCCGAGCGTCTCATGCACACTGGCCAGTTCCGCGTGATCCGTATTCACCGCAGCCGTTTCCTGGCCGGCGTCGCCCAGAGTTGTTGGCTTCTGCTTCACTGTGCGGTTGACCTTTTCCTGCTTCAAGGTACCGGCGGCGGATCCTCGGTTTTCTCCAGCCCAATTTCGTTGAAAGTCACAGCGACGTCTCTGCCGGATGGAACAATCAGTGTGTCGTGGAACTTCAGCCCGATCCAGGCTCGGAAATCGACCTTCGCGCGACGAAGAAGTGATGTGGGACCGCTGGGCATAGATGTTGAAGGTGGGCCAGACTCCTTGCTTGGAAATTGCAGGCCAGCGGGAAGCCTCGAAGCTGGAAAGGCCACCTGTAGTTTTTGCGGAGCTGGTTGCAAGAAAACGATTACCGATGAATTGAAGCGATCTAAACTCAGCCCGGCATCTCGATGCTTGAGGCTCTTAGGGGAAACTTTATGAAGCATGAGGTGCAGCCTTGGATTCGTAGACTTTTTTCTTCGCCAGTCTGGGGTTCGCCAGTTTCGCCGTTTCGGGGTTCGTCGGTCCGTGCCGTGGGATTGGTGTTATTCGTCCTCCTTATCACTGGGGTGCATGCGCTTGCCCAACTGGACACGGGGTCGATCAGCGGCACCGTCGCCGATCCTTCCGGGGGCGCAGTCAAGGATGTCAAGATTACAGCGAAGGAAACCAGTACCGGTACAACTTATAAAACGGTGAGCTCTGCCACGGGATACTACGTCTTCCCGTCTGTGCGCACGGGCACCTACGAAGTAACCGCGGAACCTTCGACAGGATTCAAGACTGAGATCTACTCAGGTGTTGTGGTGACTGTAGCTTCGCATGTTGGCCGGGACATCGTACTTGCAATGGGCGCGGCCACCGAGACAATCAGCGTGACGGCCGATGCCTTGACGTTGGAGACAGAGAGTTCGGAGGTGGACGCCAACATTACCAGGGACCAAGTCATCGATCTTCCGTTGGCGGTGACAGGCAACCTGCGTTCGATTTCCTCGCTGGAGTTTCTGGTACCGGGCGCAGTCGGTCCCGGAACGTCTTCAGGCGGGTCCGGCTTTCAAATGACCAAGATCGCCGGCGGCCAGACCGAAGGCACGGACTATCTGGTGGATGGCATCACCACCAACCGGATGGAGAATGGGTCGGGCTCGTTTGACATCGTCGCACCCTCGGTGGAATCGATTCAGGAGTTTCACGTTGACATTTCTGGGATGTCGGCGGAATTCGGCAGAACCACCGGCGGGCTGGCGAATTACAAAACGCGCTCCGGAACGAACGGCTATCACGGAGCAGCCTTCGACTATTACAAGAACGCCGTGCTGGACGGCAACAACTGGTTCAACAACGGCTACCTGGCGCTCAATCCCACAGAGAGCGAGTTGCTCAAGCGCCCGCCAGACACCAAGAATAACTATGGCGTTTCATTGGGCGGTCCGCTGCGGATACCGGGTTTGTACGACGGCCACGACAAGACTTTCTTCCTTTTCAGCTTCGAGCAGCTGCTCTATCACACGGGCGCTTCCGTGACCTCGAATATTCCAACCCCTGCCGAACTGGGCAGCAACGGGCAATACTTTGATTTTTCGTCCACGCTGGGCGGCCCGATCCTGACTACGGCGGGAACCCAGGCTTACTCGTGCAATGGTACGGTGCCACTGTTCTTCGGTGAGATCTTCGATCCGGCCGCCGAGTCGAACGATTGCAACAACGTTCCGTTCCCCAACAACCATATCCCAATCGGCCGCGAGAGCCAGGTGGCTAAGGCTGTGCTGAACTACATGCCCACCCCGAATCTATCCGGCGGAACCAACAATTTTGTCTACAGTACGACCGACAGCATTGCGCAAACTGTCTTCAGCGTGCGCATCGACCAAAACCTCGGGCAGAAGCACAAGGTCTGGGGCTTCTTCAGTGACCGGGAAAATGCTGACCACGGCGTAGGCGCGAACCTGCCGCCACCTTTGACCTCAGCCGGCGGCGGTGGAGTGGATCAGTATGGCAAGCTCACCCGCGCAGGATGGGATTGGGTCCTGACGCCGACGTTAGTTAATTCCCTGACGTTCGGCAGCAACCGCTCCAACAACTACAACTTGTCGGCTGCGGCGCGCATGGGAAAAGACTGGGACAGCACGCTGGGAATCGCCAACGGCTCCGGTCCGGTCTTTCCCGGATTTGTATTCAGTGGCAGCCCCTATCCGAGCTTCGGTGAGAACGACGATGCCCAGGATGTAGACAATACCATCGCGCTTAACGATATCGTTCACTGGCAGCATGGAGCGCACGGCCTCAACTTCGGGGGGGAGGTGCAATATCACCAATATTCTTTCGTCAGTAAAATCGGAGGCACCTGTAGTGGCACGTCTGGATGCTTCACTTTCTTCCCCAACCAAACGGCATCCGATACCACTTACGAGGGACGCGACGGCAACGCGTTTGCCGCATTCCTCCTTGGTCAATCGGGCACGGCAAACGCTCTGAATCAGATTCATGCGCCGCGCTGGATTGCTCACACGGCGGCGCTTTTTGTGCAGGACAACTGGAAGGTGAAAACAAACCTTACCCTCAACCTCGGACTGCGCTGGAGCTTTGATACCCCGCGCCACGAAGCCGACGGGGACACATCCATCTTCAGCCCTGGCACGCCCAATCCGGGGGCGAGCGGCTTCCCCGGTGCATTGGTCTTTGCTGGAAACGGATCCGGCCGCAACGGTAACGTTGGCGAAACGTGGGCCTCAACTTATTACAAAGATTTCGAACCCCGCGTCGGATTTGCCTGGTCGCCCTCATTCCTGCACGATAAGGTTGTTCTTCGCGGCAGCGGAGGTATTTACTACGGGCCGCTGGTTTATGCCGACTTCGGCCAGGGAACGCTGCAAGGTTTCACGGCAAATCAAACCCTGTTCACCGGAGATCCTCTCTCAGGTCCTAAGGTTGACGCGGGACTTCCCGTGCTGCCGACCACGCCGGACCTCGATCCCACCCAGTCCAATGGTCAGGGAGTGGACTACATAGCGCCGAGTTTCGGACGCCCGGCGATGGTGAGCTCGTGGAACCTGGAAACCCAAGTCCAACTCAAACCCGATCTCTACTTCTCAGTCGGATATATCGGCAACCATGCCACGCGCCTGCACGGATTGCTCAACTATCCAAACGACATCCCGCAGAGTGATCTGAGTATGGGTACTTGTCTCTTGTTTTGGGCCGTCGCACCCTGTCCCAACGGCTTTAGCTCGCCTCCGATTCAGCCCTATCCTGGCTTCTCGTGCGCATCCGGCTGCACCTATGGAATCAGCGAACCGGTAGAACAAGCCCTCCGCCCGTTCCCGCAGGTTGGCTACGTCAACGAAGACAGCTACCTGCAGAACGTGGGGCAGTCCAGTTACGACGCCATGGAAGCCAAGCTGGAACGGCGCTTCCGCAACGGTCTGAACGTACTTGTCTCCTACACCTTCTCGAAAACGATTACCGACGCGGACAGCATCCAACCTTTTTACAGCACTCTGCAAAGCCAGGGTGGAACCCAGAATCCCTATAACCTCAGGGCTGAAAAGGCGGTGAGCAACCAGGACGTTCCCAATAACTTTGTCGCGAGCTATATTTATGAGCTGCCGGTTGGCCGTGGCAAGCATTTCCTTGCGGGCACTCCCAGGCCGGTAAATGCGATCATCAGCGGCTGGAGAATCAGCGGCGTGCTGCGCTATTTGAGCGGCCAACCGATCAGCTTCTTTGGCGCCAATGGCATTCCGGGCTTCGACAATGGCATTCGTCCGAACCGCGTGGCTGGGCAGGCGGTACGCCGCCAGGGCTCATTCAACCCCCTGTTGTTCAACAACTCCGGCACCACCGGCTATGATCCGACTTCGGGTGCATGCTCCACCGGCTACTGGAACTGTGGCGCTTTCGCTGATCCCAACCCCAATCCAGGCGTTGACGTTCCTTACGTATTCGGAAATATGCCCCGTAACTCTGCCGACATCCGTTCGTTTCCCTTCTACGACGAGGATCTCAGCCTGGCCAAGACCTTCGCAATCACGGAACGGGTGAGAGCGGAATTCCGCGGAGAGTTTTTCAACGCATTCAACCGGCACGTGTTCAACAAACCCGATTCCGGCGTTCAGGACACCAACTTCGGCCAGGTCGGCAGCACGCTTCTGGGACCGAGAAACGGCCAGTTCGTGCTGCGGTTTAGTTTCTAGGCAAGCGTAGAAGACGCTGTGCCTCAGGAGGGGGTCGAATCAATCGCCCGGCCGGCTGTAACCATGGCTGCCGGGCGATCCCTGAAACTGCACTACACACCCGCGATGGTTTTGTGACGCAGTTACTCCCCATCTCTTCTTTCTCGGATCGGCTATGCTTATGGTTGTGTTCGTTCCTGCCTCGCGGTGGCTGACGATTGCGCTGGCTTTGATCCTGTGCTGCCAGCTTGGAATTGCGCAGGATGACGATGCGAAGGCCTGGTTCCAGCAGGGGAACGACGCTCTCCGAAAAAGCAATGCCACCGACGCCGTTCGCGATTTTCAGGAGTACGTTCGGCTGCGGCCCGCCTCGGCGGAAGGCTACTTCAATCTGGGCCTCGCCCTGCAGTCCGCCGGTCAATTGGACAAATCGCTCACCGCGCTGCGCAAGGCGGCGTCTCTGCAACCCGGCTTGCACGGCGTGCAGATGTTCACCGGCATCGTGAATTACAAGCTGAACCATCTCTCCGCGGCACATGACGACCTCGTGAGCGAGACGCGCCTTGAACCCAAGAACGCGGATGGCTGGATGTGGCTTGGCGTAGTGGAGCTAGCTCAGAATCACGCCGAAGCTGCCGCGGCTTCTCTCGACAAAGCGGCCACCCTCGGTCCTAACAACCTGGACATTCTTTACCATCGCGCCAGGGCTCACTTGCTGATTTCCAAAGCAAGCTACGCGGCGATGTTCAAGATTGATCCTGACTCCTGGCGGGTCCATGAAGTGCTTGGCCAGGCAGATGCCGAAGCGTTTCGTACCGAGGACGCGATCAGCGAGTTCCGTCGCGCCCTGCGCACGGCGCCGCATGAACCGGGGTTGAACGAGGAACTTGGCGATGCTTGTTGGACGGCGGGTAACATGGAAGACGCCGACCACGCCTATTCCGAGGAGATCAAGATCGACGCCGCCAATGCCGTTGCCCTATACAAGCTGGGCAGTCTGCGCGTAACCCGCGATGACGCGGCCGGCGGTATTCCGCTGCTGGAGCGGGCGCTCGCTCTCGACCTATCCATCAGCGATGCGCACTACTATCTGGGAAAAGGTGAGGCGGCCTTGGGCAAGGATGACCTGGCCATCGAGCACTTCAGGCTCGCAACGAATTCGCAAGGGACAGAGGAACTCAGGATAATGTCGTGGTATCAACTCGCGACACTGTATCGCAACCTCCACCGCACGCAGGAAGCCGGCGAGGCGCTTGCTGCCTTTCGTAAAATGAAGACGGCGAGGGATCAGCGGCGGGAGAGCAAGCTGCAAGATCAGACCCGGCGGCGCGATCAATTGCCGCGGCAAGAAACGATTCCAGCCACAGCCGATCTCCCGTAGTTTTCGGATGAAGTCTTCGGAATTCGATTTTCACTTCATGCTGCAAGAAAAATTGATGCACGGAGCTAGCTTTCGGATCGCGACAGCCGGCAGAACGACCAGTGCGATGCTGTCAATCGCGGTCGTGCTTACAGCGATGTTATCGGCACAAACGCCTTCGGGCGTCGCGGACCCGGCTGTGCAGCAGCAAGCAACGTCGCATGCTGGCATGGCTACCGGCGGAGTTCATCAAGCGGAATTCGACAAAGAACATCGTCCGATTACGGCTGGAGGCTTCATCAAAACCGGCCCGGTGATCTTCTTGAATACCGCTGAGGAAGCGGGCCTCACCACTTGGCACCACACGGCTGGCACTCCAGAAAAGCACTTCATTCTGGAAGCCAACGGCGCTGGCATTGCGCTCCTTGATTACGACAACGATGGCTGGCTCGACATCTACCTGGTGAACGGCACAACTTATGACGCTTTGGACGGCAAAGTAACTCCGCCCCACGCGGCCCTCTTCCACAATAACCACGACGGAACGTTCACCGATGTGGCCGCCAAAGCCGGTGTAACTAACGACCGCTGGGGGTATGGTGTGGTTGTCGGAGATTACGACAACGATGGCTGGCCCGACCTCTATGTTACTAACTACGGTAAGAACCGTCTCTATCACAACAATCACGATGGCACCTTCACCGACGTAGCCGAAAAAGCTGGCATAGCCCTCGGCACATGGTCGACCGGCGCGACCTTCGGCGACTACGATGGCGATGGCCGGCTGGATCTCTTCGTCGCGGGTTATCTCGAATACGACATCAAGCAGCCGCCACTGTCGGGCTCCAAAGCCGTGCACTACAGTTCTTGCCAATTTCGCGGCGTGCCCGTGATGTGCGGCCCGCAGGGAATCCGTGGGGAGCTCGATCATCTTTTCCATAACAACGGCGACGGCACTTTCACAGATGTAAGTGAGAAACTCGGAGTTAGCAACCCTGATCGCTATTATGGCCTTGGGGCCCTGTTCGTCGATGTGAACAACGACGGCAAGCCCGATCTCGTCGTCGCCGATGACTCCACACCGAACTATCTCTACATCAACAAAGGGAATGGCAGGTTTGAGGACCAGAGTTATGCCAGTGGTTTCGCCTTGAACGGCGACGGTCGCGAAATGGCGAACATGGGCATCGCCGCTGGCGATTACGAGAACAACGGTCACATGGATCTCGTGACCACCACGTTCTCTGACGACTACAAGGTTGTCTTCCAGAATGATGGGACGGGAAATTTCAACGATGTCAGCTACAAGGTCGGTGTCGCGGCTCCGACCATCCCCTTCGTTGGGTTCGGCGATGGATTCCTTGACTTCGACAACGATGGCTGGAAAGATCTGCTGCTTGTCGATGGCCACACGTACCCGGAGGTGGACAAGCAAGCCTGGGGCACGTCCTATGCACAGCGCCCGCTGCTCTTCCATAACTTGCAAAACGGAAAATTTGAGCTGATGCCCGCCGTCGAAGGAACCGGTCTTGCAGTCGTAACCGTTGCCCGAGGAGCCGCTTTTGGGGATTTGTTCAACAACGGAAAGATCGATGTCGTCATCAACAGTGTCGATCACGTTCCCGTGCTCCTTCGCAATGTGAATCCGGATCGCCACCACTGGGTGGAACTGAAGCTCATCGGAGGGTCCAAGAGCCCGCGCGACGCCGTCGGCGCCACCGTATACTTGACCGCCGGTGGCATACGCCAGCGTGGCGACGTGCTCAGTGGCGGCAGCTATCTTTCCTCCAACGACTTCCGCGTACACTTCGGGCTGGGCGATGTAGCCACCGTCGATCAGGTCGAGATCCATTGGCCCAGCGGGGCGGTAGAGAAACTCAAGCTCTCCGCGGTGGACCGCATCCTGACAGTGGAAGAAGGCAAGGAATAATCGCGGATCTCCGCCGCGGCTGCGGCACGGCAACAGGGATTAAATTGGTCCGATGGATTTTGACAAGACGATGGAAAAAAATAAAATGTCTGATACGGACATGGCACGGACATGAGACAACGGGAGACACCCACTGCTTACGCAGCGAGGAGGCGCTGCGGGCCTATAAACAAGGGTCGTGGAGGTGGTGAGCGCGGTAGGAATCGAACCTACAACCTACTGATTAAGAGTCAGTTGCTCTGCCAATTGAGCTACGCGCCCGCGGTGGGAAGTGCGACGAGGCAATGAGATCAGCGAAATTATAGCATCCTCTTGCGATTGCTTGTGCAGTAGCGGCAACGAACCACCACGACAATCCGCGAACAGTTTCAATATTTGAAACAAGACTTGTGACGGATACAGACGGGAGAAACTCCGCACGCGATGCGAAGTTGCATGGAAGAAATCTCAAACGGGAGACGCGCGCTTCGGTTTGGAAACATGGGGCAGCGCGGGACGCGGATGCAGGAAATTAATTCAACTCCACAATCAACAATACCTTAAGGCTGTTGACGCGCTTCGGCTGCCAGTCCGCCTTCCCGGGCTGATGGGCGGCGCGGTGGCAACTCGGTCGGGACAGGCGGGCGCCGTTCGATCGTGCCAATCACGGGAGCTTCATCCATTCCATCGGCATAGGCCATGGACGCGAACCGTTGTTCAGCGCACATGCGGTCAATCAAACGTTGCTGGCGGGCGCTGAGAACAGCGTGCGGCAGAATGGGAAAATTGCGAAACATCCACAGCAGATATAAACGCTGACGAAATGAAGGCATCACATAGCGCGGGCCAATGGGTGTTTGCACCCGCACAACCCCGTCCGCCAGTTTATCGATCCACATAAAATTTGGTCCACCCCGAAAAATCCTGAACATGCTGTAGCAATTCCAGGGCCGCTATTATTGCACCAAAGGCGATGCAAGGGAAAGCCTTTTTTCACAGACTTAGGGTAACCCTAGGTAAAGAATGGACGTAGGTGCGGCGCGCAATGCAAGATTCATGGGCGATCTCCCCCAAAAGGAAGCCGAAAAGAAGGCATGAGAGCCCACAGATTAGGGAAATCCAATGGCCGAGAGTGAACGAGTTTTCTTCTTTTCTCTTTTCTTTGCCGCCTTTTCCTCTGGAGACAAACTTCTCTGACAAATGCGGCTAGGCGTTCATTTCCGGCAGCAGATCCATCCTGCGAATCTGCGCGGCCATGCCGAATTCAGTTCCAAATTCCTCTACCCGGACGATCGTTGCCTGGCAGCATACCCAGCATCGCTCTCCGGAAGTGAGTTCCGGCGGAAGGATCAGTACGAGTTCGACTTCGCTTCCTGGCTCAATGCGGGATGGAGTGTAGAGAAAAATGCCGCTGGCGCTGACATCGCGGGTCTGGGCCGAGTGTTCGACCCCTTCCGCAGTACGCACTCGCGCAGGCACACGATTGGCTATTCTGCTGGCAGAGCGGCGTTCACCATTGGTTTTCATGGGCAGGTCTCACCCACTCTACACCAAAGATTCAGTTTGGACGAGTGGGAGACCCAGTGAAATAAGCCTTGTTACATGATCGGTAGTTTCGTACGAATCGCTGGAACCACTAGCGCCTGCTCCATCGTCGGCAGGTTGGTGCCGCGGAGTCTCTCTTCGATCTCATGCAGTTTGTCGGTCTGGCCAGTCTCGTAATAGGCCTGCACCAGAAGTTCCATGGTGAATGGATTGTCCTGGTCGTCTTCAAGATGGGAGATCGCGTCCTCAAATTTCTTCTGGTCCATCAGCAACGTACCGGCTGCGCCGCTGTAGGAACTCTGAATCACATGGTTACGGCTGCCGCGGGCCAAGGCTTCCAACTGGTGCAGGGACTGGGTCGCCGATTGCTCGTCGCCGATATGAGCGGCCCGCACTATGCGATTGCGCAAAATGTGGGACATCTCTTCTTCGCGGTCGGATGCGGAAATCGTCTCGCGATGGTGGAGCGCATCCTCCGCCAGTTTCAAATCCTGCAGCGCAGCATTGTCGTCCCGCTGGTACTCGGCCTGATGGCGGAAGGCCTGCGCTTCCTGCAAATCCTGCTCCTTGGCGTGCGCGGTCACGGCGATCTCGGCGAAATCTTTGTCCGCCTGGCCGTATTGTCCGTCGCGCACCCACGTCATGGCCCGTTGCATGGAGTAAGCAAGGCGGTCAGCTTCAGTGTGTGCGGCTTGAATCGCTTTGTCGTATTCGATTCGCGCCTGCGGCTGATCGCCCATTAAAGCGTAAGTGTCTCCAAGTCCGACTTGCGAGGTCACAAAATCGGAATCGATTTTCAACGCAGCGCGATAGTGCTGCAACGATCCTTCAAAGTCTCCGGCCATGCGCTTGAGTTCGCCGTAAGAATCCTGCGGATTCGGCTCCTGTGGAAGCAGCGCAGTGTAGCGGTCCATTGCGGCGAAGGCCTTGGCAAACTCGCGGTTGCGCGCAGCAAGATAAGCCAGGTCGTTCCATGCCGCGGGAAAATTCTTATCCAATGCCAGCGCCTTCTCCAAAATCTTCTGCGCCTGCTCGTTGCCGTCTTCGAGCAACAGCCAATTGGCCGCCAGATAGAGCACATGCTTGTCCCGGGGATACATTTCCATCAGGTCGTTCATCATCGAGATGCCCCCGATGTAGTCCCCCTCCTGCACTTTCACGATCCACCCGACCATCAACTGCTCCCCCGGAGTCAGATTGGATGCGAGAGCTTTCGCCTTGGCGCGTGCGACGCTGACTTCCTGAGGATTGCCGCTGTTGAACGCGATCCAGGCCCAGGCAACAGCCATGTTGGGATCTTCCTTCACCGCGGCACGCCAGTCGTCATTGCAGCGCTCCAGATAAAGGTTCTCGTAATCGGCTATACCCTTTTCGTAAAGAGCGCGCGCCTTGGGCGACGAAGTTGTGACCGGTAGAGAGGTTGTGCTGGCTTTTTTGAGATGGTGCGCATAAAGCGGTGCGGCAAAGCCAACTGCTAAAACACAACTCGTCAAAAGGGCGCGGACGGGGCGTCGCATCGTAATCTCCAAGAGGGTTTGTGGGGAGGTACTCAGAAGCAGGTTAGCATTCTCGTATTCGCTGCTTGTAGTGACCAAAGACGTAAGACACGTGGGATGCCTCATCGACAATGGTGTCGAAGCTATCGACTGGCCTGACAACGGAATATTTTCAGTACCCTCAAGACTCGATGCCGCCCCTCACGCACGCGTGAAAAAGCCCCTGCCGACAATGGCGGCAGGGGCGGAATAGCAAATCCTTAAGCGATTAGAAGCGGAACACGGCCGCCAACTGAATGCCGCGCGGACCGCCACCTCCGATAAATGGATTACCAATGCCCACATCGCCCGTGGCAGTTATGTGGTAACCCCCATTGCCGACCTCGCGGCCCGCACCATTGGCAACGAACCCGCATCCGCAAAGTGGACTGCTGGGACCGGCCGCATCGGCAATGAACGCCGGCAGAAAGGGGTTCGCGAAGTTCGGATGGTTGAGAAGGTTAAAGAAATCGGCACGCAGCTGCATGGTTACACGCTCGGTAATCGCTGTAGTCTTGTAGAGTGCGAAGTTCCACTCTTTGAAGGCCGGCCCGTGCAGAGAGTTTCGCCCTTCATCGCCAAAGTGGCGGGTTCCGGGTATGCAGTCTCCAGCCGAGCCGCTAATCGTGCTCGACGTCAAACCGGGTTGGATGGTACAAGGGATGGCGAACGAACTCATGTCGAGATAGTTGAATGGATCTCGAGGGTTGTATTTGATTGGCCCAACAACATCCGGCCGGTCGAATCCATTCCCGCTGCCGCTGTAGTCGTCTTCGAAGTTATAGTTCAGTTGGAAGGGCTGGCCGTCCTGCAAGGTCAATATGCTGTTAATGCCCCAGCCGTTTTTCAACTTCTGCCAGTTGCCGCCCATCTTCGGAAGCTCGTAAGCAAAGTTCCAGGTAAAGCGATTTGGAATGTTGAAATTCGAGGGAGCATACTCCAACTGAGGGTTGTTGCTGTCGTTGGGCTGCGCCGCATTGGGTTCGAAGTCTTCTCCGTCGCTTGAATTGTCGAGAGACTTTGACCAAACATAGTTCGCGATCGAAGTAATGCCATGCCATCCGTTGATGCGAAGACTCGCTTGCAGTGCATTGTAGTTCGACTTGCCGGTGGAGTTCTCCTGCAAAATGTAGAAGGCGTCGTAAGGATTGCCCTCGTAGTTGCGAGGCACTCCGTAAGCGCCCGTAATCGCACCTGTCGTCGCGCAGGTTGCGATTCCATTGGGGCAGTCTGACGCCGTAATCTGAGCCAGGCTCGGTTGGCTGATATCGAAGAATCGCCACAGGCGATGCCCCTGCGAGCCCACATAACCAATCTGCAGCACTGCCTTGCTGGAAAGTTGCTGCTGCAAATTCAGGTTGTAGTTCTCCATGTAGGGTGTCTTGATGTTACGATCGAAACCGAAGGCGTCGCACTCGAAAGCGCAAGTTGTGGTCGGAGAAAACAGAGGCTGTCCTGCGACGATGGGTCCACCCGCTGCACCGGTCGAAAGAATGGGGTCAGGCCCAATGTTGTTGTAGGCAGGACCCGGATCGAAGAATGGGGAATAGGGCAGATGGCCCATCACCATATCCTGCGAGAAGGCGTCGTAGAACATGCCGAAACCGGCGCGCACAACGGTCCTGCCCTTTCCAGTTACATCCCACGCCGCGCTCAAGCGAGGGGCAAAGTCTTTCTTGTCTGGATTGTACAGACTGCTTAGGCCGGGCTGTCCGACTTGTGTAAGCGTGAAAGTATCGCCAGCCGCGTCAAGATTCGTGATATTGCTGAGCAGGTTGTTTTTTTCCTGCACGATGCCAAAATAATCCCAACGCAATCCGTAGTTGATGGTCAATCGCTGGGTGGCACGGAAGCTGTCCTGCACATAAAAACCAATATTGTTTTCGTGCGTGTGCCGGGTCGAATCCCCAAAGTATTGGAAGCCGTCGTCCACTGTTCCATCCAGAAAATCCGTAAGCGCATCTCCCGCGACATTACCGCTCCCATCGAAACTCAACCTTCCGCGGAAGTATTTGTCGAAATATTGCTGCACCGAGGTCCGGTGGAAATCGGCTCCAAACTTCACGTCGTGCTTGTTTAGCTTCCAGGAGAAGTTGTCAAGAACCTGATTGTTGCTGTCGAAGCGATGCCGTGGGACGCTGCTGGTGGCGCCGAGTTGCGCTACGCCGCTCACAAGGATAATAGGCAATCCGGAATCAAACGCTCCGCCGTTGCACTGGGATGTATCCGTGGCAGCGCAAAGGCCAATCGAACTGGGGTGGAAATTCTGATCGGCGGGAAAGAATCCTTCCGCAAAACGGTTCCAGCCATAGCGCAGTTCGTTGATCTTGTTCGAGCCGAACATATGCGTATAGGAAAGAGAAACAAGTTGTACGCGCGTTGGAGTAAATGTGTTGAAACCCGGCAACTGTCCGCCACTGGCGGTAAGAGCCAAAGGGAACGACTGCACGCTGTCTCCGAAGAAATACCGGCCGGTGAGGATGTTGTTCGCATTAAAACTGTGATCGATCTTGGCAATGAAGCTGGTCAGATCGTTGAACGAAGGCGACACAACCGAAGCGACGCCGTTGGTCGAGACCACGCCAGGATTCGGGTTTGAAAGATTCGGCGCGGGCCAAGGATTGCGCGACAACAAGGCTGATACCACCGGGTTTGTGGCGTCGTTGGGACTAAGAGCTCCGCCCGCGCCGGTACCTGTCGGCACATCCGCGATTGTTACCACTCCCACCGGTTCTCGCTGGCCTTCGTAGTCCACATAAAAGAACGTCTTATCCTTCACAATCGGTCCGCCCAGCGAAGCACCGAACTGATTGTTGTGAAATGGGGCTTTGGGCAGGTTGGATGGATTGAAGTAATTGCGCGCGTCGAGCGCGTTATTGCGGAAATAGTCTGCCGCGCTTCCATGCAGTTTGTTGGCGCCGCTTTTAGTCACGATGTTGACCACGGCGCCTGCGTTACGGCCGTATTCCGGGGCGAAGTTGGAAAGCACATTCACTTCCGCGACCGCGTCAATGGGCAAGATCGTGGATGGAGTTCCAAAAACACCCGCCTGATTGATCGCCGGGTCATTCCGGTAACCGTCGTTCATGTCGGTTCCGTCCAGCAGATAGTTATTGGAGCGGCCACGCGCCCCGTTCATCGAGAACTCACCGAAAGAACCGGGAGAATCGGAAATTTGGTCCGGCGAACCAGCCACGCCCGGATTCATGTAGATCAGCTTTGTATAATCGCGCCCGTTCACCGGCATGTTCTCAACCGTCTGAGCTGTGAGCACGCCGCCCAGCGTGTTGGTTGTAGTTTCTACCAGCGGCAACTGGTCGGCGGAGACCTCCACTTTTGCCGAGACTTCGCCCGTCTTCATCGCGGCATCCACCCGGCGCTCGCTCGACACGTCGACGGTAACGCCCTTGGCGATAAATGTCTCGAAGCCGGCTTGAGTCACCGTGACATCGTAAGTTCCAATCGGCAATTCCGGCAAAGAGTAGCTGCCATCGGCGCTGGTATCGGTAGTGCGCTCCAATCCTGTGCCGACGTTCTTCCCCGTCACTTTGGCTCCCACCACAACAGCGCCGGAAGCGTCTGTGACTGTTCCGAGGATGGTTCCGCGGAACGTTTGAGCTGAAAGACTAACAGCAGCCAAAAGCACAAATGCCACAATGATGCGCACTCTCATGACTGTCTCCTTGCAAAATGTCTATTGAGTTCGGAATGAAAATCCTGCCTTGGAAGACCGGCCAGCATTCACATCAAAACTGGGCGCAATGTCTTACGCAGGAATAAGTTGCAGCCCCAATGCTTCCCGCATAGGCAATCCGACCTTATCGAATCCGCATCCCCACAGTCAACCAAGGAGTTCTTGATCGGAACGATAGATTTTGCAAATAGCGCGTCCAGCGCGGATTCTGCTACTGGTACTTTCGTAACTATTGATTTGAATTTTTTAGGCGTGAAAAGAAGAATATCCGAACAAACGTGACCAAGCCCACGTCTTAGAACGTGAACGCCACTCCGCCGCGCACGGACCGCGCAGCCTGAACCAGATAGACCGTTTGACCGTCCAGACCGAGGACCGGCACGTAACCCTGAGCCAGCAGATTGCGCATGTCAATGATCGCTTCCATATGGCCGGGCAGGAAACCCATGCTCGGGATTGGCTGCCGGACGAAAAGGTTAAGGAATGCATCGGCCTGACCCGGAGATGCATTGAACATGTCCACAGGGGTCAATGCCGGGCCATTGAGCCAACGATAGGAGGCGATCCAGCGGGTGTGCGTGCGCGGCGCGGTGCCGCTTAACTTGGCGGCTAATGCGTGATGCTGCTCCGTATCAATCCACTGTTCCGCATTTTGCAGAGCGACTCCGGGCCGCGAGAGCTCCAAGGCACCGCCATAGGCGTAATCCAACGTAGCGGCCAAGTCGGAGGAGAACTTGTGCTCCAGCACGACTCTCAGACCCTTTGTGTCCAAACTATTGCCCGCATAGCTGAACGTCCCGGAGTAGACATCCGGCAGCAAAAACCCGCCGGCGGCGCTGACTTCACCTGTTCCGGTCAAGACCGTGTCGCCTACGCGATCGGTAAAGGCCGCGAGTTGCAGGCTGTTCTTGCCTATCCGGCGTGACAGGCTCACTTCCTGATGATGAGCGCGCTCCAGTTTGGGCGAGTACCCTTGCAAGCTGACCCGCGGGTCGGCTTCGCTCAAATCCGCCGGCGCGGAGTCGAAGCCCTTCGCATTGCGATTATCGGGACGTGACGTGGTGTAGCTGTATTCAAGTACCGTGTTGGGCGAAAGGTGCAAGTCTGCAGATCCGTAAGGGCGAAATGCGGTCACATGTCCCAGGAACTGGACCGTTTGCAGTTCGCTGCCGAACTTAAATTCAAGCACGTCGCCAACCGAAAAATCGTCGCCCGCGGAAAGCGACGCCGCCTGCAAGGCAGCATTGTGCAGGTTGGGATCGGAAGGCGCGAAACGCCGCACTGTCAAAGCTACGGAGGGATTTGAACCATTTGGAAGAGTGTGCGAGTAAGTGGCGCGCAAAACCGCCGCTGGCATACCCTCGCCGTATCCCATGTTACCGCTCAGTCCTACATGGCTTGCAGCAAAGATTGAGCGCTCGATGGTAAAGCCAGTGCTCATATCCGAACCGCTGCCGTAACCCTCGGCCGCCGAGCCGGCCAGAAAAGACAGAGTGCCGCTGGTCTGATGATCCTGCTTCTCCTCCGCGATAATCGGATCGTCAAAGACCCGCAGAGCCGGACGGTTCGCAACCGAGCGCAAAGTCCATTTCCAATCGTCCCCATCCGGCGCGGAACGCAGAGGCCCCAACTGAATCGCGCCAAGCAGTGTGTTCAGCGTGAGGTTCACGCTCAAGTGGCTTCCTGGCCGCAGCCCAATTCGCTCGCGCAATGCGGGAAGAAAGGATGGAGCGGAAACCTTGATGGAGTAAAGACCGGGCAGAAGTCCGGTTGCGGAATAGAATCCGGCTTCGTCGGTAAACACCGTCAGGGTGCGGTTTGCGGCGCCAAGAACTTCCACGACCGCGCCCATCTGCGGAGCGCCCGAGGCGCTGCTCACGTGTCCGGAAATAACTCCGGTCCCGTCCGCCGCCCACAGCGGAAGCGACAACCCGAAAATGACTGCCCAAGTACCGAGCTTGCGCAGCATCAGTCCACCCACCCCCGGGGGAAACAAGCAGGCCGCTACTCTACTGCAAACATCGCGGACGGATCAATCGTCTGCTTGGAGATGTTGTCGTTGATCTTGATTTCAATCTTATAAACACCCGGCTGAAGATTAGCCGAAACTATCGATTTTTGCAGCGTCACCTGATCGCCCGCGTTAGCCATCTGGTCCGTGGACTCCGTTTTTTGGATCACGGATTTGTTCGTGGCAACGTTGGTGATGTTGTATTCGAACGTGGCCGAAGGTTTGTGCGTCTTCTCGTCCACGCCAAGATTGTAGACCTGCATCCAGAAATTCAGCTTGGGGTCGTGATCCTTCTTGAAAACCGCCGGCTTGCCGTTCGCCGGCCCCACGCGCGGCCTGATCTTCATGGCGCCAATCACGAAACTGCCGGTGCCGATGGCTTTCGTGGGAACCGGCTCCATCTGATCGGCAACGATCAGAGTGGAATTCGACAGCTTATCATCGGAGAAGTCCGGAACTACTATTCCCCGGGTCCACAAGCCCTTGCGATCGCCGTTCACATCCTTCACTGCGATTTCAAACTTGTAACGGCCGGGACGCAGGGGAAAAGCCTTCCAGTAGACCGAGGCGTTCTCCGCGGTCTTCGGCAGCAACTCCGCCGGGACGTCAACCTGTACCGTGTCCTCGTGGGTCTGCACGATCTTGCCCGTCAGGGTGCTGATGCGGATGAAGATGTTCGCGGTTCCACGCTGGACGCCGTCCTTATTCACGAACGTGATATCGCGGTTCCTCATCTGAATCGTAACCGGCACCAGGACAGTGTCACTGGTCACCTTCACGAAGTCGGAGCGCACATCGAAGGGCATCGGGTTCAGGATGATCTTCGTGTTAACGATCTCTTCCAGATCCTTGAACTTCACCGGAGGCGGAGCCTGCAGCTTGGCAAACTGCTCGAGCCGGTCGAATTCCTTGGTTGATTGCGAAGCGCTGTCGGGCCCAAGCCCCAGTCGCTCCAGACCACCGCCAGTAAATCGCTGAGTCTTGCTCGCCATCCCCATCTGCTCGTACATGGTCAAGCCGGCATTCGGCGTGTAGAGCAATGCATCTTTTTCCGAGCGATCCAGCGTCATGTGGAAGTCGCCGCACATGCAAGTGTCGACGAACTCTATGATCACTTCCTGCCCAATCCCCTCCAGATAACGATAGCGCCAGTCTTCAAACGGAAAGGTCGAGGTCTCGCCTCCGCCTTCTTCAATGGGACGTTCGTAGCTGCCCCCGGAAGGATGGGAATCGATTTCATCCGGCTTGCCATACATGATGTAAATGCGGCCACGATCGCTCTTCCAGCCCGGGATGCCTGCCGCGAAGTGTTCATTCGCATAGGCAATACGCTGATAGTGATCTTCTTTGTATTCGTTCTCTTCCGTGTCCGGGGTGGGATCGCGGCGCTGCCAGAAGGCTTCAATGAACTGATCGCGCTCTTCGTCGTTGGAAAGCTGTTTGAAAGCCTGCCGTTCCTCGTCAGTAATAATCCAGACCACGTCCTCGTCCAGCCACTTCTTATAGGGCCCACGGAGTTCCTGCTTCAGAGCCTTTTCATTTTTCTTTTTCTGCTTCTCGGAAAGAGGCTTCTTTAGAGGATCGACTGCTGGGTCTTGCGGTGGGTTCTCGGCTGCGGGCGTGGTCCCAGCGGCCGCGCCTACCGGCTTAGGATCCTGAGCAGCAGCCGACGAGCCAGCCAGCGCAGCGGCAATCAGGAGAATAAGAAAGAATTTTGGACTCGAACCTACCCGGGACATGAGGGGAACTCCTGCTACACGATACCTTAGTGCTTCTATTCTAGGCCCTTACGGAGTGCGAAAGCAAGATTTAAGCGCGACCCGTTCCATTAGAACCTGCCATCGGATAGGGAGTTGCCCAGCGGCCGATTTCTTTGCCGCTGCCGCCGTCGTGTCGCTAAGAGCAACCTTTTGAAGATTCGGCGAAGCTTGGGGGCCGCTAGAAAGACTGCCCTCATCGATTCGCGGCGCACGCTATAATGTTAGTTTCAGATGGGTTTCTGCCTGTCACGGGCGTGCGGCCAAATCCTGTTTCGGTAATCGGGAACTTTCTCGCAAGGATGCGCGTAACAGAATGTGTGTGTCCGTCACTGGCAAATGTTGCAACGCAAGAAATCGTCAGCTTACGTTCCCGCAAGAGAGTATCGCTAACGTAGATTAGAAACGGGCGATTGGCGATTGGAGATTACACAGATTTTCTGGGGAGTGACGGAAACGATGAAGCTTTGGAAAAAAATAGCGATTGGGGTGGTCGCGGTTTTGCTGGTGGCCATCATTGTTGGTTTCACCGTGCACCAGAGCAGCAAGAACGTGGTCACGGTGCAGACGGGAAAAGTACAGCGAGAGGACCTCGCCACGGTGGTGAGCGCCTCGGGCGAAATCAAACCCAAGACGTACGTAAACATCGGCGCGAACGCTTTCGGCAAAATCACTCATTTATTTGTCAAGGAAGGCGATCACGTAAAGAAGGGACAGATGCTGGCGCAATTGGAAAATGTCCAGTCTTCGGCGGATGTGCAATCCAACGAGGCTTCGTTGCAAGCCGCCGAAACCGATGCTTTAGCGGCGAGCGCCGCGGTCAAGACTTCGGAAGCCGATCTGCGTCGCGCGCAGGCCGATTATGACCGCAACAAGCTGGATTGGGAACGCGCTCAGAGCCTGTACAAAGACGGCTTGATCGCCAAATCGGACTTCGACAGCCGCCAGAATGCCTGGGCGACTGCAGACGCGGGACTGGTGCAAGCTCAAACTCGCCTAGCGCAGGCGAAAGCGCAGAAAGATTCGGCCGACGGGCACATCGCGCAGGCTCGAGCCACGCTCACCCACTACACCGACTTGTTGCAGAAGACCACCTACCCGGCGCCGTTTGACGGTGTCATCACCAACCTGCCGGTTCGCGAAGGCGAAACTGTGGTGATCGGCATTCAAAACGCGCAGGGAAGCACCCTGATGACCCTGGCCGACATGTCGGTGATTACGGCTGAAGTCAAGGTGGATGAAACCGACATCGTGAATGTGCGTCTGGGCCAGCCCGCTGAAATTACCATTGACGCTATTCCCAAGAAGACATTTCATGGGACCGTCTCCGAGATCGGCGACAACGCCATTGTGCGCTCCAGCGGTGTGTCCACTTCACAATCGGCAACAGCCAGCGAAGAGGCCAAAGACTTCAAAGTGGTAGTGACTCTGCAAGATGCTCCCGCAGATTTGCGTCCGGGGCTTTCGACAACGGCGAAGATCACCACCGCAACTCGCAGCAACGCGCTTTCCATCCCCATACAGGCGTTGACCATTCGCAGCAAAACGCAAATGGAGCGCCAGGATTCGACTCCGGGATCGGTTAACGCGGCTGCGCCCGTACCCAAGGAAGCCGCGTTGAAACCGCCGAAGAAAGACGATGACCTGCAGGGCGTATTTGTGATCCGCAACCACAAGGCCGAGTTCGTCTCCGTCACCACTGGAATCACCGGCACGAGCGACATCGAAGTTCTGAATGGCCTGAAAGAAGGCGATGAAGTGATCACCGGGAGCTACAAAGTCCTGCGCACCCTTCGTCCCGGCAGCGGCGTAAAGATCGACAATTCAGCGCCCAAGAAGGAAGACGAAGAATCGACATAACTTTCGCCGGGCTGGCACGTCCAAGGGAAAGTGGTCCAGCGACGTGGCAGTAAACAGCTTGTGCCGGTTGAAGCAGCATCGGATAAGCAGAGCATCTCACGACTAGGAGAGGTCAGTGGCACTGGACCAGGAGAAAAACATGGCAACCGCCGAAATAATTAGTATGCCCACTTCCACAATGCCCAATTCAGCCGCGCTGGCCCCGCCGCAGTCCTGCATGATTGCCGCCGAAGATTTGTGGAAAACCTACGACATGGGCTCCGAGCAACAGGTGCATGCGCTGCAAGGCGTGAACTTGCGCATTCAGCGCAACGAATACGTCGCCATCATGGGTCCGTCCGGCTCGGGGAAATCGACCTTGATGAACCTGATCGGCTGCCTTGATTCACCCAGCAAAGGAAACTATTGGCTGAACAGTCAATTAGTGAGCGAACTGGATGACGACGAACTGGCCCGCATCCGCAACAAAGAAATTGGATTTGTCTTTCAGACTTTCAACCTGCTGGCCCGTGCGACGGCTCTGCACAATGTTGAACTTCCTCTGATTTACGCCGGCATGCCTACCAATGAGCGCATGGAACGCGCCAAAAGCGCACTTGCAGCCGTGGGCATGGAATCGCGCATGACCCACAAGCCCAATGAGCTTTCCGGCGGCCAGCGCCAGCGTGTAGCCATCGCCCGAGCCTTGGTGAATAACCCGTCGATTATCCTGGCCGACGAACCCACCGGAAATCTCGACTCGCAGACTGGCAACGAAATTATGGCCTTGTTTGACCGCCTCCAGAGCGAGGGCAATACCATCGTTCTGGTGACTCACGAAGGCGACATTGCCGAATACGCGCATCGCGTGATTCACATCAAAGACGGCGTAATTGCCAGCGACGAGAGCAAAGGTCCCGGCCAGCGGAGATAAGGAAGCAAGTTTTCGTCTTTTTCGTCCCAAGATAAGCTCTGCGTCCACTCGTGGCGCCATCTCTCAGTTGGCCGCTCACTTCATCGAATCTATCCACAAACCTCAATTACAACCTCGGAACGGGCCGCGTCGAGCGAGAAGGCGCGATCCCGCACGCCTAAAGTCAGAGTTCCGCCTGCCGATGAAGCTATGAGGCCCTATGAATACTCACTCGCAGGCGGCTTCGGCGGCGAGATCCGCCCCTTGCATCTCCCGGTTACCCATCCTGACGAAAGAAGAAACCGTGCTTGGCTATGAGTTATTTTTCGGGATGAGCACGGACGAACCTCGCGTCAGCGCCGATGGCGGCGATACGACGGCAGCCATGATCGATGCGCTGACTGTAATGGGATTCGAAATGTTGTGCGATGGGCACAATGCATTTATCAACTGCACAAGGCAGATGCTGTTGAATGAATGCTTGACGCTGTTACCTTCCGCCAAGGTGGTGGTGGAGATTCAGGAGACAGTAGCGGCAGACGAAAGCATCGTGGACGCCTGCCAAAAGCTTAAAAAAAATGGATACAAAATCGCCCTGGATAATTTCGAGCCCGGCGACCAGAGGGAAGCGCTGGTCGCGTGCGCAGACTTCATTAAAGTCGACATCAAGAAAATTCCTCCCGAACACGCGGCCGGCCTCGTCGCGCAATATGCCAGCGAGAAACGCCTCATGCTGGCGCAGAAAGTCGAAACCCGCCTGCAGCACGTTACCGCTCTGCAGAACCGATTCACGCTTTTCCAGGGCTACTTCTTTCGCGAACCGGAAATGTTGCGCGCCCGCCAGATCCCCGCCAACCAACTGTCCCGCCTGCGGCTTCTGCAAGCTGTGTCCGGGAACGAAATTGACTTTGCGGAAATCGAAGATCTCATCAAACGAGACCCTCCGTTGTGCTATCGGCTGCTGCGTTATCTGAACTCGCCTCTGATGGGGTTATCGTCGCCCGTCAAGTCCGTTCGGCATGCGCTGAGCGTGCTCGGAGAGCGTGAACTCGTACGCTGGATACGTATGGCGACAACCCTGGCCCTGGGACAGGAAAAATCCTCCGACTTGATCCTGGCATCTTTGGTGCGCGCTCGGTTTTGCGAACTCCTTGCTCCCAAGGTAAAGCATGTCGAATCTGACCTCTTTCTCATGGGCATCGTTTCGCTCATGGATGCAATCCTCGAATTGCCCATAGGAGTCGTCATCGAGGAAATTCCCTTGAGTCCTGAAACCAAGGAGCAGTTGCTTTGCGGCAAGACCGGGGGCAAGACGCCGCTGTCTCCCATCTACGATCTTATGGTCATGCGCGAGGCAGGTGAGTGGGAAGCGGTGACCAAACTCGGAAAACAACTCGATCTTTCCCTGTTCTTCATCAACAAAACGTACAACGAGGCAATGCGGTGGGCTCACCAAGTCACTTGCGCAACTCCAGTTGCCCCGGCGCAGGATGCCAAGTCCTAGATTGCTAAAAACGCACATCAAGCGGGTGCGCCTTCGGCCGCGCCTACTACCTCCGCGTTCTCGGCTGTAGCGGCTCCTGCCTCCGTTTCACCCAGCCCCACAGGATCAATGGCTTTCTCTACACGGTCCCGCCCTCGTTTCTTTGCTTCATAGAGCGCGGCATCCGCGGCTGCCAGAAGCTGTTTGGGTGAGGCCCCATGTCTCGGGAATGCTGCCGCTCCTACAGACACCGTGATCATCCCCAGTGACTGTCCCTGATGATGGACCGTCATCTCCCGCAGTTTCGAGCGAATGCATTCGGCGCGCGCACTCGCCGCTTCCAGACTGGCAGTGGGAAGGATGATGACAAACTCTTCGCCGCCGAAGCGGCATACCGTATCTTCCACACGAATGCTCCTGGCAAAGAATCCGCCTGCCTCGCGCAATACCGCGTCGCCGGCCTCGTGTCCGTAGGTGTCATTAAACTTCTTGAAACGGTCCAGATCGAGGATCAGAACTCCCAGCGACTGCTTGGCCCGCACCGCCCGCCGGATCTCGCGCTGCAGCGTCTCTTCCAGATAACGGCGATTATAAAGACCGGTAAGAGGATCTTTCACGGACTGCGCCCGCAACGCTTCACGCAGCCTTATGTTTGCGATCGACAAGCCGAGTTGGCCGGCGAATGTGTTTTTGAACGAGAGTTCAGACTCGCCGATGGAAGGCGCCTCATCGGTGGTCTGAAAATGGAGGATACCCAGTGCTTCTCCCTGCGCCAGGATAGGGATACACAAGTAGGTATTATTGACACCGGCCGCGTGCTGGCACCGCGCTGTCGCATCTCCCGCTACCACCAAATGCGGATGCCCGGTTCTTAACGCCCAACAATCGGTGGGCTCGAAATCCGTAGCCGGAAGCTGGCAACCGGTCCACGAGCCAATCACTTCAACCAGGCTCCGCGACGCATTGAACAAGGCAACCGCTCCCGGGGAGGGAAATATCTTGGGCGCAAAACCGAGAGCGGCGGCGAACACTTCGTCGCGGCTGACACAACTTTGCAGCAGTTCGCCCATCTTGGCCAGCACGGTCGCCCGCTCCGAGCGTTCCTTGAGTTCCCCCATCATTCGTTCGTGTTGCAGGTCACGCTCTTTGCGGGCACAGTCTTTCTCGACCATTTCCTCCTGCAACCGGGTGTTCATGTCGGCCAACTGAATCGTTCTTTCCAGAATCTGCTGTTCCAGAATCTGCTGGTTTTGCTTTTGACTCTCTATGTCCGTGCAGGATCCGAACCACTTGACGACCTCTTGTTTCGCGTTCCGGATAGGATTGGCCCGGCACAGGAACCAGCGGTAATTTCCGTCTTTTCCCCGCAGCCGATACTCCACGTCATAGGGTTCGCCAGTGCGCAGGGCATTTCGCCACTTGGAAAAAACTTCATCCAGGTCGTCGGGATGAACGATTTCTTTCCAGCCGGACCCTTGCATCTGATCGAGCGTCATGCCGGTGTAGTCGAAACATTTTTGATTGAAGTAGTCGTCGGCGCCGTCAGGGTCAGCGGTCCAGATGATCTCCGGAACCGCTTCCGCCATCGTCTGGAAATACAATTCGCGTTCTCGCGCCATGTTGAGACCCTTGTGCAAGGCAGTCCAGGACATCCCTGCCCAACGGCCGATCGCGTTTGCCTTGCCCTTCGAATTGAGTCCCGCATATACAGAAAGAAGGACAACAACGACAGGGAGGGCCACCAGCCAGTAAGCGAAAGCACTGCTCATAGTTTTCACGGCGCAGCATTGTTGAACGCAGCTACACCTCTACTTATCGGCAGCCGGTGGGCAATTACTTTGCTTAAGAAATTTCTTAGTTGTCAGTGCCGGGGGCTTTAAGCCGCGAAGCGGCGGAAGAACAAAACGTACGGCGCAAGCCATGAGACACGAAGTGGAAAATAACCGAGCCGCAAAGCGGCGAAAGAGGAGTTCTCGCGACACTCGACGTGCGAGCTTGGTAGGAATCGTCAGATCAAAATGGCACAGAAAGAAATTTCCGGAGCCTGAATGACGGGGCGAAACTACGAAGTCGCTTTACCTCTCCGTTGCCGTGGCCGCGTCGGAGGGCACCGTAGGACCGGCGATGAAGAAGTTATGATCGTACATGTTGCGGTACATGCGCCCGGCAATTTCAGCCGCCTTGGGACCAAATGTCGGCCGGCCGCCTTGCAGGAATACCACTACTACGACGCGCCCAACACTCGTGTTGGCGTAAGAAGCAAACCATCCAAATCGCGTACCGGCGCGGGAACAGGTTCCGGTCTTACCTAGGATTTCTTCTTCGTTGAAATTCAGGCGCAGGCTGCGCGCTGTTCCGTACTGCACCGCGCCCGCCATGCCATCGGAAATTTCCGGAATCAGCGGAGCGATATCCAGCATGCGCTTTACGCGCGGCTGGAAGTCGGCAACTTCCTGGGCATTCGTCGGATGTTGCAAGTAATAGAGAGTTCCGCCATTGGCAATTGCCGTGACCATCGCGCCCAATTCCAGCGGTGTCATGGAAACGCCTTCGCCGAACGAGCACATTTTGCCGACTCCGCCCAGTTTGGCCGGAATCACTTCCTCGGGATAGGTTCCCGCCTGTTCACCGGCAATATCGTAACCTGCCAGCTCACCAAGGCCGTATTCGTGGGCGTAATAGGCGACTTTCTCAAAACCCAACTGCCGCCCCAGCGCCTCGAAATAAGCATTGTTGGAATGGGCCAGCGCCTGGGTCAGATTCATGCGGTAGCTGCCGCCGAGGCGCACCGGAGTATCCTTCGAAACCAGGCCTTCGCTCAGCGCCGCCAACGCGACGGAAAGCTTAATAGTGGAACAAGGTTGCGCGCCACTCGATAACGCCAGCTTCTGATTAACCATGGCCAGCACGCGGCCGCTGGTGGGCTGAATCGCGACGACTGTTCCATTCATGTTACCGAGCGCATCAATCGCCGCCTGGCGTACGACCAGATCTTCTCCCGCGGTCACATCACCGTCGGTGAGCGAATCGGCAAATGAACTCATAGAGAAGCGCTCGTAGTAATGATGCCGGCGCCCGGTGTGAACGGAAGATGTGTGAACGGAAGTGGCATGAACGGAAGATGTGTGGACTGAGGAAGCATGCACCGAAGCGCGTGTGACCGCGGAACCGCGGCTGCGCGCCAGATGATGCAGGCGCCGGCGCGTGTGCTGGCTCTCGCTGATCTTTTGCGACTTGGATTTGCTCGTATTGAGCGTGTGGGTGCTCACGTGCGCAGCAAAGCTCAACTGCGCCAGAGCCAGACTGGCAAGAAAAGTAAGAGTCAGACGAAGAGCGCGCACACCCTGCTTGGACATCCTGCTTGTTTCCCCCGAATCCCCGACTACTTGACCAGATCACGAACCAGGAATCAGCCAGAAGAGGCTCGATTCGCGTGCAGTACTCGACTACCAAATAATACGGGGCTTGTATGTTTACCGCAACGACAAACTTTAGATTTCTTGAAACATTAATTTCGATTTAACCCATTTTGAAACAACGACATAAGCTCGGTCACCACCAGTTCCCGCACCTTCAGTAACTCCCCGCCGGTTACCCAGAAAGGCACCCGCGCACGGTTGAAAGCTGCCTGCCGGACGTTCTGCGCCTGGCCCGCGCCTTCTCCTGATTACATCACTTCGCCGCGCCGCCGAAGGAAAGCAGGAAGATCGAGATCATCCTGCTCAAAGTTGGACACCATGGCATTGCGCATCGAATCCAGCGAAATCGTTTCCCGGCCATTTTCGGCAAGGCCCATCCGAGCCGCTTCGGCTATAAAAGGACGCTCGTCGGACATGGTTGGCGTACCGGCTGAGTCCGGAATGAAAGATCCAGACATCACAATCTCGGGCGGACGACCAGGCTCTGAGTGTTGATCGTCGGCGTTCTCCGGGTAATCCATCGCATGATCGTGAGCCGACGCAAACGAACTACGAATTTCCTGTGGACGATGGCGCGACGCGCCCACTTCTTTAAAGCCGGTGGCAATGACCGTGATCTTGACCGCGTCTTTCATCTTCTCATCCAGCACCGCGCCGAAAATGATATTGGCGTCTTCGTGTGACGCGCCCTGAATGATGGAACACGCCTGCTGTACTTCCGCCAGCTTGAGCGAGGCCGATCCGGTGATGTTGATCAGGATGCCGCGCGCTCCGTCGATCGCTCCGGCTTCGAGCAGCGGGGACGCGATCGCCTTCTGCGCAGCTTCGATCGTCCGCTTCGGACCGCTGGCCGTCGCCGTGCCCATCACCGCATAACCCATGCGCGCCATGATTGTCTTCACGTCGGCAAAGTCGCGGTTGATGATGCCGGGGATCGTGATGATGTCGGAAATTCCTTGCACGCCTTGTCGCAGAATGTCATCGGCGATGCGGAATGACTCGAAGAAGCCGGCGTCTTCGGCGACAGCTAAAAGCTTCTCGTTGGGAATCACAATGGTCGTATCGACCGACTCCATCAACTCGGCGATGCCGCGCTCGGCCTGCGCCATGCGCCGTTTGCCTTCAAACGAAAACGGCTTGGTCACCACGGCAACGGTGAGCGCGCCCATTTCGCTGGCCAGCGAAGCGATAATCGGCGCCGCTCCCGTGCCCGTGCCGCCGCCGAGGCCGGTGGTCACAAAAACCATATCCGCGCCTTCGAGCGCTTCAATGATCTTGTCGGAATCCTCGAGCGCAGCCTTGCGCCCAACTTCCGGATTCGCGCCCGCGCCCAGACCGTTAGTCAGCTTCACGCCCAGCTGCAACTTCACTGGCGCATGCGACATGCGCAGAGCCTGCAAGTCGGTATTGGCGACGACAAACTCAATGCCGTCAACGCCGGCGTCGATCATGCGATTGACCGCGTTGCCGCCGCCTCCGCCCACACCGATCACCTTGATCTTGGCATCGTTGCGCGGCTCTTCATTGAAGCTGATGCGAATCTTCGAATCGTTTTTCATGTTGTCCACCTGGTTATTGAATTCGCTTTCTTTGCCGCTGAATTTCTCTGCGTTCTTGGCGTTCTCTGCGTTCAAAAGCTTTTAATCGCCGAGCAATTCTTTTACGCTCCTTTTCCCACCAGCAGCGCCTTCAATCTCGATCCCCATCGATCTTCCTGTAATCCTCTTGCAACTCTCGCTCTCTGCCCGTAATTCACCATTCCCAGCACCGTCGCGTATTCCGGCTCGGCTAATGTCGCGGGCATCTTCGCCAACGGCGTAGGCCACGAAAGCCGCACAGCGCGCCGCAACACTGACTCCGCCACATCGAAAATTCCCGGCAGCCGCGACGCTCCTCCGCTCAGCACGATTCCCGCAATGCAAACGTCAAACATCCCACTGTGCCGCAGATTCTCGCGCATCATCTCGAACAGCTCGCGCGCCCGCGGCTCCAAAATTTCCGCGACCAGTCTCTGCGGCAACAGGCGCGAAGGCCGGTCTCCCACCGATGGCACCTCAACTTCATTCCCCTCGGGAATCAGCGTCACGATCGCGCTGCCGTATGCCCGCTTGATTTTTTCCGCCTCCGCCAACGGCGTACACATTCCTACCGACAAGTCACTGGTGAAATGGTCGCCGCCAATCGGAATCACTCCCGTGTAGGCCACCGCACCTTGCGCGAACACAATCAGTTCAGTCGACCCCGCGCCAATGTCCGCGAGGCACACACCAAGTTCCCGCTCATCGGCCCGCAACACCGCATCCGCAGCGGCCAGTGGCTCAAACACCGTGTCGTCCACGTGCACGCCCGCTTTATTCACTGCGGTAATCACGTTCTGCGTGGCACTCGTCGCAGCTGTCACCATATGAACGTGAACCTCGAGCCGCGCCGCCATCATGCCCAACGGATCGTGAACTCCCGCCTGATCGTCCAAAATAAATTCCTGCGGCAACAGATGCAGAATTTCGCGATCCGCGGGTAGAGGGATTCCCCGTGCCTTTTCCACCGCCTGCTTGATCTCATCGCGCCCAATCTCCCGCGGACGGTTGCCCAGACTGATGCCGCCGTGGCTGTTCATGCCGCGCACATGCGCCCCGCCAATCCCGACAATCGCGTGCTCGACTGCAGCACCCGCGATATCCTCCGCCGCCTCGACAGCTCTTTGAATCGTCGCCACGGCCTTGTCGAGTTCCACGATTACACCCTTGCGCGATCCACGCGACTCTGCCATGCCGTGTCCGCGATAGCGCAGGCCATGCTCCGTGACCTCAGCCATCAGCGCGCATGTCTTGGCGCTGCCCACATCAATTGCCGTAAGAAAGCTTCCCTGCTGGTTCGCCATCGTTATGAATTTCCCGCCATGAATTTCTCGACTCTCATAGAGTGCTTCCGCTAGTTCGGACTTCCCTGTTGCTTCGCAATCGCCGGGCTGGGCTTCGGTCCCCCGCTGCCTGCGACAGTCTGGCTTCCGGTCCGCCTGGGAGCCGGCGCACTTTTTGTCGCCGAACTCTGCCCCGTGTGCGCATGATGAATCGCGCCTCCAGACCTTTTCGTCGCCCTTTTAGTCTTGCCCTTCGGCATGCTGGTCCGCGTGATCTTTGGCGTCTGCGGTTTCGGCGCAACTTTCTTCGCCGACTTCAAGGATTCGGCGCCCTGCGGGTTCAACCTGCTTTGTGGCATCTCGAATGCCGGCTTGGGCAGTGCCCGATTTGCGGCTGCGATAGGAGTAATCAGCGCAGCCGCATGCACGCCCGCCCCCCGCGCTGCCTTGGCCGTCGCCGGCGCCAGCGCCGCTTGCCGTGCAGAGCCGTTTCTTTGCCCCGCCGCGGGAGTCTGCACATCAGGATTCACGACGATCTGGTTGTCATAGCGCAGGTCCACCGACTCCAGTTTCGGAAACTGCTGCCGCCACTCCTTCACGTGCCCCACATAAATCTTGTAGCGGTTCAAATAGTCCACCGAACCCAGATGCACCAGCACATCGCCCGCCGGATCATTTACCCGCACCTTTACGTCTTCGAGATCGGTGAGGTCGACCTCGCTCAAGTCCTGGGAGTAATGTGCGCCTTCCGCATCGAGGCCGCGAACCAGTTCGTCGTAAGCATGCATGCGCGGCGCGCGCGTCGAAAGCGGCTCGCCCGGATTCATTCCCAGAATCACGGGAAACGAATACTTGTGCTTCTGCGGCAACTCCATCAACGTGCCGCCGGCGTCGATCAGGAAAATTCGCGGACCCACGCGCGCGAATGCCATCGGCGTTCGTTCCTGGATTTCAACTTTCAGTTGGTTCGGCACAAAGCGCATCACACTGGCCGCTTCCACCCACGGAATCTGTTCCAGTTGTGTTTTCTGCTGCGCCAGCGGGATAAAGAAAATATTTCTTCCGATGTCGGCGCCCATCACTTCCATGATTTGCGCTTTGGTGACGTTCTCTGTGCCGGTGATTTCGATGTCGTCACTCGAATCCACGCGGAAGCGCCACGACTTTTCGCCGTAGCGATAGAGCCCGGCCATCAGCAATCCGGCGCAGCACAAAACCATCGCTGCAACGGCAGCCCACAACAAATGATTTGCGGTCTTTTTCGGAATCGAACTGCGGCGGGCGGAGACACGCTTTTGCCCGCGCAGAAAAGGAGATTCCTCCTCCACATCCAGATCCATCAGGCGCGCGTCGTCCAACTCCTCGCGCGCATGTTGAGCGCTGGGCGGGTACAACTCTTCCTGCACGATGGTGGAACTGCCTTTTCGCCCCATCCGTTCAGGTCAGTTGTCGAGAGGAATCGCTTGAGCCTTTTCACTATAGCCGCATTTTTCAAACGGAGGTAGATGAAAAATTAATCTTTTGCACAGCAGGAATCGAATTGGAAATCAGTTAATAGCAAGAACCCGGCTGGCCTTGGTTTAAAACCACGGTAAAAGCAAACGGGCACGGCATCTTTGCCGTGCCCGCAACCTTAAGGAGAGACAAAATCTAGATTGGCCCCGTGCCGCCCGTGCTGATTCGAATCGACGGCACTGAAATATTGATATTGGGCTGTGGAACGAAGACGCGTACCCGGGGACAAACAACCGGAACCTTGGGAACCCTGACCACAACGGGATTGAACGCCGCAAAACGGAAGCGCGCCGCTTGTGCCTCAATCCGCGCCCGGTTTGCTTCCAGCCGGGCCATGTGCTCCTCTTGCCGTGCGGACATCGCCTCGATGCGCGCGACCCCTTCGGCACTCCGCGCGTTGCTTATCCTCACCAGCCTCGCCTGCGTCCGGTCAACCTGAGCCTGCAAGTGCGCCGCTGCGGTCGCGAGACGGCACGACTGCGTTTCCCCGCGCGCCGAAACCATCTCGACTCGGGCCAGCAAATCATCGGCTCGACCCGATGCCAGCGCCACTACCGCCTGGGACCGGTCAGAGATTCGATCCGCCACGCGGTGCGCCAATTCCAGGCCGCCATCGTGATAAAAGCCGTTCAGTCCCAGTGCCACAACTCCCGCCGCCAGCCATCCCCAACCTTGCATGGTTTTCATCGCCATCTTCTCCATCTGGCAAATTGGACGGACCTCACCCAAATCCGTTAGCAATGAAAGGTACGAAGAAAAGGACCAATAAGTTCCGGATTTATGAAACGGGCCCCGCAGCCCGGCGACGCTCCCGGTTCGACCTCAGTTCCGCGATCAACGTCCCCGCCTCGGTCAGACTGCTTCGCAAAGAGAGCTGCGCCTTCCGCACTTCTTTGCGAAGCTGGGTAGCCCAGTTCAGCTACGCCTCTTCTTCTTCACGGGACGCGCCTTCACACCGCCTGCGCACCAGTTCTCCTACGCTGACACCGGCATTTCTCGCTTCTTTTTTGGAGCCAATTCCGAAAGGCAGGCGTCGTTAGGACCTGTACTCGAGCCGTTTTCAATGGTAACCTCCGGCAACATGAGCCTGATATTCCTTGCGGCCGTCTAATTTCTGGCCGCAAGCGTCTGTCCCTCCAGACTTTCCAGAATCAGCGGCCCCAACTGCGAAACGCTGCCCGCTCCCAGCGTGAGAATCATATCGCCTTGCTGTGCGGCGGCCGAAACCGCGCTCACCGCATCGGCAAATGAACCGGCATATCCAGCATTGCATCTGCCCTTTTCGCGAATGGTCCGCGCCAGCGCTTCCCCGCTGATCCCTTCGATTAGCTGCTCGCTCGCCGCATAAATATCGAGCACGAACAGCGAGTCGGCATCGCCAAATGCGGTCGTGAACTCCTCCATCAAATCACGCGTGCGAGTGAACCGATGCGGCTGGAATATGACGTGAATCTTGCCAAACCCACACTGTTTCGCCGCCGCCAGCGTCGCGCGAATCTCCGTGGGATGATGTCCGTAGTCATCGATCACAGTCACGCCCGCCGCCCGTCCGCGCACCTGGAAACGCCGGTCCACTCCGCGGAACTGACTGAGCGCAGAGCGAATCGCATCTACGCTAATATCCAAACCCACGCCCACGGCGATCGCGGCCGTCGCGTTCAAAACATTGTGTACGCCGGGAACATGCAGCGCGAACTCGCCGAGATCCTGCTTGCGATAACTCACCTGAAAACTGCTCAACGGCCTCGCTTCCGCATCCGCATTCTCCAGCATCCTCCCCGTTGTCCCGAGCTTGATCCAAAAATCCGACCCGCGCTTAGTCCCATATGTCACCGTCCGCCGCTGCACCTCGGGCAGCAACCGCCGCAGCAAAGGATCGTCATTGCAGGCCACGATCATGCCGTAAAACGGCACGCGGTCCATGAATTCCAGAAACGTCTTCTTCACGTCGCGCATGTTGCGATAGCAATCCATATGCTCGCGGTCAATGTTCGTGACAACTGACAGAATGGGCGACAACTTCAGAAACGACCGGTCGCTCTCGTCCGCCTCAGCCACCAGATATTGCGACTTGCCCAACCGCGCGTTCGACCCCATCGCATCCACGCGGCCACCAACAACGACGGTCGGATCGAGCCCACCCGCCGCCAGCACCGCCGCAACCATCGAGGTCGTCGTAGTCTTGCCATGCATCCCGGCAATCGCAATCCCATATTTCAGCCGCATCAACTCAGCCAGCATCTCCGCCCGCTGAATTACAGGAACATGCAGCCTATGAGCCTCGGCAACTTCCGGATTCTCCGCTGCAATCGCCGAACTGGTCACTACAACTTCCGCGCCCAAAATATTTTCCGCGTGATGCCCTTCAAATATCGCCGCACCCATCCCGGCAAGTCGCTGTGTCACCGGAGAACTTCTCAAATCCGATCCGGAAACCTTGTAGCCAAGATTCAGCAGCACCTCGGCAATCCCGCTCATGCCAATCCCGCCAATCCCCACGAAATGTATGCGCTGAATCTTGGCAAACATAAGTCAAAGTCTCACCACGGATTTCACGGATTCACACGGATAAGCCTAAAAAATAGAAGAAGTATCCGTGAAATCCGTGTAAATCCCGACTAGTTTTCTTCTACCCCCGCCAACCGCGCCGCCATCGCCGCAATATCCTGCGCCGCATTCGGATGCGCCAACTCCCGCGCGGCCGCGCTCATACGCTGCAAACTCGAGGCATCTTGCAGCAGCACCGCAATCGTCTCAGCCAGCCACACACCTTCCAGTTTCGACTCTTCCACCACCACCGCAGCCCCAGCACGCGCCAGCGCCTCCGCGTTCACCCGCTGATGATCGTCCGCCGCCCGCGGAAAAGGCACGAACACTGCGGGCTTTCCCGCTGCCGCAATCTCCGCAACGGTACTCGCGCCCGACCGGCACACAACCAAATCTGCGCGCGCAAACGCCGCTGGCATGTCTTCAATAAACTTGAACACTTCCGCCGATTCGCCGAGTCCACGATACGCCGCCAGCGCGTCATTGTAGTCACGTTCACCCGTCTGATGAATGATGTGAATCCCCGGCGCCTCGCGCTGCAACACGGGAAGACAGCGAATCATTGCGTCGTTGATCGCATGCGCTCCCTGGCTGCCGCCGAAAACAAGCACAGTCGGCGTCCCGCCGCGCTTCGGCGCAATCTCAAAAAATGCCTGCCGCACCGGCACGCCGGTGACTTCCGCATGGCGAAAATATTTCGCGGTCTCCTCAAAATGCACCGCCGCCGCCGAAACAAACCGCGCGACCATGCGGTTGGCAAACCCCGGCACCACATTCGGCTCAAAGGCCAGCGTCGGAATGTGCTTGACCAGCGCCGCCAGCATCGCGGGCCCCGACGCATACCCGCCCACGCCAATCACCACGTCGGGCGCAAACTCATTCAGCATGCGGCCCGCATCCCAAACCGCCCGCGGCAAATCAAACGCCGTCTTCGCGCGCGTCATCAAGCTGACATTCTTCAACGCGCCCACGCGCACCAGTTGCAACGGATACCCCGCTGCCGGCACGAGACGATTCTCGATCCCGCGCGCTGTGCCGATGAACAGCACCTCAGCGTTATAACTTTTCTTGAGTTGATTGGCGATGGCCAGCGCCGGGATCACGTGCCCGCCTGTCCCCCCGCCCGCCAGAATGGCCCGCATGCAGTGACTATAAACCAGGCCACGGATTACACGGATTAGACGGATAAACCAATAGACCTCAAGAAATATCCGTGAAGACCCGTGAAATCCGTGGCGTTCTTGGTTTTCATTCCGCCTGCTTGGTAATATTCAGCAGCACGCCCACACACGCCAGCGTCACAAACAGCGACGACCCTCCATACGAGACCAGTGGCAGCGGAATCCCCTTGGTCGGCATCATGCCCAGTACTACGCTGATATTGATAAACGCCTGCAGCACCACCATGCTGGTGATTCCCACGGCAAGATATCGTCCGAAAACGTCCTGCGTGCGCCAGGAAGCCCGCATCCCCCGCCACAGGAAAATCGCAAACAGCAAGACCACAAACAGCGCGCCCACCAGCCCTAATTCCTCCGCGGTCACGGCAAAAATAAAATCCGTGTGCGGCTCGGGCAGATAGAACAGCTTCTGCTTTCCTTCCATCAATCCCGTGCCCGTGATCCCGCCGGTACTGACTGCTATAAGAGATTGAATCAGATGAAATCCAGCCTTTTGCCGCTCGGCATAGGGATTGATAAATGCCAGAATCCGATCCCTCCGAAAGGCCACGTGAAAAATAAGAAAATACAGCGGCACCAACGACGCGCCCGCTGCATACGCGAAATATTTCATTTGCATGCCGGCAACATACAAAATGCAAGCCGCAATTCCCGCGCATGCAATCGCCGTTCCGAGATCCGGCTGCAACACGATCAACCCCAAAAAAACGAGCACGGGCGCGGCCGCGGGTAACAGCGTGTTGCGCACGTCGTCCATGCTTTTGCTGCGCCCTTCGAGAAAGTATGCAAGAAACAAAATCAGCACCGGTTTTGCCAGTTCAGAAGGCTGAAAGGAAAACCCGCCCGCGTGAATCCAGCGATGTGTATGATGCGACCGATCAAGAAAGAAAACGGAGATCAGCAGGAGCGTGGTCAGCCCAATCAGCGAAAAAACCAGGGCTGGATTCTTGTAACGCCGGTAGTCCACACGCATCGTCACGACCATCGCCGCCAGCCCCGCGACAGCCCAGATCAACTGCTTCGACAGGAACGCATACTCCGACCCGAACCGCTCCTTCGCCATCACCGCCGAGGCCGAAAACACCATCACCAGCCCCACAAACACCAACAGCATGGTCACCGTAAACAGCCAACGATCGACGCTCACCCGCTTCGCCATGGGAAGTTCATTTCACCACGGAGCAGCGGAGAGGCGAGAAAGAATTGCTGATTGTTGATTGCTGATTGTTGATTGTCTTGGTTCACGCGGCTGCGAGCGCCGAACGGGAAGGCCACCCTCCAGAGACCTGACACTTATTCCCAGAAATTAAACACGGTATCATCCAACAAGATGCGCACCGCCTTGCGTTCGAACCTGAACCCAGTGACCGCTCGCCGCGACCGCGTCCCGGAATTACTCCGCCGGGTGTGGGCCATCGTTTTTGCCGGCTCCGTATTCGCCGCCGCAGGGTTCGCCCAGATCAATGGCAATGCCAAAAATTCCAATACCGCCCATCAACCGCCCAACGGCTACGTCGGCAACCACGCCTGTGCTAGTTGTCATGCCTCGATTTATAACTCCTATGCCCGCACTCCCATGGCCCACGCAAGTGGAGACGCTATTGAGAATCTGGCGCCTGCGGACTTCGTGCACGAAAAATCAAAGGTGCACTACCGGATCTATTCCGAAGGCAATACGGCATGGCTAAGCTTTGAGCGTCCGGGCGACCCCGCCGCGACAGGCAAGCGCCAGTTGCTTTACGCCATCGGTTCCGGACGTCGGGGCCGAAGCTATCTCTTCGCAGTGGATGGTTTCGTTTTCGAGTCACCGGTCAATTGGTATGCCGACGGGCATCGCTGGGACATGGCCCCGGCCTATGGCATGGCTCGCGAAATTCCTCTGAACCTGCCGGCTTATCCGGAATGTTTACGCTGCCACACCAGCGGCATGCAGTCGCCAATTAACGGCTCGCAGAACGAATATCCGATGCCACTCTTCACTCAAGATGGAGTCGGTTGCGAGCGATGTCACGGTCCTGGAGCGGCGCACGCAAAAGGCGCTGCCATCGTCAATCCTATGAAACTAACGCCGGATCGACGGGACTCGGTTTGCATGCAGTGTCATCTCGAAGGAAGCGTGGCCATCGAACGCGCCGGACACCATGCCTCTGACTTTCGGCCGGGCGATGTTCTCGACGACTACATCCGGCATTACGTTCTCTCCGCGGGCCAGGCACCTGGTCTCGGAGCCAACAGCCAGTTTGAAGCGCTGGCACAAAGTAAATGCAAGAAGAAATCCGGCGACTCAATGTCTTGTATGAGCTGCCACGATCCTCATTCGTATCCCTCCGCCGATGAACGCGCATCTTTCTATCGCGGGAAATGTCTCGCCTGCCACGGCGTTGCATTCGGCGTCAAGCACCATCCCGACAAGCCGGACTGCACAGCGTGCCACATGCCACCCTCGTTGAGTACAGACATCGCTCACACTGAGGTGACGGACCACCGCATTCCACGGCTTCCCGGGTTGTCCCCTGAGTTGTTGGAGGAACCAGTCGCAAAACAAACCTCCTCTTCTTCTCTACTGCCCTTTCCCTATTCGAAAGAAGCGGCGGATGACGTTCGTGATCTCGCCCTGGCCTGGGAATCACTTGCGGGCAGTGGCACACCGGAAGCGGCATCCCAGGCAGATCGCTTGCTCCCACTCACAGCAAAGCAATTGCCTAATGATCCGGCGGTCCTCTCCGGATTAGCCTATGTTGAATTGAGCCATCATGCGCAGGACCGGGCGCGGGAGTTGTATCAGAAAGCACTTGCGCTCGATCCAACTTTGATAGATGCCGCCACGAACCTGGGTGTGATTGAAGCCCGGAGCGGGCACTTGAGCGCCGCAGTGGCGCTCTGGCAGGGGGCATTCATTCGCGCCCCTGGAAATAGCAGCATTGGAATGAATCTCGCCCGCACATTTTGCGAAGCTGGTCAGATGAAGGATGCTCGACTCTACGTCTCACGTGTGCTTCATTTCAACCCCGACCTAACGGAAGCCAGAAAGCTGTTGCAGCACCTGAATGCGGACCCACCTGACTGCCGCCGGTAAACGGTTCTGAAGAGTCTTGCCTTTTTCCGCGCCGCTGCGACGGAGCGATGAAAGCCCTCCTTCACTTCCGGTCGCGCCGCCCAAAGAAGACGCCGCCGAGCGCGCCGCCAATCCCGCCCAGCAGGATGAACGAGATCAAGGCGAAGATGATAACGAAGACCATCATCACCGCCATTCCGCCCGGCGTCTTGAAGTAATCGAACACCTGCTGCGCCTGTGGATCGGCGGTGCGGGAAGCGGCCTGCTGGATCGCTTCCAGCATCTTGTTGCGGATCTGCACGCCCGAACGAAACACAGCCACAGCAACCGCCTCAATAATGGCCCCCATGCCAAATGAAAACAAGCCGCTAACCGCACCCATTTGCGCCCCGGTCGAAGCTTTGACGAAAGCTCCAACCGTGCGCCGCCGGTAGAGAACAACTGCGAGAAATCCCGCGCCTAGCATGGCCAGCACGGGCACCATCAAACCCAGGCACATCAGCAGCGCGGCGATCAGCGCCGCAATCGCGCACGCGGGTAATGCGTGGTTCCACAACACCGCGAAAGATCCAACAGGCTGCGGTTCGGCTTCGGCAACGCCCGGATGATCCGGCACTAAAGCAGTTTCGCTAAGCGACATCGCAACCGCCTCGGGTTGTGCGATTGCCACGCGAATTTGAGGAGCACCGCAGTGCGAGCAGAACGCCACGCCATCTTCGACCGCTTGTCCGCATTTGTGGCAAGAATGTTCCATCAAGATCGATGTGAAGATTGGCTTTTGAAAGTATCGCACGACGCGGCATCCAGGCAAGGACAGGCCCGGGCTTCGCCGGACTTCCGAGGTCATTTCAGGGGCAGCTAAATCTCGCCGCGCTTGCCGCGCGTGTGCACGTAAACGAGAGAGAAAGTCGTTCCCTTGCCGCCGTCACGCGCTTCGACGGCCACATCGTGCTGCTCGTCTTCGGTGCCAACTTTCAATTCCGTGACCGGACCGGTATTGTCGCCTTCACACTTCAACTCTTTGGAAGTTTTGGAATTGGAATCTTTCGAATCCTTGGAATCTTCGTCATCGCTGTCGACGTGAACGCCGTGTTTCTGGGAGTGACACTCCAGAACTTTGCCGTACTTTCGGAGCTTGTCGCGATAAAAATCGATCACTTTGCCCGGTGCATCATCGGAATCGTATTTGACGACAACTAGCTTGAAGCCAAAGGCTTCGGTCAGAAGTCCCAGATTGACCTTGTCGCTGTCCGCATCATTGTCCTTATCTTCCTTATCCTTGACGCTCAGGCGCGCGCCCGGATACAACGGCAGCCCGGCTTTGCGGGCATCGGCGTCCGCACCTATGTGCAGATCTCCGACGGAACTCCGCACGTCAAAGTTCTTATCCTGACTGCCCGAGTCCTGCCCAAAAACGGACAGAGAAAACAGAACTACGATGACTGCTGGACTCATAAAATGGCAACGCATAACTGCCTCCTTGTAGGCGGTCCCGCCAAACTAAATGTCGGCATCTTTCCCGTGAGTGCGGACGTAAACCAGGGAGAAGCTTGACCCTTTGCCATCGGACTCGACGGCCACGATGTGCTGATTTTCTTTCGTCCCAACTTTCAGTTCCACATTGTTGCCGTGGCCGCTGTCGCAGGTCAGTTCGTGCGAGTTACGATCGGATTTATCCGAATAGTTTGTGTTCACATCAAAATGGCCGGACGTGTGACACTCGAGCACGTTGCCGTATTTCTTAAGCTGATCCCTGTAAAAAGCGATGAGCTTGTCAGGTGAATCGCTGGACTCATACTCAAGCGCGACAACTTTTATTCCGAAGCCGAAGCCGGAGATGTTGACGTTCGCGCGCTTGTCGTCGCCATTGGAAGTCTCCGGCTTAGGCTGAGCGCCGGGGTAGACAGCCAGACCTGTGTCCGAAACATCGGCATCTTTGCTGACGTGGATGCCGCCGACCAAAGTCTTGATGTCCACTTGCTTATCCTGGCCGTTGGCTTCTTTCTTCACGTTCACACTGCAACCGGAGACCAGCATCGCCCCGATTAGCGCCGGGGGGAGCCAGATGGAACTTGGTAGCTTGATTCTGCTCATGATTCAGCCTCTTATATTCGATTTCTAATGACTCGTCTCCCACCCGGCGATCTGCACCGGTCGTTCAATGCCCGCGCCGCGTTGCGCAACGTTGGGAATCGTTACCGGAAGATGTCCGCGAATCGCGATTTCACCGAACAAAGCCTTCACTGCGGCGATTTCCGAGACCGTGGCATTGGAAAACGTACATAGATACGTCTCGATCCTGGGAAAATCAGTTGCCACGTAAGGGTTCCCCATGGCCACTAACACGGTCTTTGGCGCGGCATGGTCGAGCACTTGTTGCAACAGAGTTGCCGTTGGATCAGATGTGGTCATCGTATTTCCAACTTTGCCGGGAACCGGCACCGCATATACCGCGGCGATAACCGATTGCGCCTCATTCACCGCTTTAATCACATCATCGCTCATGCCTGCCGCGATGCGCGGATCCACATAGATCACACGCGCGTCTGGGACGCGGGCGCGGACTTCGCGGCCAAAGGCGCGGCCTGCATCCGTTCGCACATCGTCGGAGAAAAGCACGGCCACCACCTGGTTGTGGGTCTCCTCCTGTGTCATATACGGAAGCTTAGGGCCAACAGTTCCTTTATGTTTTAGAGGCAAAACTTTGCCGCTGTCGCGAACCAGCGTGACAGCAGAGTCCGCGACCTGCTGCCCGAAAGCGAGGTTTGCCGGACTGCCCACCAGGGTTGAGATCGCATTCAGGTCCACCAGTCGGGCCTCGTTCAAGCCGAGAGAAGCCTTTGCTTTCAGAAGCTTGAGAACTGATCGGTCGAGGCGCTCTTGCGAAATCTCTCCCGAGCGAACGGCCTGCACCATGGAGTTATAAGATGCGCCGAGGTCGGCCGGAATTAGCAACAAATCGCTGCCGGCCTTGAAAGCCTCGACCGCCGCGCGGCCGATGTCATTGATAAAAAGATGGGTCAGTCCCGCCATGTCGAGCGCATCGGTGACCACGATCCCATTGAAGCCGAGTTGTTTTTCCAGCAAATCGGAAACTATCGCCGGAGAAATCGTGGCGACGTGATTGGGATCGGGATCGAGTGCGGGAACCGTGACGTGCGCCACCATGACCGCGTCTACGCCAGCCTGGATAGCGTGCTCGAACGGCGGGAGTTCGACAGAGTTTAGGCGCGCGCGATCGACTGTAACGCTCGCCACGCCAAGATGCGAATCCGACGCCGTATCTCCATGTCCGGGAAAGTGTTTGGCAGTGGTGAGCATGCCGGCCTCATGCGCGCCCTTGATGTAGGCCGCGACCAGATCGCCTACCTGGGTAGGATCTTCGCCGAACGAGCGTGTATTGATGATGGGATTGGCGGGATTGGAGTTCACATCGGCGTCGGGGAAAAAATTCCAGTGAATGCCAATGGCTCGGGTCTCTTCTCCGGTAATGCGGCCGAATGTCTCCGCATCTTCGGGCTTTCCATCGCCGCCGAACGCCATGGCGTGCGGGAAAACAGTGGTTCCAATAAGCCGCATCGAAACGCCGCGCTCGAAATCCGCAGCGAAGAGCAACGGCAATTTAGACTCGTGCTGCAGGCGGTTGAGCAACTCCGCAGCCTCATACGGCTCGCTGCGCAGAAGTAACGGGCCGTCCACGTGGACCGTCATGGCAAAGGAGCCGACATGATACTTCTTCATATCGTCGAGCCACTGCAGGTATTCGGGGTTCTCGACATTCAGGAAGCTGGCGCGGCACCAGATCATGAAGACCTGGCCCACTTTTTCTTCGAGTGTGAGCTTGTGCAAGGTTTTTTCAGCCCACTTCTCGCCGTTGTGCGTGAGATGGATGGGGCCGGTGCGCTGATATTTTTCTTTGGCGAAAACAGAGGAGGATATGGCAAGCGAAAAAGCGATTAACAATACACAGACGCGGGACATGCGAAGAACAATAGCAGAATCGTTGTGAGTTTCAGACTGGCGGATTCGGCCATGCGTTGTCATTCATGCGAAGGCAGAGCTGCATCCACCACCGTGATCGCTGCGCGCTGAATCCCGGAATCGTCGCCGAAACCGCTAAGCCAGCGCACTTCCGGCTCGCGCCGAAACCATGTCATCTGCCGCTTAGCATAATTTCTGTGAGTTTGCTGGGCGTCCTGGATGCCTTGCTCGCGCGTAAGTTCTCCGCGAATGCACTGCACTGCCTGCTTGTAACCATGCGACGCTAGCGGCCATGTGGCCTCGCCATATTTTTGCAACAGAGCTTGCGCCTCTTCCATCAATCCTGAAGAAAACATCGCTTCCGCACGCTGGTTAATGCGGCCATATAAAGCCTGGCGGTCGGGATTGAGGCCCAGGCGCAGAATGCGGAAGCCTCGCAAAGGGTCGCGGCCTTGCTGCCGCCAAAGTTCGGACATCTTCTGCCGCGAAGCGAGGCACACTTCGATCGCGCGAATCAATTTGGGCAAGTCGTTGGCATGGATTTTCTCCGCAGCCGCGGAATCGAGCCGACCGAGAATCTTGCGCAGGTGGTTCGATCCACGATTAGCCGTGCGCTCACGCAAGCGTTCGCGCAATTCCTCCGAGCGCTGCGGTCCGGGGAACAAGCCTTCGAGCAGCGCTCGCAGATACAAGCCCGTACCACCCACCACGACGGGCAGGTGATTGCGCAAGTCGATCTCCGCAAGCACCTTTCTGGCCAGCCGGGCATACTCGCCCGCAGTGATGAAGGCGGTAGGCTCGACACAATCGAGAAGATGATGTGGTGCGCGCTGACGTTCCACCGCATTTGGCTTCGCCGTGCCAATCTCAAACTCGCGGTACATGGCAACCGAATCACAATTGACAATCTCGCCGTGGAATTTCTCCGCGATCGCCAGCGACAACGCAGTCTTACCGCTGGCGGTTGGCCCAAGGATCACTACCAGCAGCGGCTCATGCCCCACGGTCAGCGCCAACTCCAGTGAATGTCGTGCCAGTAGCGAACCAGCGTGAGAACAAGAAGCACGAATGCGATCAACAGCAGGCCCGCAGTTTCCGTGGCATAAACCGAGTGCCGGTGTTTGTTTGGGGAATTGTTTTGGCGCGGGCGAACGGGCACGGGAATATTGTAGCGCCAGAGGGGCGAGAAACCATCAAAGCTCCGATGCTAAACTACGGCGTCGTCCATGGTGTCCGAAAGCAACAGCAGAATCGCGCGCTTTGGAGTCTTTGAACTCGACCTTGGCGCGGGCGAACTACGCAAGAGCGGGGTGAAGCTGCGCTTGCAGGAACAGCCATTTCAGGTGTTGACGGTTCTGCTGGAGCGCGCCGGCGACGTGGTTACGCGCGAAGAATTGCGTAATAAGCTGTGGCCCTCCGACACTTTCGTTGACTTCGATCACAGTCTCAATACGGCGGTAAACAAGCTGCGCGAAGTGCTCGGCGATTCAGCTTCGAATCCGCGTTTCGTGGAAACCCTGGCGCGGCGCGGATATCGATTTATCGCGCCGATCAGTGATGCGGCAAAGTCTCAACCTTCGCACACCATCACTAGTGCCACGTCCGATGTGCAGCAGGCGAATGCGCCCAGCGCCGCCGGTCTGCATCCCGAACTCGATGTTCCCATCCCGCGCCGTCAAATCACGCGAGGATTGTTTGCGCTGATCCAGGGGATGTATTTGATTTTTTATGTCGCAGCACTTTTTCGCCTGCACGCCATCCAGGGAATCGCAGATTCGTTCTTGCCTCAATCGACCGCAATCACCCTGGTGGCTGCGGTCATGGTAACTACAGGTGTCGGCATCCCGCTGCGATGTTATCTGATATCGGCTGTGAGCTTCGACTATCAGCGGCTAGGTGAAAAATTCGGACAAATATTTCCGCTCGTGCTCGGACTGGATCAACTGTGGGCGATTGCGCCCTTCTTGCTGATGCAAAAGATCGGACTGGGCGCGGCCTTCGCAGCCTGCGCAGCATTGCTCTATGTGCCGTTCTCAGAACGAACGCTGATTCGAATGGCCTATGCGGGGCGGACCTCCAGCAAGGTCTAAGTCCGCCCCGCTGCTACCATAGCTTCGTGCCCCCTCTATTGAGCGTCAGCCGGCTCAACATCGAGTTTCTCGCCAAGGTAAGTCCTCGCGTTGCACGCGATAGCGGAGCCACGCCGCAGTCCCTGCTTGCCGTTCGCGATCTTAGTTTCTCCATCGCGCCGGGAGAAGTTCTGGGATTGGTCGGCGAGTCCGGCTCCGGCAAGTCGATTACTTCTTTGGCCATCATGCGGCTGTTGCCGCCGCAGGCACGCGTCACCGGCAAAATTCTATTCACCAATGCGGATGGCGATGCACAGCGTGATCTCGCGACTCTACCCGATGAATCTATGCGCCGCCTGCGCGGTTCTCAACTGGCAATGATTTTTCAGGAACCGATGACAGCCCTTAACCCGGTAATGCGCGTTGGCGACCAAATTGCCGAAGCCGTGCTCGCGCATAATGCCGTCTCGAAGAGCGAAGCTTGGAAGCGGGCAATTGATGCAATGAACGATGTCGCCATTCCTGACGCCGCCCGCCGCGCCCGCGACTATCCTCATCAGCTTTCCGGCGGCATGCGCCAGCGCATCATGATCGCCATGGCCATCGTGAATCGTCCGCGCCTGCTGATCGCCGACGAGCCGACCACGGCCCTCGATGTAACCATTCAAGCACAGATTCTCGATTTGCTCGCCAGCCTGCGCGCACGTTTCGGTCTGACGATGTTATTTATCTCTCATGATCTTGCGGTTGTGTCGCAGATCGCGGATCGTGTCGCCGTGATGTATGCCGGCAATCTCGTAGAACTCGGAAGCAAGCATGATATTTTTCAGACGCCGGCTCATCCCTATACGCGCGGCCTGCTGAAGGCAGTGCCCGACCTCAGGACGGACCGCTCTCACCCATTGCAGACGATCGAGGGAACGGTCCCGCCACTCCACGCGATGCCGCACGGCTGCGCCTTCGAACCCCGTTGTCACTACCGCGTGCCAGAATGCGCCCAATTTCTGCCGGATTTGGTCGAGGTGACTGAAGCACACTGGGCGCGCTGCCCGGTGATAAATGCATGACAACACTGCCTGGTCATGCTGAGATCCGCATTCGTAGTTGTTCGGCCTTCCGAACAAAACTCCGCGCTTGTCATGTTCACAGCGGCCTTGGGCTATAATCGCCAGTTTGTCCGGTGACTCTTGCGCATTCTGTTGATTAGCGATATTCACGCCAACCTCGAAGCCCTGGAAGCGTGCCTGGCCGCGGCTCCGTCGTTCGATTTGGTGGCGAATCTGGGCGACGTCGTCGGCTATGGAGCAAGTCCCAATGAAGTTGCCGATCGCTCTCGCGACCTGGGAAAGATTTTCGTGCGCGGCAATCACGACAAGGCCGCCACCGGATTGATGGACCTCAACGATTTCAATCCCATGGCCGCGGCCGCCGCTACCTGGACGCGCGACCAGTTGACGCCCGGCAATCTGGAGTGGCTCAGAGCATTGCCCCAGGGGCCGCTGCCGCTGGAAAGTGCGGCCAACGTGCAGTTGGTGCACGGCTCGCCCGAAGATGAAGACGAATATCTGGTCTCGCTGCCCGACGCGATTGCCCGGCTGATTGTGCTCGATATCCCCATTACTTTTTTTGGGCACACGCACTTACAAGGCGGATTCTTCGCCAACGGCACAGGCGCCGATGCCTTCCGCCCCGAATACCGCACTGTGGGCCAGGCTGAGACGGTTCCGTTGCAACTTAAAGATTCCGCCCGTTACCTGATTAATCCCGGTTCAGTCGGCCAGCCCCGCGACGGCGACTGGCGCGCCGCATTCGCGCTGTTCGACAGCGAAGCAAATGTCGTTCACTTTCACCGCACGCCTTATAACCTGAAAGCCGCGCAGGACCGTATCTTCGCGGCAAACCTTCCTCCGCGATTGGCTACGCGCCTGGCCGCGGGACGCTGAGAGGTTTTTCCAGCCGCTTGCGCGAAGCCAGCGTGACGCGTCAAACTCTGGTATGCCCTCTTACTCTTCTTCCCGCAGCGCTGCACAGTCGGCGCTTCCCGAGCGCACACCCGAACATTACCTCATCGCCCACAGCGACGGCGGAGCGCGCGGCAACCCCGGCCCTGCCGGATTCGGCGTAGTCATTCAAGACGAGGCCGGGCGCAAAGTCGCGGAACTCAGCGAATATCTCGGCCACCAGACTAACAACTTCGCCGAATATCAGGGACTGATCGCGGCGCTCGAATATGCCATCGAGCATGGTCCCAAAGCCTTGAAACTCATCAGCGACTCCGAACTCCTGGTGCGCCAGATCAAAGGCATCTACAAAGTGAAGAATGCCACGCTCCAGGATCTTCACGGACGCGCCAAGGAATTGATCGCGCAGTTGGAGTGGTTCTCGATCGGCCACGCCCTGCGCGAACACAATCAAGACGCCGACCGCCTGGCCAACCAAGCCATGGACAAGGGCACAGGCCGCGTAGCCAGTTCAGCTCAGGTAGCAGCGGCCGCCTCGGACGCCCGGCCTCCGGCAGCATCACAAAGCCAGCAGGAATTCGAAGGCATAGTCCGCAATGGCGTAGTGGAGTTAGTAAATGCCAAACTCCCCGACGGCACTCGCGTCCAACTCCGAACAAAAAAGGGAGTCTAATCGAGTTCGGGTAGTGGCTCAGTTTGAAAATTCGTGCCGGCGTCTACAAGGGGCGTCATCCCGAACGGAGCCGCTTTTCAGGCGTAGTGAGGGATCTCGCGCAGTAAAGCCGGGATAGCCCACGCAAGATCCCTCAGCCGGCTGAAATACGCCGGCTTTCGGGATGACGCCTTCGAGGTGTGATAGTGGTCAGAAAATGGATGACAGCAAAACGATCTCGCCCCTCTATCTCCTGGCCGACAGCCAGTTGCTTTTTTGGCGGGGGAACAACAACGACAACGGGCTGATCGGCAGAATTCGAGGCAGCCTGCCTGCTGATAATCCCAAGGCAGCCTACATCGGGGCATCGAACGGTGACCGCGCGGAATTTTATGATTTGTTTGTTGCCGCCATGCAGGGAATGGGGATATCCAATTGTCGTAACATACCTACCCGGCTAGCGAATAATAATGACGACCGGCTCTTCCTGGAGCAAGCCGACCTGGTGCTGTTGGCTGGAGGCGATGTCGAACGCGGCTGGCACGCCTTCGAAGGTAACGGGTTAAAAGATCTGATCTTGAAAAAACGCTACGACAAGAGCATCCTCATAGGCGTTTCGGCGGGAGCGGTCCAATTGGGCCAGGGCGCGCTCACCGATGCGCCACAGCCGAAGAAGCTTGACCTCTTTGGCTTTCTGCCGTTCGTCGGCGCGCACGAAGAGAAAGAGGAATGGTGGAACCTGCGCGCGCTGGTGCATCTTTCTCAACCCAGTGCTCGCGGAGTCGGCATCCCCACGGGCGGAGGCGCGATCTACCAACCAGACGGAACGCTCGAGCCGATTCGCTTCCCCCTGACCGAACTGTTGAAAGAAGGCGATCAAGTCAGCGAACGTCTGCTTATCCCGTTGAAGCCAACTCCAGCCTCTAGTGGAAAACAACTCTAAATAACTCGTGGCGTTCGCTTTGGAACAGCAGCACCCCGCAGCAAAGGAAGTTGCCAACGACCGACGATAACGACCGAAGACGGTTTCCTACTCCGCCACCGAAGTATGGTCATGCACAATCTTCCATCCCTCGGGAAGCCTCCGGAATACCAGCGTAAACAGCCCGTGCGGCGTTTTTCCATCCGGCATGGTCAACTGCCATGCTCCTCGCACGAACGCTGCATCAGACCCCAGCGTTTCAATGCGCAGCCCCGAGAACTCCAGTTTTCCCATCTCATGCCCGGGACTTGCATAAGCCGCGCGGTAGCGGTCGAGCGTGGCCTGCCATCCATCACGCTGCGTCGCGCCGGAAAAGAACGTAAGCTGCGGAGAATTCCAGTATCCCGCCATAAATCCATCCAGGTCGTGACGGTTCCAGGCGTCCTGTTGCGTATGCAAAACATGGTCGATCTCATCGAAGGACTGGGCATCAGTAGGGGTCTTGGTTTGCGCGCCGTAAAGTGGCGCCACTGAGCAGAAAGTCAGAAGGAAAATGAGTAGAAATACTGAGGAAGCAATAATGCACGTTCTCATGGGGTCTCCGCAATAATTGAGCGCCCCAGTTTCGCACAACTCGCGCCCTATTGAGTCAAGTTCGAATCAGACCACCTACTAAACTCTTACACCCGGCCTTTTTTGGCCGCGACCGCCTTGCCAGCCGTGGCTTTGCCCGCAGTTTCCCAAGGACGCTTGGGCCGGTCAACCACCGGCTTATCGCGATCCACAATGCGGTCGTATTGATACGATTCGCTGACTGTCCCCAGAGATTCGTTGTACAGGCTGGGGAGTCCCAAAGCCACCTTCAGTTCTTCCGCAAAAGAATGCAGCGCCTTCAGATGATCGGCCGTAGCCGGCAATTCGTTCTTCGATGTCTTCAGGAATTGCTGATATCCGCGGTTCACCAGCTTCGAGATCTCGCTGCCCACCAGATACCCCGGATAGGCGAAAATCTTAACCCCATCGTCCGGCGTTTTCTGAATCGCCGCCGATACGTTGTACTTGCGCAGGAACACGCGTCCGTTGGTCCCCGGCGCATCCGTGACGTCAAACCCATGTTCGCGCACGTAAGCTAGAGCTTCTTCGTAGGTTCTGGCTTCTTCTGCAGTTTTCGCCATTGAATGTCTCGCGCCAACCTTTCGTTATCTTCTTTGATGCGTGAGCCGCTGCTAATGTAGCGCTTTATGCTGTACTGCATCCGTAAGATGTTTTTATCATCTAAAGCGGAGTCGCCGAAGGGAACATCGTCTAAGGCAAGATACTACATACCGCGTTTTTCGCTCCGGAGCACATTACGTTGGTCACGGTGAGCCGATAGAGACGCTTGATAGGACTATGAAACAAGATCTCGAGCCGCGATTGGAAGTGTCACCGCCGGCGCCGCAGAATAACGGCGAGCACAGCAAGCTGACTCTCGGCCAGAGTCTCCACGATCGTATCGGCAACACCCCGTTATTGCGGCTCGACTGTCTCACCGGCGACTTGCCGGGAGTAACACTTCTGGGCAAGGCCGAATGGCACAACCCCGGCGGTTCGGTGAAAGATCGCGCCGCGGCCAACATCGTTGCTGACGGCCGGCGCCGTGGAGTTTTTGGCGACGGCAAGATCTTGCTCGACGCCACCAGCGGCAACACTGGCATCGCTTATGCCATGTTGGGAGCGGCTGAAGGGTTTCCAGTCACGCTCTGCATGCCGGAAAATGTTTCCCTCGAGCGCAAGCAGATCCTGCACGGCTACGGCGCGAATATCGTGTACACCGATCCTGCCGACGGTTCCGACGGCGCAATCCGCAAGGCGCGTGAACTCCAGGCGCAAGACCCCGACAAATATTTTTACGCCGACCAATACTCAAACGCCGCCAACTGGCAGGCCCACTATCTGGGTACAGCCAACGAAATCTGGCAGCAAACTTTAGGTCGCATCACACACTTCATTTCCATGATGGGCACCAGCGGCACCTTCATGGGCACTACACGCAGGCTCAAAGAACTCAATCCCAGTGTGCAATGCATCTCGCTGCAACCGGATTCCGCCTTCCACGGCATCGAAGGCGCCAAGCACATGCCCAGCGCCCTTGTGCCTCCGATCTACGATCCCAAACTAGCGGATGAAAATCTGGAAATCGCCACCGAAGAAGCCTACGTGATGGCACGCCGCCTGGCGCGGGAAGGCGGAATGCTGGTAGGAATTTCCGCAGCCGCCGCCGTCGCAGGTAGCTTGAAGATCGCGGGGAAGCTGTCTTTGAAAAAGGGTCAGCAAGCCGTAATCGTAACGATCTTGTGCGACTCCGGGGACAAGTATCTTAGCGAGAGATTCTGGACGGAGTGAGAGCGAAAGCGAATTTGATTTGATTCCCAAAAGGTTTTCTCTGTGTCTCTGTAACTCCGTGGTGAAATGGTTTTTCCCATGTTGAAAGTTGCCCGCAAAGACTACGAAGCCCTCCGCCGCCACGGTGAAGAAACGTATCCGCACGAATGCTGCGGCGTCCTGCTCGGCCGTATGGAAGATGACGGCGCGCGCATTGTGACTTCCACTGTTCGCACCGGCAACACGCGCACCGACTCCGCTCACAACCGCTACAACATCGACCCGCGTGAACTGATTCGCATTCAGCGCGAAGGCCGCGAGCGCGGCGAAGACATCATCGGCTTCTACCACTCCCACCCGGATCACCCCGCGCAATGGTCGCCCACTGATTTCGCCGAAGCGCACTGGTTCGGCTGCTCCTACGTTATTACCGCCGTCGAAAAAGGAAAAGCGGCTATCACTAACGCATTCGAACTCACCGGCACGGACGAAACTGACAAGCAGTTGGTCGACGAAAAGATTCACGTCGCCGATGAGCAAATAGGAGTCTAGTTTTTCGGCAGGCGCGCGGCGATGAAATCCGCGGCGTGGCTGGCGGCCGGCGGGTCCAGGTTTGTCAGCACTGCAATGACGTGTCCGGATTGCGGACAGATTTTTAGTTCGCCGTTCATTCCCGGCGCGCCCCCACCGTGTCCAAAGCAGCGGACCCCATCTGCGGAAATGTCATCACCGAAGCCATAGGCATACTTTGGGCCGCGCGGTGTTTCCACCTTGCCAGTGGTCAGCAGTTCCACGTGCTTGGCATCGAGCAGCTTATGACTTTCCAATCCGTTCGCGAAGGCGAGCAAGTCTTCGACTGTCGAATAACCTCCGCCAGCGGACGTGCCGCGATAGGGAAGCGTATCGACATTAGGACGCAACTCTCCCGCGTCATTCATTTTTGTGTAGCCGACAGAACGATCTGGGACCGCTTGATCTTCAGCGAGCGAGTCAGTCGAGTTCATCCCCGCAGGCTTGAAGATGTGCTCGCGAACATAATCGTAGTAATCCTGGCCGCTTGCTTTTTCGACCACCAGACCCAGCAGCAGAAAACCGTAGTTGCTGTATTCCCAGCGGCTGCCGGGCTCGAAAGCGAGACCACGATCGCCGTAGAGCTTGACGTAGTCTTGCAGAGTGCGCAGCTCGAGACGGTGCTTATCGAACTCCGGGCCGAAGAAGTCGCCCGTGCCTCCGGTATGAGTGAGCAGGTGATGAATGGTGACTTTGGAAGCCACGTCTTTGTTGGGATAGTCGGGAAGATATTTGCCCAGCGGATCGTCAAGATTGATTTTGCCGGCTTGCACGAGTTGCAGCACCGCCGTCGCAGTGAACATTTTGTTCATCGACCCGATGCGAAACTTAGTGTCGAGTTTGTTGGGAATCTTCTTGTCCCGGTCGGCCATGCCGTAGACAGCCGTGAAAATCGGCTTTCCGCTTTTCGCGACGAGCACCGCTCCGGCAAAACGGTCAGCGGCGGCGGTTTGGTCGAGGTAGGCGCGAAAAACCTTGCGTGCGTCGGCCTCCGTCATGCGGGAAATGGGAAATTCGGCGGGACGCGGAATCGCGCGAAGTTCGACCGCCTTGATCACATGCGGCTCTGCCGGGTCAACCTCTACTTCGATTCGGGCAAACTGCTCGGAATTGCGCTCCTCCAGAATCGCCGCACATTTCGTGGCCGCGCATTCCTCGGCCTTCTTCAGGTTGAAGCCTCCCGTCTGTTCGTGGAAACGCATCTCTCCGTCAATCTCCTTGACGCGAACCGGATAGTTCTTCTGGAGGAACTCCAGAACCGTTGCTTTGTCACCGCTATTGAAAGCGGCAAGCCATCCCGAAAGCTGATGCGCCGCGGGAGTGTCGGCAAGTTGTACCTGCGCCGAAAGGCAACTGGAAACCAGCAAAATGACAGCGGCCAGTGAACAGTTGGTCTGGAATTTCATGGGTCTACTATAGTCCTCGCGCATTTTTCATTAGAGTTAAACTCCCCGTTTGACGCGCATTTCCCCAATTTGTCACAGGATTCAAATGACTCGCCGTCTCGTTGAATTCGTGGCTGTCGGCCCACTAATCTCGAAATAAACGACAGTTTCAAAGCAACTGGAAACCTGGTGAGATCCAATGCACCAAATCCTGTCACGCCCCTGTGAACGGCCTGCACTCGATTGAAAACACATCCACTTACAACGCGCGATTTTTCATTGACTCCAAAAATAGAAAGCGTAGAACTAAATCGTTCTTTGACAGCTTCTCGGTTTTTCCGGTTGGTGCAGCGTCCGGGGCTCAAGCGCAGTCACCTTCGAGCATCGCAGATGAATCAGAAGGAAGGCAAGCAAGGGTCTATAGCAAAGTGCTGGTCGAGGAGAACAGGAAGAAACGTTGAAGGCAGGATAGAGTTCCGAG